>ERZ1370068.661-contig-10605_pt1 | contig 40929 bp, 45 predicted proteins | sample MGYA00561227_ERZ1370068 | MGnify/ENA primary metagenome ERZ1370068 (study PRJEB38410, sample SAMEA6850437) | metagenome | study: Metagenomic assessment of the ecological functions of the soil: analysis of the soil microbiota associated with the... | reverse complement strand
GGTTACGTATTGCTCGACGGGCAAGACCTCTGCCCCCGACACCCGGCCAGCTGATCCCATGCCAGAGCGCATCCTTCGTCCCGCTCCAGCCGGTCCATCTGACCGCTGCCGCCCAGCCGCTGCGCGATCCGTCGTTGTAGTCAGCCGCGTTCCGAGCCAGTCCCGCAGCTCATCCCACCTCGATGAGCGCTTCATGCGCCAGCTCACACACGGTTTCGCCACCGGTCTCCCGGACGACGAGGAGTCGTCCAGCGACCATCGCCTCGAGCGCGGTCTTGGCGGGTCCGGTCTCGGCCCCGAGCTCGGCCACGGTCCGGCGTGGAACGTTCCTCCGCCGCTGTCACCAGTCGAGTCAGGATCCGGCCGGCCTCGGCCCGCTCCTCGCGCCCGAGATTGGCGACGACCGTGTCGGCATGACGCGCCAGCGCGCCCTGACGCCTCCCATTCTGCCCACGTTTCGCCGCGCTGGGGATCAATCGGCGTCTGGATGTCACGGGCGTCCCACAGCTCGGCCAGCGCAAACTGCAACAATGGGAGACCCCCGGGCGCGCGTCGTGCCGAGCTCACCAGCTCGTCGACCATCGGTTCGGTCTCGAAGGCGAGAACCGATGCAATCCCAGAAACCGAACTGACGACGACCTGACGCAAAGCCCGGTGCTCAGCGGACGCAGCAGGGAACGAGCGTGAATGCGACAGCCGGTCGCCGATGCCCTGCAGCGCTGCGAGCTTGCGACGAAGTCGCCCCGGATGGCGACCAGCACCGCGGCTACATACCGATGCGAGTGAAGCGAGGGCTTCCCGATCAGGATTGGCTTCTGCTCGCTGGCGAGAGGAAGAGCTCCTCGGTTTGATCCAGGAAATATCGACGAGCTTCGGTGTCCGCGCCCCTGTTTGAGTCGCTGAAATGCCTCGCCAGAGCAGCCGGCCTGCTGGAGACCCACGCCGCCAGCGTCTGCCTGGTGGAGAATTGGAGCCAGGGCCCGGACGTAGAGGGAGAGGAGAGGTCGCCGGCCAGGAACGGACTGTACGGTCACCCAGGCCCGCCTGAGCCCGAAGCCGCCGCTGGTGACGAGCGGCAGAACTCCGGCGCGGCAGAGCGAGGACTTCCCGACCCCGGAATCACCCGCCACCACCACCACCTTGTCGGATCCGCCGTTCGACGACCGCGCGTCTCGACTCCGCGTCCGAAGAAGACCGAAGCGGTGCTCGGCCTCGAATGCGCGCAGGCCTCGGTAAGGATTGGCTCCGGACCGACTCCAGCAGCGTCCCGGTCTCGCGTCAGCCCTCCAGGCCGTCGAGCAGAGGTCACTGGACTCCAGGCGGAGGGCGGGATCGAGCGCCAGACAGCGGTCGATGATGGCCGCGAGCCCGTGGGGGACGTTCGCGACGACGTTCAGGAGCGGACGATCGAGCCATCCGGCTTCGTCAGTGGAGAACCTGGTCGCGGCGCCGTGAGCACTTGGCACCCAGCGAGAAGACGCTGCCCGTCGCGTGGCTGGGCCGCCGGAGATCTCCGGGGCCATGATGGCCCGGGAGTCCCGACCACGATCCCCGTGCTGGTCATTTCACCGAGGGCCTTCGTGGTGCCGGTCAGACCGCGAGCACCCGGACCTCCAAGGTCGGTGGAGCGGTCAGGTTCTTCGGAGTAGGTCAGCTTGGCGACGCCGAAGTCCAGTATTTTCACCTCGCCATCGCCGGTGAGAATCACGCTGACGGCTTGATGTCCCGGTGAAGGACACCGTGGCGGTGGGCCGCCGCGAGACCGCGCGACAACCCGATCCCGATGTGCAGTACCTGTTCCCACGGCAGGGGCTTGATGAGTCACGCTTCTCCCAGCCACGGACGAACTCCGACACGAGGGTACGGATGCCCGTCCGCCTCCCGACGATAGATGCAGACCACGTTGGGGTGCGAGGGGCGGGCGATGGCGCGTCCTCGAGGAGGAAGCGCTGCCGGGTGTCTTTCGGTCGGATCCGGCGCGGCGATGAACTTCACTGCGACCAGACGCTCGAGGAGCGTGTCGCGTCCGAGGAAGACATCACCATCCCGCCGCGACCGAGCGGTCGGATGATCCGGGATAGCCGTCGAACAGCTCTGAGGCGTCCAGGCCGGCATGAGCGCCAGTGTATGCAGATGAAAGTGACAGTTAGCCTGCGAATGTCCGGGGACCGAGACGGTTATCGCGGTGTGCGAGACCGATCCCCTCATTCAAGAAATTGCCCTCGGTATTGGTAAAACCCAAAGAGCGCGTTCTTGCCGGGATCCTTCTCTGTCCGATTCCACTCGCTGCGGATCGATGTGGCGGACAAGACGAGGGCCGCGGCATGCACGGCGTGTGGTGGGCGCTACGACGACCCTCCGACCATCGAGGCGGAGCTCTACGTCGTTCGAGCTTCGAGCGAAAGGCTGAATGGCGCGCTGCGCTGGCCTGGGCTCTCCAGCTCGGCGTTCACGCCTCAGCAGGAGCCGCTGACCGCTCAATCGCGGTCTCGCCGACGATGCCGGGAACCAGATTGATCATCACATTTGAGCTGGCCAGCAAGCGACGGTGAGACGAACGTCAGCCACCCCAGCCCGCCGATGATCATCAGCACCCGGAGCAGCGGCGGGAGGAAGGTCGACCTCAGGATCAGATATCCGAGCGAGGCAGGCAGTAGGGCACCGAAGAGGACCAGCGGGCTGAAGCCCGCCTGCGATATGCCGAAGACGCCCAGGGCACCGAGGGCACACCCGATCAGGCCGCGATGCCACAAGCCGCAACGAACGAGAGGCCCTTGCTCACCGGCTTGAACAGCGAAGAACAGCAGGCAATACCACGACGTAGCACGCGCTCGCGACGAGGTTGGCGGCGGTCCGCGAGCCGCTGTCCTCGTCCGGCGAGGAACAGCGAGAGCGATCCCGTCATCAGGATGTTCAGCACGAAGACGCCTGCGAGCCTGGCAATTCTCGTTTCCATGGCTCAACCCTCGTGTTTTCCACGGCCTATATTCGGTTCGAGTTACCACCGACCGGAACGACGACCTGACGCGGTTCCACACCTGACCGTGGCTCCAGCTACATTCCCGCGGACGATGACACCGCCGCTCCCGGATCCATCACTGCTCGGGCAGTTCCGCCTGGCCGTCGACGGCGAGTCCCGTGCTCTGGGTCTCACCGGCCGCGACGGCTGCAGTCGCTCCTCGCCTATCTGCTCCTCCATGCGGACGCACCGCAGTCGCGCGCGCACCTGTCCTTCACCTTCTGGCCCGGACGCCTCGGAGGCGAACGCCCGCAACAACCTGCGGCAGCTCCTCCATCAGCTGCGGCAGGCCCTGCCCGACCCCGACCGCTACCTGCGGGCCGACGCCAACAGCGTGCAGTGGGTCCCGGACTCCTTCCTTCAGCCCTCGACGTCGCCCTCTTCGACGCGTGCGGTCGCCGAAGCCGAGGAGGCTGGCCGCGTGCGGAGACGCGGCGCGGCGGCGCGCCTGCCTGGAGCGGGCGGTCGGACGCTGTGCCAGGGCCCACTGCTCCCGAGCTGCTACGACGACTGGATCGGGCCGGCGCGGGAACGTCTCGCGCGGCGGTGCGAGGACGCGCGTGGCCGCGCTCGTGGGCCTGCTCGAGGAGCAGCGCGAGTACGCGAGCGCCATCGCCCACGTCCGCCACTGGCTGCAGCACGACCCGCTCGACGAGGCGGCGTACCGCTGGCTGATGCGCCTGCTGGCGCTGGCCGGCGATCGCGTGGCCGCGCTGCAGGCCTATCGTCAGTGCGCCGACGCGCTCCGCCGGGAGCTGGCCGACGGAGCCGAGCGCCGGAGACCGTCCGCGCTCTACGAGCGGATCCGCGACGCCGAGCCCGGCACCGGCAGTCCCGCCGACGGGCGCGAGGCGAGCCCCGCGGCTCCGTCGCTCGTGGGCCGGCAGGCCGAGTGGGCGAAGCTGCGGGCGGCCTGGGAGCGCGCCGTCGCAGGGACAGGCCGGCTTCGCGCTCGTGACCGGCGTCGCCGGCATCGGCAAGTCGCGGCTGGCGGAGGAGCTGCTTGACCTGGGCCCAGCGCCAGGGAGTGGCCACGGCGAAGACGCGCTCCTACGCCGCGGAGGGCCGGCTCTCGCTCGCCCCGGTGAGCGAGTGGCTGCGCAGCGACGCCCTCGCTGCCGCACCTCGCCGGTCTCGAGGACGTCTGGCGCGTCGAGGTCGCGCGGATCCTGCCCGAGCTGCTGGCCGCACGGCCGGCTCTGCCGCGGCCGGCGCCCATGACGGAGTTCGGCGACCGGCTGCGCTTCTTCGAGGGTCTGGCCCGGGCGGTGCTCGCCGCTCCGCAGCCCCTGCTGCTGCTGATCGACGACCTGCAGTGGTGCGACCGCGAGACCCTCGAGTGGCTCCACTTCCTCTCCCGCTTCGATCCCGCAGGCGCGCCTGCTCGTGCTCGGCACCGCGCGCTCGGAGGAGCTCGACGCTCGCGCACCCGCTCCCGGCGCTGCTCCGGCAACTGCGGAGCGCGTCGCAGCTCACCGAGATCGCCCTCGAGCCGCTGGACGCGGCGGAGACGGCGGAGCTCGCCGCCCAGGTCGGGAACCGGGCCTTCGACACGGACGCGGCCACGCGGCTCTATCGGGAGACCGAGGGCAATCCGCTCTTCATCGTGGAGACGGTGCGGGCCGGAGAGCGGCGGAGGCGCCGCCCGGCGTCCCGGAGCAGGGAATCCCCGGGCTTCCGCCGCGCGCGCACGCGGTGATCGCCGGCCGCCTGGCCCAGCTCTCGGACCAGGCCCGGAGATCGGCCGCGGCCGCGGCCGTGATCGGGCGCGCCTTCGACCTGGAGGTCCTGGTGCGCCTGGTGGGCGACGAAGAGGTGGTCGTGCGCGCCCTCGACGAGCTGTGGCGGAAGCGCATCGTCCGCGAGCAGGGGCCGAACGCCTACGACTTCACCCACGACAAGCTGCGGAGACGTGGCCTACGGCGAGACGAGCGCCCCGCAGCGGCGCCGGCTGCACCGGCGGGTGGCCGAGGCCCTCGTCGCCGCGCACGAGAAGGACCTCGATCCCGTCAGCGCCCAGATCGCCGCGCACTACGAGAGCGCCGGCCTCTTCGAGCAGGCGATCCCCACTACGCGAGGGCGGCGGTCGTCGCCCAGGGCGTCTACGCCCACGACGAGGCGATCGCCCTCGTCGGCCGCGGCCTCTCGCTGCTCCGCAGCTGCCCGCGAGCGCGCGACGCGACGCCACGGAGCTCGAGCTCCAGCTCATCCTCGCCCCGAGCTACCGGGTGACGATGGGCTGGGCGGCCCGGAGCTGGGCGACGTGCTCGACCGCGCCCTCGCCCTCTGCGACCGCGTGGGGACGGGCGCGCAGCGGGCGCAGATCCTCTACGGGATGCAGTCGCTGCTACATCGTCGCCGGTGCGGCTCGAGAAGTCCGCGCTGATCACGGACGAGATGGTGCGCGTCTGCCGCGAGCACGGGGCGTCGGAGCCGCCGCGCTCGGCGTTCGCCATGCTGGCCGGGGTGCGGCTCCAGATGGGCCGCTTCCAGGAGGCCTGCGACGACATCGACGAGCCTCGTCCGGGAGGCCGACCCGAGCCAGCTCCAGCGCCTCCAGGAGTCGCAGGGCCTGAACTACGAGGTCATCGCCCGCGCCTGGCAATCGCATGCGCTCTGGTGCCTGGGTCGTCCGGACACCGCCCTCGAGCGCGCATCCCACGCGCATGCGCCTCGCCCGCGCAGCTCGGGCAGCCGTTCAGCCAGGCCATCGCCGCCACCTACCTGGCCCTGCTCCAGCAGCTCCGCGCGGATCCGGCCACCTTCCGCCGGCAGGCGGAGGAGGCGCTCGAGCTCGCCACCGAGTTCAAGGCGACGACTACTACCGGGCGTGGGCCGCCATCCTCGTGGCCTACGCGGGACACGCTCGGCGAGCCCGGAGGCGGCCACGCGTCGGCGCGGCTGCGTGAGCGCCATCGACGACTTCCAGGAGACGGGGGCGCGGCTCCGCTTGCCGTACTACCTCGCGCTGCTGGCGGACGCGCACCTCCGGGCCGGCGAGGCGGACGCCGGCCTGGCGACGTCGTGGAGGAGGCCCTGTCCGCGGTCCGGGAGACGAGCGAGCGCTGGTGGGACGCGGAGCTCCATCGCCTGCGCGCGGAGCTGCTGCTGGCCGGCGGCGCCGACGGCGGCCGAGGCGGAAGCGGCCTTCCGGCGCGCGCCTCGAGATCGCGCGGGGACAGCAGGCGAGGTCGCTGGAGCTGCGCGCCGCCCGCGCCCTGGCTGGCCTGTGGGCGGCGGATCCGGTCGGACGACCGAGGCCCGAGACCTGCTCGCGCCCGTCCATGCCTCGTTCACGGAAGGCTTCGAGACCCCCGATCTCGCAGTCCGCCAAGGCCATGCTTTTCCAGCTCGATCGTGGCTAACGCCCTTCAATCGCTCGCCTAACGCCGGGCCTAACGCCGCGGGCGTACGGTGCCGGCACGTCTCCACGAGGGAGGCGTCGTCTGACGAGCTGGAGGAATCCATGAACGAGACGGACATCCAGGACCTGCGCGCGAAGTTCCGCGGCGAGCTGATCACCCCGAGCGACGCGAGTCTACGACGCAGCACGCAAGGTCTACAACGGAATGATCGACAAGAAGCCCGGCGCTCATCGCGCAGGTGCGTCGGACGTGGCGGACGTGATCGCCGGGCGTGAACTTCGCCCGCGAGAAGCAAGCTGCTGCTCGCGGTGCGCGGCGGCGGGCACAACGGGCCGGGCCTCGGCATCTGCGACGGGGGCATCGTGATCGACCTCTCGCGGATGAAGGGCATCCGGGTGGACCAGAAGAGCGAAGACGGTCCGGGTCGACGGCGGATGCCTGTGGGGCGACGTGGACCACGCGACGCATCCCTTCGGCCTGGCGGTGCCCAGCGGGTTCATCTCCACCACCGGCGTGGGCGGGCTGACCCTGGGCGGCGGGATCGGCTACCTCAGCCGCAGCAGTACGGCCTGACCATCGACAACCTCCTCGGCGTGGACGTCGTCCTCGCCGACGGCAGGCTGGTGACCGCCAGCGCGGAGGAGAACGCGGACCTCTTCTGGGCGGTGCGCGGCGGGCGGCGGCAACTTCGGCGTCGTGACCTCGTTCCTCTTCCGCGGCCGGCACCGGTCAGCACCGTCTACGGCGGGCCGATCTTCTGGCCGATCGACAAGGGCGACGGAGGTGCTCCGCTGCTGGCGGGACTTCATCCTCGAAGGCCCCGAGGACATCAACGGCTGGTTCGGCTTCGCCACCGGTGCCCCCGGTGCCGATGTTCCCGGCCGAGCACCACATGCAAGAAGGTGGCGATGATCCGCTGGTGCTACACCGGCGACACGGCGAAGGCCGAGGAGGCCTTCAAGCCGATCCGGCAAGTTCTCGCCGCCGCTGATGGACTTCTGCCGGGCCGATTCCGTTCCCGGTGCTGCAGAGCCTGTTCGACGCGTCTCTACCCCGCGGGGCTGCAGTGGTACTGGAAGGCCGACTTCTTCCAGGAGCTGAGCGACAAGGCGATCGACCTGCACGTGAAGTACGCGCGAGCGTCTGCCCAGCGCGCACTCCACGATGCACCTCTACCCGATCAACGGCGCCGCGCAGCCGGGCGAAGAGCGGGCGACACGGCCTTCAGCTTCCGCGACGCCAACTTCGCCGAGGTGATCGTGGGCGTCGATCCCGATCCCGCCAACAACCCGCGCCTGATGCAGTGGGCGAAGGACTACTGGCTGGCCCTGCACCCGTTCTCGTCGGGCGGCGGCTACATCAACATGATGATGGACGAGGGCGAGGACAACGTGAAGACCGCCTACCGCGACAACTTCGCGCGCCTCGCCCAGGTCAAGAAGAAGTACGACCCGAGCAACCTGTTCCGGGTCAACCAGAACATCAAGCCCGGCTAGGCGAAGCCCGGCCGCGGGTCGGAGCGAGGTCCGCCCGCGGCCAGGTCACTCCATTCTCTCACGGCAGGCTCGAGCTGCCCGCGCAGGACTGCAGGCTGTTCTCTGAGCGACGGTGATGATGCCACGCCCTCGGTGAGATCGTTGCCGAGGCGGGCCACGCAGCTCACGAATGCGCCGTGGCTCGCTCGCCCCGGCAGCACAGGCCGCCACCTTGTCGCGAGGTCCGGCACCCGTCCGAGAAGACCGTGTTCGGAGCGGTGGACACACACGACTGGATCACCACCGGTGGCCGTCTGGGCGGAACCGAGAGCAGGCGTCCCGTCCGTCCGGAACACCGTCGTGGTCCGAGAACCAGCCCACGTCCGTCATCTGGGGCAAGGTGAGATCGCAGGGCGGCTCCACCGAGCTGGTGAGGTCGTTGTTGATCGCCGGCTCCATGAGCAGATTGCGGAGCGCGACCCCCTCGTAGTGGGAGATCGAGGAGCCGGGGATCACCGGAGTTGAAGGCGGCGAGCATCATCAGCCCGCGCACCCGGTCGGTGCCGGCGAGGATCGACAGGTCGAGCTCGAGCGTGCCCGTTGACCGGACCTCCGGTGAGCGCGGCCTTGATCGCGTTGCCGGCGGCGAGCGAGATGCGGCCGGAGGAAATGATGATCGTCGGATCGGCGCCGCCCAGTCCCGGGGCGGGTCCCCGGCCACGTTGTCGGCGATGAGGACCGCGATGGCCCCGGCGTTCTGGGCGTTCTTCGACCTTGACGATGAAGCCGCACGTTCCACGGTCGAGGGCGCGATCTTTCCGGTGATCTGGGCGCCGTTGGTCAGGGCGAGCACCCGTCGGTGGTCGAGAGGGCCCAGCGGCGTCGGACCGCGATCCAGTCCACGACGATGTTCCCGGTGATGCCGCGCGCGGAGATCGGTTGCGCGCGAATGAGGCGGTGCCGAGCGCGAATGGCCCTGAGCCCGCTGGCGAGGCGATCCACCAGGCTCCGGCTCGCCCGGGAGAAGCACCGAGGGACCGCCTCGTTGACGTGCAGGCCGTCCCAGCTCACGTGTGCGGACGTTGATCGCCGAGGCCGCGCGCTCGGCAGTTGGTCATGTCGTTCCAGCGCTTCCCGGTGGTGACGTCCAGCGTGTAGGCGGAGAAGACGTCACCGAGTCCGAGAGGTCGTCGTTCCGTCCAGCCTCGTTGACGAAGTTGGCGAACCCCAGCCCGTGACCCATCTCGTGCAGCACCACCGGGAGGAGGTCGACCAGGAGCCCCTCGTTGTTGTCGAAGCCAAGGTAGAAGACGAAGTTGGTGCTGAAGGCGCGCCTGGATGTCGAAGAATCCGGGGTTCAGATCGCCCCGGCGAGCTTGTCAGCCAGCGCCGAGTGGTACCAGGTCGCGGCGTACTCGGCGCCCGGGAAGTCGCTGAAGATGAAGGTCGTCCCGGCCGAACCGAGCACGTTGGGCGCGAGCGGCACGAAGTTGGCGAGGATGCGAGATGTCGCGCTCGTCGGCTGGAGCTTCTGCGTCCAGATGGCTGAGGCGAGCAGGAAGACGTTCTGCCGCTGTTCACCGAGCGTGGTGCCCGGATTCCCGCCCACGGGCGCCGCGGGCGTGGGATCGAAGCCCGTGCCGGGGGCATCGGTGCTGATGACCACGATCTGCCCCTGGGCGGGAGGCCGGACTCCGCGGAGATGAGGACGGTCAGCGCTGTCGCGAGGGCGATGGAACCGATCGGTGAGCGCATGGCCTATTTCTCCTCCAGTGCCGCGCGGAGCCTTGGAGACCGGCGGGCGACCTGCGCCGACTTGGAATGGTCGCCGGTACAGACCATGCGCGTCCCGCCCTGCCGTCGGGGACCGCCCGCATCACGTGCATGAACCGCCCTTCGAGGTCGACCGAGACCATCCCGTTGGCGTGCTGCACCGGAACGAGGCCCTCGGTGGACCGGTCCGTCATCCGTTCGATCTCTTGCTCTGCGGCGAGCTGCGCAGCCGTCGGCGGGGCGGCGTCCTCCTTCCCCGTCGGCACGACCTGCTTCGGTTTTGCTTCTTCGCCTTTGCCGGGATCGGCGCGCACGATCGGCGCGAACCCCAGCCCGAGTCCCAGTCCCACCAGGGCGAACGTACGGATGCCCCGGAGCCTCCACTTCCTCGATTTGATCATTTGCCCTCTCCCCGGGCGCCGAATAGACGCCGCAGAATTGCAGGGTCCACCGAGTGGCACCGCGGGAGCGAGCAAAATCGCGTTGTAGGGTCAACCAGCAGAAGAGGCAGTCAGGCGCAGTGCCGGCCTCCAGTGGCACTGCACGCTCCTCCGAGGTGAGCGAAACGGCCATCAACTGTCACCTAGGTGTACGGGGTTCGCCGACGAACTTCGACGTGACATGCCCGCCCACCCAATCAACCGTTCGGTCGGCGTCTCGAGGTCGAGACTGCGGCGGGCCGCGTTCCCGCGAAAGTGCGGGCTCGGGTCTGCACGCTTCGTCGTCGGGGCAGTGCTCCTCGGTACGGTGGCCGCGAGGGGCCCAGCCCACGCTCGCGTTCGGCGCGACCGCCGATGAGGGCGTCACGCCCGGCCAGGCCGGACCTTCCTCGTCAGACCGAGGTCCCGCTGCGTCTCCATCTGCGGAGTGGATCACCCGCACCTCGACCTCCAGCTCGGGTCCGCGGGTCCGGACGGCGCGGTCCTGGGGGAGACGGCGAACTACCCCAGAGCGTCGACCCCCTGCTCCTCACCGTTCTGGTGGACCGTCCGGGCGTCGTTCGCCTCGAGGTCTCCTCCGCACCCCCAAGGCGAAGTCAGGGCGATTCCGGATTGCGCTCAGGCCGCGCGGGCCCCTGTCCCCGCTGACAAGCTGCGCATCGAGGCCGAGCACCTCCAGGCCGGGCGGACCAGATCGCCGCTGCCCAGGACAGGCCCAGGTTCGAGCGGCCCTCGAGGCGTACCGGGCTCGCCGCTGACCGTTCCGCGCAGGGCAGGCGATGTCTCGGAACGCGCGGCGGCGCTGACCGGCAAGGGAGTGCTGCTCAACCAGATGAGCCGGCTCCCGGAGGCGCGGGCGACGCTGCGGGAGCGCATGTCAGCTCTGGAAGGCCTCCGGCGACACGGCAGGGGAGAGCGACTGCCTGGACAACCTCGGGCTGGTGACCACCACCGTGGGGAGCCCCGCGAGGCGCTGGTGCTGCTCGAGCGGGCTCTGAGCCTTCGCCGGGCCCTGGGTCCGCTTCCTATGCCGAGGCTCGATCGTCAACAGCATGGCCATCGCGCTCGGGAACGCCAGGTGAGTTCGCCGCGGCCCGCGACCGCTACACCCAGGCGCTCGAGCTCGCCCGCGAGGATGGCGACGTGTACGCGCAGGCGCTGGTGCTGAAGAACCGGGCGCTCATCTACGACGACCTCGGCGAATACGAGCGGGCGCTCCACGACTTTCGCCAGGCCCAGGCGACGTTTCACCGGCTGGGGAATGTCCGCGGCGAAGAGAGCGGCTGCCTTCTCGGTGGGCGAGGTCCTGACCCGGCTGAAGCGTCCCGACGAGGCGATGGCGTTCACTCGACCAGGCGCTGACGCTGCTGCAGAAGGCGGGCTACGCGCGCTTCGTGGGGCTGACCTACTACGCCATGGGTGATCTGAAGATGGAGGCCCGCCGCTACGAGAGCCACGGTGCTGTTCCAGCAAGCACTTGCCCGATCGAGTCGATCGGAGACCGGCAGTGGGTGGCCCGCGAGCGGATGATGCTGGCCGTGGTGCTTGTCCGGCGTGGGCGGCCGGCCGAGGCCCTGGCGCCGATGAGCGAGGTCTGCGGGCGGATGCATGCGCTCGGCTATCGGCTCCAACGAGGCGACCTGTCTCACCGAGCTTGCCCGCGCAGAGATAATTCTGGAAGCCTGGGAGCCGGCGCGAGGGCACGCTCCTCGAGTCACCTCGGATCACGCCAGGACCTGCGAGAACGTTGCGAGGGCCGAGCACCCGAGGCCGCGTTCTCGGCCCACGCGAGCATGAGCGGTACGAGCTGCTGGCAGGAGTTCTCCTTGTCGCTGCACGCTCGCGAACCCGGGAAGGGCTGGGACGCAGCGGCCCTCGAGGTGGAGCGAGACGGCACGTGCCCGGTCGCTGCTCGAGGTGATCACCGACGCCCGGGCGAACGTTCACTCCGGGAGTGTCTCCGGAGATCCTGGCGCGCCGGGAAGGACCTCGATCGGCGAACGGACGGTCGCTCGCCGCGAGCTGGTCAGGTGCTCGGCCGGGGCATTCCTCCTGACGAAGCAGACGGTGTGGAGCGAAAGCTCGAGGCTTGCAGGAAGAGCCGCGAGCGGCTCGAGAACGCAGATGCGGACGAGCAGTGCTGCCTACGCCGCGCTCGCCCCGCGAAGCCACTCTCCCTCGACGAGATCCGGGCCAATGTCCTGGACGACTGACACGGCGCTAGTCGAGTACCTGATCGGCGAAGAAGGACATACGTCTGGGTCGTCTCGCGGTCGGCCATCGCCTCGGCCGTCCTCGCCGGTCGGGAGAAGATCGAGCGCGCGGTGCGCCGCTCTATCGCCGGTGGAGCGATCCGGCGGCGGTCGACGACGCTCCCGGTCCGGCCAGAGCCCGCTCTCCCAGCTGGTCCTCGACCGGTGAGGGAATGCCCTCCACGGACCCGAAGCGACTGGTCAGTCCGTCGCCGACGGCGCGCTTCAGCAGATCCCCTCCGGGGCCCTCCCACGCCGAGGAGCGAGGAAGCCGCTGCTCGAGTCACGGACGGTGGTGAGCTCGCCATCGGCATCGGTCCTCGCGGTGGTGAGGACCGCACCGAGGAGGAGGGAGGCGGCCCGAGCCGGCATTAGCTCGCCGACCCGGTCCTCGCTGCTCGCTCCACGTCTCCGCGAACGGTGGAGGCCCTGGAGGACGCCGGCCTTGCGAGCGCTGGGACCGATTCCGGGCACCCGCGCAGAGGCGACGAAGATTGCCTCCCTGTTCCCGAAGGACCGGGTGCTGTCGCGTTCGGGCCGGAGGCGAGTCGGGCGATGGCGATGGGTCCCGGAAGTGGCGCGCGGCGCGCATCGTCACCTTCGCGACCACGCCCTGCCTCGACGATTTGCGGCGCCCGAGCTCTCCGGCATCGTCTCTCCGAGCGCGACGCCGCTGGCCAGCCGCAGGACGGCTTCCTCTCACTGGCGGACATCACCGGGCTCCGGCTCTCGGCCGATCTGGTCGTGCTTTCCGCCTGCCGCACCGGGCTGGGAAAGGAGAATCCGCGGCGAGGTCATCGGTCGGCATCACCCGCGGTTTCATGTCCGGCGGAGCGCCGCGCGTCATCGCCAGCTCTGTGGAAGGTCCCCGACACCGCCACCGCAGCGCTGATGACGAGGTTCTACCGGCTCTTGCTTCCAGAAAGCTCTCGCCCGCCGAGGCGCTGGGGCGGCCCAGCTCGCAATGCGCCGCGAGCGCCGTTACTCCGCCCCTGCAGGCCTGGGCCGGCTGGATCCTCAGGCTGACTGGCAGCCGCTCGCACGCATCGGGAACTGACGGTCAGGCGCGCCCGCCCGAGGCTCCGGTTCAGCGGCGGATCAGGCGGGTGCTGGGCCAGGGCGGACTCGCACTCCCCCGGCCCGACGTCCTGGTCGGGGCCGGCGATGTCGCCGGACGTCAGAGGACCGGGGAGTGAGGCTCTGCACGCGGAGCCCCCGGCACCCGGGGAGGCGGAGGCGATTCCTGTGTGCGCGCGAGGGTCGCCGATGTTCAGGCGACGAGCGCCCCGGATGAGCGCAGCAAAATTGCTACGCCGCATCCACTGCGCAGTGAGATGGGGCGCGGGCCGGACTGCTCGGCGGGCGAGGATCGGGGTCCAGGGGGTTGGTGCCAGCGGCCTCCACGTGTGTCGTTGTGGGCGTCAGGCCCCATCGGTGCGCGGGTGGGCCGTGTGCGAGCAAACGGTCGTGCCCCCTCGCTCGCAGTCCACGGCTCTGCGGGGATGGCGTGACTTCCCTCGCCGGGCGCCTGTGGGCGCCTCGCCGGGCGTGGGCGTGCGGGCTGGGTCAGGGTTCGACATCCGGCCTCCGGTGTGGCCGTCGGGCGTGAGGCCCGGTCACCCGATGAGCCTGAGCCGCTCTCCACCGCGCCGGTGACCGCCGAGCGCCGAGCTCGCGGAGGCTGCGGTCGACGTTGGAGCCAGCGGGCCATCCGCGCGCTCAGCAGGCGAAGGCCGGCGTGTGTGCGTGGGCTTCAGCCGAAGCCGCCTCGATCTCCGCGCTCGGCCGAAACCGTGAGCACCTGCCCGATTGCCCTCAGTGCGTGGCTCTCCAGATCCATCCCGCAGCTGGGTCTGCAGTCCCCCGTTGAGGAATCCCCGCCGATGTCCGTAGTCAGTCGATCTCCCTTCTCGATCTCCTTTGGTGCCAGCAGCTGGCTGAGCTTGTCGACGATCAGCAGTGCCGAGCTTGGCGTGCCGGCTCTCCTCCATCCAGTGATGCGCCGGGGAGGCCGCAGAAGAGTGGGTCCAGGATGCTCGGCGGCGTTGTCGCTTCACCGGATTCCAGGTAGTGCTTCAGGGTGAACCATCTGATGTGCAGGGTGGTCAGGAAACGCCACCCAGCGGGGAGTGCGCCAGGATGGCCGAGTGGCGATCTCCCGGGCCGGCCCAACCACTCCGCAGTTCGGTGCCGAAACCGGGCCTCGAACCTGGACGAACCAGCCGGAAGAGCTGGACACGGCGCTTCCAGCGCACTCTCCTCCGCAAAGCCGAGCAGCGCTTCCGCACCTCGTCGGCCTCGCCGTGGACTCCGTCACGGACGTGGTCGAGCACCGAGTGTGAGGATGCGTCCCTCCACCAGGCCGGAACGCGGCAGAGGCAGGTGGAAACCGCGCGGATCCGGGATTGAGCTTGAGCTTCCTCCTTGGCGTTCAGGCACTGGATGCCCCGCGACGCCGGAACCAGCGCGTCGGGCAGGTGAAGCGGACGCGGAGGAAGCTCGAGACGTCCGGCCGCCGATGACCTCCTCTGAGCTTCCAGGTTCTAACTCGCTGTGAGGTCTGCATGGATGGATCTGGTAGTCGTCAGGCGTGGCTCAGCATGGCGTTTCCTCCCCGGGCCGAGAACGATGCGTGGGGCCCCCAGCCGCCGCCATGGGAGTCCTGTCCCGGTTCGAGCTGATTTCGGCGGCGCCCAATCGCGGGACCAATCGTCCCGGATCGGCCCGAAACGAGCCATGGCGAACCCCTCGCGACAGCGCATCCATTTCCTCCGCACCTCCGGACGGAGTGCAGCTTCGGCGTGGGCGGACTCTCGGGCTCTGGCCAGCTCCTGATCAAGTTGCCGCCAACCGGCTCACCCGACCTGGAGTACGAGTGGGAGAGCCCGGTGTGGGAAGCCACACTGGCTGCCGCTTCTTCTCGGGCCACTTCCGCCTCGCGCGGTACGACGAGCGCGGGTGCCGATGAGCGACTGGAACGTCGAAGACGTCTCCTCCCGCTCGATGGATCGAGGACCTGGAAGCGGTCGTAGCCGCCGTCGCCCCGAAGGAGCCGCTTCGCCCTGCCTGGGGATCTCCCAGGGGGCCGTGGCCCTGCGGCGAGCTTCGCCGCCCGTCATCCAGACGCGCGTGTCGCATCTCGCTCCTCTACGGGGCGTATGCCCGGGGCTGGTCCAGGCGCGGGAACCCCGATGCCTTGCGGACCTATCAGGCCATCACCGACCTGATCCGCTTCGGCTGGGGAACGGACAACCCGCCTTCCGGCAGGTCTTCACCTCGCGCTTCATCCCCGGAGGAACCGCACGAGCAAATGGCCTGGTTCAATCGAGCTGTGCCGGAAGACGATCTCCCCCGAAGGTTGCGCGCGGACCTGATGGAGGCGCGGCAACGTGGATTGGTCGACGTGCTGGATCGGATCCGGACTCCCACGCTGGTGGCCCACGCCCGGAATGACCAGATCGTTCCCTGGTCGAGGGGCCGTCTCATCGCCTCGGCGATCCCGGGGCGGAGATTCGTCGAGCTGGACTCGAGCAATCACATCCTCCTCCAGGCCGAACCAGCCTGGGAGCGATTGCGGGGAGCCGATGCTCGATTTCACCGGATGGGGCGAGCTGTCGGGGAGGACCCGGTCTTCCAGTGGGCTGACCGGGCGCGAGCGCGAGATCCTCAGCCGTCGCTCACCGAGGGCCTGGGCAACGCCGACATCGCCGAGCGCCTTTCGCTGAGCGCAGCAGTAAGACCGTCCCGGAACCATCTCCTCGAACCTGCCCGACAAGCTGGGCGTCTGGACCCGGGCCCAGGCCATCGTCTTCGCCCGGGACCACCGCTGCGGAGCGTCGTAGCTGCTCGACACCGGCTGCGCCGCGTGGCCCGCGGCCCATGGGGCTTTCATCTCGTGGACGCTGTGAGGAGGCATGGCCGCTGTCCGCCGCGGCGGGGGCGGGGGCCCTGCTGGGGCGGGGATCGAGCCGAACTTTCGGAAGCGTTTTCATTGCGCTGTTCCCGGCGTTTGGAGACGAGGGCCACTGCAGCGCAGTGGCCCGCCCGATCCCCGGGGGCGATCTCTTTTTCATCGGCAAGGCGATGATCCACGCCCCTGACGGTGGAGCTGATCCAGATTGCCAGGTTCTCCAGTCCTGGGCACCCGGCGGCGCTGGCGATCCGATGCACGATGAAGTCCTTCGACGCGCCGTAATCGATCGACGCTGCAGCCGAGCCGAGTGCGCAACCCGACGCTGGCGCACCAGATACTCTGCCGCCTTCCCAGCTCGGGAAGTGCAGTTGAAGCATCGCCCGGCGTGTCATCGCCGTGGCACGGTTTCCGGTCCGGGCCAGCGCTTTCCCATCCAGTGCGGAGAAGGACGATCGCGCCGGCGGGGATGGTCCCGTGCCAAGTTTCTCCCAGCTGCGTACATCCTCGAGCGACAGGCGGTAGTCCGGATCGGCGGCGGCCTGCGTTGACGTCGATCACCACCTCCTGGCGCGATCAGCTGTCGCGGCGGGATCTGGTCGACCGTCTTCCCGCTCTTTGTCGAAGTGGATCGGCGCATCGAGGTGCGCCGCCCGGGCGCAGCCAGGTGTTCGCAGCGTAGAACCAGCTGCCCGGGGTCTCGCTGGCTGCTGAACGTAAACGAGAGGTTTCCTTCCAGCCTGAAGCTCGACGGCGACGTCGCCAGTACAGGGTCTCTGTCGTCGAAAGAATGGGTGAGGTCCACCACGGTGGCCTGTTCAGGTCCGGTGGCGGAGCCGGTGTCGCTCCACTTGCCGCTCCAAGAGCCAAGGTGGAGGCCAAAGCAACCCGGTCCAGCGTCGAAGGCCCTGGCGCACCCAGTCCCTCCTCGAGAAGCGGACATTGATGCACAACCTCGAGGAGAGCAACGGCCGGCGGTGGACGACCCGAACTCAGAGCGCCGCGCTCTCGAGCAACAGCCGAAAGTCCCGTAGCGCCTGCCCACCGGAAGCACCGTCCCATCCTGGAGCACCAGCTCGTAGTCGCCCCCGACGCCCAGCCGTCCCTCGCGGACCTGGTCGGGGTTCACGATGATCCGCCGGTGGACGAGTGCAAGATCCGCGCCGAGGTCCAGTCGGCTCCCCAGCCGCTGCAGCGTGGTCCACACCGGTTAGCAAGTGCTCGGCCGATCCAATCCGCACCTTGACGGCGTTAGTCCGCGCTCTCGAACCAGGCTGACCGCGTCGACATCCCAGGAAGCAGGATTGCGATCTCCTCCTTGACCACCAAGCGGTGCACGCCTGTATTTTTCCGGCCCTCGCGCCGAGGCGCTCCACCAGCGCCAGCAGACGGCCGTGCATGTCCGACGTTCCCCGCCCCTGGGACCCTGGGCCAGGGTTAGACGAAGCCGCGTGCGGTCGTGTAGGGCTTGAGCAGGGTGAAGTCGATGGCCGCCGCGTCGAAGGCCTTCGGGGCGTTACCGGTCGCGTGCGCGGTCACCACCGCCACGCGGCCGACGCGTTCTCCAGCCCCGGCCCGCTGGAGGACCTCGAAGCTCGTCCATTGCCCGGCAGACTGGACGTCCAGGAGGACCAGATCAGGCCGCTCGGTGCGCAGCAGCACCACCGCCTCCTCGGCTTCGTTCCGCACTCCGACCATCTGCCGCGCCCGGCTCGGTGGAGAGCATCATCACCAGCTTCCGCCGGACGAAGCCGCTCGTCCTCCCACCGCCACCGTCCGCAGGGCGGCCATCAGGTCCTCCAGGGCAGCTCCTGACCATCACCTCGAGCCCGCCGGCCTCCGGATTCGCGGAAGGCGAGCTGCTGCGCGCTCCCGTGCAGCCGCTGCAACCGCTCCCGGGTGCTCCACGGAGCCCGATGCCTCTCCGGATCATTCCCGGCCTGCCCGGTCCGGCCCATCGTCGGTGACTCGTGGCTGCGGCCGATCCGCCACCTGGCGGGCGCTCACCACCACCGTCCCACCCAGGGCGCGCGGGCGACCCACGGTGGCGGATGGCGTTCTCCACCAGGGGCTGCACGCACAGAAGGGCGGCACGTGCGCACCGAGCGCCGACTCCGGCACGTCGACCGTGACGTCGGCCAGCCGGTCCGCGAGGCCGGATGCGCTCGATGTCCAGACAGCGCCAGAGCAGCTCCAGCTCCTCGCCCAGCCGAGGCCTCCTGCGTGAGCCGTCGGCTGCCAGGTCGAAGCCGGAGACAGCTCCCCGGATCCGCGCCAGCATGGCGTCGGCCGCATCGACAAACGCGATACATCAACGCCGGCGACCGAGTTCAGGGCGTGCCGAAGGAGAAAGTGCCAGGATTGAGCCGCGCCTGGAGCGCGGCCAGCCATGCCAAGCTGCAGGCTGCTCTCCAGCTTCGCTGTGCTGCACGTGGCGCTCGCGCCTCGCAGAGCCTTACCGCGGAAAGTAGTCGACCGCGTAGGTGCCCAGCAGCAAGACGACGTAGAGGATGTAGTATTCCGCCGAGCTCTGGATGAACCAGAGCGGGAGCATCTCCAGGACGGCTTCGGCCCAGGTAGACAGACGAGGTAGTAGCGAATCACTCCTAGATCACGAGCAGGCCGCCGACGATGACCTGCGGCAGCGATCAGGTTGATCGCCCAGCTTCGCAGGCGTGGCCGTGAGCCGAGCGGAAACGGCGGCCACCAGATCACCAGCGGGGCCGCAGGCCGTAGAGCCAGTAGGTGAGCAGGTACAGCAGCCACATCTTGCGAGCGAACAGGGGCCCCTCGAAAGTCGGGGCTGGTCGCGCAGGCCTGGAACGACAGGTAGGTGGGCAAGAGGGTCGAGGCGCAGAACACCACCCCGGCGATGGTGAGCCGGCGCTGCGCTCGGCGTTCCGTCGACACCGAGGAGGAGTCTCGTCGACGCAGGTCCGTGGGAGGCAACGGGCAGCGGGGTGACCCTCCACGACGACAGACCTCGAAGGCGATTCCGGCAGGCCCTCGCCCCTCCCTGCTGCCGTTCGTCCCTCGGATCTCCCGGACTCTGAACGCCAGGCGATCGTCCTGAGGACCGCCTCGAGGGGAGGCGGGCAGGTCCAGTGGAGCGACCAAGTGGTCCATCGTGAAATCGAGAGTCCGGGTCAACCGCGGTGTTGTGGTTTCCCGCCCGGCTCGCGGTGTCTGGCAGCCCTGATCGTCGTGCTGGGCTCGGGTTGCGGCCAGGAGACGAGCGGAGCGGCGTCGGTCACCCGAAGGTGCGGGCGCTCACAGCCAGCCCGACCCTCACCCCCAGGCCAGCAGGGACGGTCAATCGGCTGGACTCGGTCGATGGCGGTGAACGAGCGGGTCGTGTGGGCCAGCGGTCGGCTGGGCACGGTGGTGCGGACGATCGACGGTGGCGCGACGTGGGAAGTCCACGTCATTCCCGGGCGCCGAGACGCCTGGCGTTCCGCGACATCCACGCCGGTGAGCCGAGGACGTCGTCTGGGTCCTCGCCAACAACGGCGGTCCGAATGCGCGGATCTACACAAGAGGCCGAGGACGGCGGGCAGACCTGGACGCTGGAGTTTCCAGAGTCCGATCGCCAATACCTTCTACGACTGCTTCGCCTTCTGGACTCCCCCAAAGCGCCATCGCCATTCCGGATGCCGAGGACGGTCGCTTCGACGTGATCCGCATGACCGATGGACACACCTGGGAGAACATCGGCGACCTCTTTCCCTGCGGGCAGCCGGGTGAAGGCCTGTTCCCGGCGAGCAGGACCCGCATCGCCACCAGGTGGCCGGCGCGCGTGGGCGGTGACCGGTGGCGGGCCCAGGCGCGGTGATCGCCACGACGGACGCGTTGCGTACCTGGAACTCCTACACAATCCCGATGGGCGGGACGGCTCTCCGTCGGAGGCCCCAGCATCGTCTTCCGCGACAACCTCCGCGGCATCCTGGGCGGTGGGGAGGTCGCGGCGCCTGACGGTGCAGCAGGACAACTTCCGCCCGCTCGAGCGACAGCGGCAAGACGTGGCAACTGGCGACGCCCGCCCCATTTCCGGGCCGATCTATCGGACTCGGCTACGCGACGCCACGGCGGCGGCGAACGGGGAGGCGACGATGACTCGGAGGCGAGAACGGCGACGACCTAGGCACCACCGTGACCGATCGTCGCCACCGGCCCGGGCGGGACGGCGTGGTCGTCCGACGAGGGCGAACACGTGGCAAGCCCTGCCGCCCAGCGGACTCGTCTTCGGTAGCTGCCCGTTCTGCGTCGAAGCGGGACGGCGGGCTGGCTTCGTCGGCACCACCGGTCGGATCATCCGCATCGACTTCTGACCCGGGGAAGGCGCGCGCGGGGCCGGCCGCTCGAGCGTCGAAGGCTGGCCCCGCGTCGCATACCTCTGGCTGAAGCTACGGCCCCATCGCCGGGCTCGAACATCGGCCGCACCTCGGACTCGCCCTCGAATCCGGGCCAGTGCTTTCGGTGCAGCTCCATGAACTCGGTCGCGATCCGGATCGCGTCTGGCCTTCGAGTCGCGCGTTCAGGATGGCCCAGCCGCCGATGACCTCCTTGGCTCTCGGCAGAACGGGCCGTCGGTCACGGTGATGCTTCCCGTTGGCGAGCCGCACGCGGACGCCGTCCTTGCTCGGCAAGCAGACCGCCGGTGTCGACGAGGGTGCCGTCCTTGAGCGACTTCTCCACGAACTTGCCCATCGCCTCCATCAGCGCGGCCGGGGGCGCGGACTCGCGGTACGACTCGGAATGTCGGATGAACGTCAGGTACTTCATGGCTCCTCCTCGAGGGGTTCGACCTGGAGCGACGAACGAGCCCCGCCCGGATCGACTACGCCCGGCGACGTTTCTTAGCCGGCGCCGGCGTAGCCGCGCGAATGCCCTGCAGCGTAGAAGCAGTTAGACCGCACGAGGCTTCAAGCCCGCCTGGCACTCGGCCAGAACGCGGTGACCAGCAGGCCGCGCTGGCCACGCAGACGATGGCGGCGGCGATGCGGAAGGGGGACGGCCCTCGAAGTACTGAAGCCCCATGATCGGGAACAGGCAGGGTGTGGAAACCAGCAGAGCGAGAGACAGGTCAGCGACTGGAGCGGCTCACGACCAGTGCCCACCGCGCGCCCGCTGCGGCACCCGGGGCGGAGTAGTAGACCAGGCCACCGCAGGGCAGGAGCAGGATGCCGACTACGACGTGGTTGAGGCACCATCGGCGGAGTCAACCCAGGCTGCGGCGCCCGGCGTCGTTGCATCCTGCAGCATCGCACGATGAACGGAGTTGCGGCGAGGTGCAGGACCCCCAGCGAGACGAGCAGCGCGCCACCGATCCGAGGAGGGCGAGGCGAACGCGCGGTCTCAAGACTTGCCGCCTCCGGAATCAGCGATGCACCGGGAGACGAAGTTGGCCGCCCGGTGCCCCCAGCCCTCTCAGCTCAAACGCATCCTCCGACCTCGATCACTCCGGGATAGGTGTTGAGCTTGGTACATGATGAGCAACGCCAGGGTCGGCTTTGCATTGCCGAAGGTGCCGCGGAAGATGTCGGAGATGGCGTCGCTGGCGTAGATCTCGCGAGAGCGCCCGGTTCACTGCCTGGCGGAGCCCGGACGCGCCCAGCGGCAGCATGATCGCGTACGGCACGTAGCCGATGTCATCGTCCAGGATCTCGTAGAGCGAGGTGTCCTTGAGCTTGCTGCCCATCCCCAGCAGCATCACCCTGCCCGCTGCGAGCGCGTCAGCCTTGCCACCTTCCAGCAGCGCGATCGCCTCGTCGTAGGTCTTCGCCGGCACGACCTTGGCGGTGACCAGTCCCTTCTTCAGCGCATCCTCCAGCGCCTGCGCGTTCGGTGTCCCGGACACCACCGCGATGCTCTTTCCCGCGAGGTTGCCCATCGTCTTCGCGCCCAGTGACTTCTTGACGAGCAGCGCGGTCGCGTCGACCCAGATCGGATTGGAGAAGTCCACCTGCCCCATTCGGGAGAGCGTGGCGGTGGTGGTCCCGCACTCCATGTCCACCTGTCCCTTCTCGACGAGGTCGAGCCGGGTCTGGACGTTGGCGGAACCCACTTCACTGCGAGCGGTTGGATCTTGAGCTGTTGCTCCAGGCTGGCGACGACGCGTTTGCAGAGGTCGACGCTGTACCCTGCCGGCTGACCGTTGACTCTCGGCGGAGAACGGCGGCGGCGTCGGTGCGGTAGGCGATGTTGATCGCCTTGCTGCTCCTTGATCCGCTGGATTGCCTTGTCGGTCGCCTGGGCGTGTGTCACCGCCGGGAGCACAGCTGCTACGAGCAACAGCAGTCGTCGCATCGCGAACCTCGGACGTGGGTTGAGGGGACGGCGACCGCGGGACGACCCGGACCGCCGTCATGCATCGTTGCGGGCGGGACCCTAACACGCCGTCGCCATCCCGATCGGCGATTCACGCCCTCAGGTGGAGGCTGGGTGCCGCAGGTTGTTCTTCCATCGCGGTCCGGCTCTTCGGACAATGAGTGGCCAAGGAGGGGGTTCGTGGATCACTGCCCAGGCGCAGGCCCTGACCCGTTCGCGCGGGTCGACCGAGCACATGTTCTTTGGTAGCGATGGCGCTGGCGATGCTCGCCAGCGTCTGCCTCGGCTTCGCCCGGAGCTTCCTCCTGCGGCCTTGGTTCCCCGAGGTGAAGGTTCCACCGGAGCCGTTCTTCCTCCTCCATGGGGCGGTCTTCCTGACCTGGTTCATCCTGCTGGTGGTCCAGACCACCCTGGTCGCTCGCGGGAGGCTGGTCGTTCACCGTTCGTTGGGTGTTCTCGGGGCTGTGCTCGCGACGGCGATGATCCTCGCGGGGCTGACCGGCGCGATCATTGCCGCGCGCCGCCCCGGCGGATTCATTGGCATCCCGATTCCGCCGCTCCAGTTTCTGGTGATCCCCTTCGGCGACATGGTCCTCTTTGCGTCGCTGATCGGCACCGGGCTGTCACTGCGGCGCCGTCCGCAGGCGCACAAGCGGCTCATGCTCATCGGATCGATCACCATCCTCACCGCAGCGATCGCCCGCTGGCCGTTCGTGTTGGGCGGCGGTCCGCCGGCCTTCTTCGGCATCACCGACCTCTTCCTCGTCCCGCTGGTGGTCTGGGACTTCTCGACCCGGCGGCGCCTTCACCCGGCCACACCTCTGGGGCGGGCTGGCATTGATCGCCTCCCAGCCGCTGCGCCTTCGTCCTCTCCGGCACCGATGGCTGGCTGACCTTCGCTCGCTGGTTGACCCCTGCTCGCCGGCTGACCTGCAGCGCCGTCTCGAGGTGGCGCCTCGCGCTGTGGGGCCAATACCTTCCTGGGCGTGAGATCACTGGGGAAGCGGGCAGGTGGCCTCCGGCTCCGAGCGGATGCGGGCCTCGAAGCAATGGGCCGGAGAAGGGTTTCTGCAACGTCCACCCCATCAAGCCGGGCCTGCGCGACCCGCCAGCGGCGAGGATGCCTTCGATCTCGAATTCCTGCATGGCGGTGAGCGCCGTGTTCCGGCAGCGCCGCTGCCCTCGGTGGTGCACCCGCGATCGCTGGACGAAGAAGCCAGGTAGCGGGCTTCGTGCAACCTGGCTCGGGCACTCGACCGTCCTGATCGAGATCGAGGGGAAGCGAATCCTGACCGACCCCGTCTGGGGACAGCGCGCTTCTCCCCTCCCGCCTGGTTGGACCCAGGCGCTTCCAGCCCGTTCCAGTGCCCTGCGGTCGCTGCCGCCGCTCGACGCTGGTGATCGTCTCGCACGACCACTACGACCACCTCGACTACCCGACGATCCGCGAGCTCGCGAAGCGCGACGGTGCCGTTCGTCACGCTCGCTCGGCGTCGGCGCGCATCTCGAGTACTGGGGCGTGCCGGCCGAGCGGATCACCGAGCTGGACTGGTGGGAGTCGCACCGCTGCCCGACCGCGGAGGTGACGATCACCGCCGCGCCCTCGCAGCACTTCTCCGGCCGCGGGCTGCAAGACCGCAACGCGACGCTGTGGTCGTCGATGGCGATTCGGTCGCCGCGGCACACGGTGTTCTTCAGCGGCGACACCGGCCTCACCACCGAATACGCGTCGATCCGCGAGCGGCTCGGGCCCGTTCGACCTGGTGATGCTGGAGGTCGGCGCCTTTCACCCGGCGTGGGGCGACATCCACCTCGGGCCGGAGAACGCGCTCGAGGCGCTACGAGCTGCTCGGCGGAGGCGCGTTCCTGCCGGTGCACTGGGGCACGTTCAGCCTGGCGATGCACGCACTGGGACCAGCCGGCGGAGACATTGCTCGAGCTCGGGCCGAAGCGGGGCGCCAACCTTCTCATGCCTCGGCTGGGCGAACCGGTCGAGCCGGCCCGGGGCCATCCGCTCTTGCCGTGGTGGCGTGCTGCAGACCTGCCGGAGCTGCAACACGAGACCCAGCGCGCGAGCCCGCGGCGCTGTCGTTGCCGAAGCAGTGCCCTGGCCGCTCGACTGGCCTCCGGCGACGCGGCGGGAGGTTCAGCGCTTCGGGAGCCCGTGGTCGCAGACCTCGGAGGCATCGGCGCGCACGAAGTCCGCGGTCCAGTTGGCTTTCCGCAGGAGCTGCCGTCGTACGAGAACGCCTGCTCCCACCGGGCGTGGTCTTGGTCGATCTTGGTCCAGGCGTACCGGACCGTCACCGGGCGACCCCTCGTCTTCGTCCTCGCCAAAGAACTCGCCGCGCGCATGCCCTGAAAGCCCCTGACGACCGGGGTGTCGAGGGTGCCGGTCGGCTGCTCACCCAGTAGATGGACCACTGGCGCTTCTGCGGGTCGAAGGTCCGCAGCGTCGGGCCCGACCATCCCTTGGCGGGAGGTCGATCTGATCCACGGCGGCGGCGCCGCCGGGGTAGGTCATGCACGGCGTGGCGGGGAACTCCTCCCAGTCGCTGGCGCCGACGCCGCGGGCGGAGCCGGTGCTGGACCGTCCGCCAGCCTCCGGCGAAGTACTCGAAGTCGTGCACGTCCCCCCGTCGGCGGAACGACAGTAGCTCCGGACCGGGGACGCCGCCGGCATACCGGAGGCAGGCGGTGCCGCGGCGCAGGCGAGGCTCATCGCCGCGGCATGAGGATGCGGATGCTGGCCGTGCGAGGAGATCGACATCCCACGAACGCTGACCTGCGGGCCGTCGAGGCGACAAGACCAGTCCGGGCCGCTCGGACCGGGCCAGAAACCGCGTCCGGTCACCTGGTCCCGCCGCGGTCGACGGCCCGGGGTGAGCCGGATTCCATCGACCGCGGAGGTTGGAGATCACTGACCGTCAATGGCCTCCCTGGTTCTGGTTGCCCCTGGTTGTCGTCGTCCTCACCGGGACGAGGCGGTGTGATGAACGTTCCCCAGTTCGCGAGGCCGAGCGCGGGCGCGGACCGATGTACTCGCTGGCGAGCCAGATGTTGCCTGTCGCCGTCGACCGCCGCGGCTACCGTAATCCCCCAGCGAGCCTCACATTCGGTCGGGTTGTTGGGGTCGTTGCGCACGGAGCCGGGCCTGCGACGGGTAGGCGGTGAAGCCATCCTCCGAGTTGACTCCGCGGCGGCGATGTGGATTCGACCGAACCCATCATCCTCGCCAGCTCTGGACGTCACCCGGCGCTGGGGAAGAAGTCCGGTCCGGAGATGCTGAAGGCGATGGCAGCCTGGCCCTGGTGGTTGATGCCCAGCGCCGGGAACAGGAGGTTCGCGTTCTTGATCGCGACGTATCCCTGATCGTCGACCTTGGCCTTGAGGTTGTTCTTGTTGTCCACCTTGACGGCGAACCAGGCCACCCCGGCGCTTGTTCGGGTCGCCAAACGCTCCGGCAGGCACGGTGTCCTCAGGTGAGTTCAGCACCGTGCTCACCGTGCTCCGCGAGTCGGCCGTCGAGCGAAAGTGACCTGCTGCATGTTCTGGGCGTTCGCTCGCCAGGGGAAGGGCGGACGCGTCGGATTCACGGCACTTCCCAGCGGCAACGTCCCGATCTTCTGCAAGGCATCGGGAGGAACGCCATAGGTCTCTGAGCGTCGCGGGCTGTCGCTGGAAGCGGAAGGTCGTGCTCGGGCCCAGCGCGAAGTTGAGAAGTACCGTGTTGCTCAGCGACCAGGCCACCACCTGGTTCTCCAGAACCCCTTGATCGAAGCTGCTCAGGAAATACTCGGTTCCGAAGTCGCTGAAATCCTCCCGCGCCGTGCGCGTGGCGGGGTGAACCGACCGGTTCAAGCCGCCATCAGCGCTCGAACGGGGCAGGTTGATGTGGAGGACGAAGGGCGGGGGTGCGCCCGCGGCGAGGAACACCTTGGAGATGCCATAGATCTGCGCCCCCTTGAAGCGCCCGTCGACCAGCGAGAAGGCGTTTCCGCTGATGTAGATGCCGTTGGCATCCGCTCCGAGCAAGGGCTGATCGCCGAAGCAGGGGCAGTTGGCTCCATCAGCGGTCGTGTCCAGCACGAAGCGGTCGAATCCGTCGGTCGGGTCGCCCGACTTGCTCACCGCCAGCAGCTGATGGGTGGGTCCGGTGAACGCGCCGGTCGCCGGGTCGACGTCGAGCTGGAGCAACAGGACGAAGAAGCGGTTCGTCTGCGCATCGAAGTAGCAGCGCGGGTCGCTGGTGAAATCGCCGAAGACCGGGGGCGCGGAACGGATCACCTCCGGGGCGAGGCCGAAGAACTGGTTGAAGCGCGGTTGGCCCCGCGACCAGCGTCCCATCGGTGCGGATAGACGGCCAGCGCGGTGTTGATCGTTTCCAGGACGAAACCGTTGCCGACGCAGAGGCCCTGGTCAGGCGGCTCGAGGCTGAACTGCGTGTTGGTGAATGCGCCCGTACCCGGCGAAGCGCTGATCGAAGTGGTCGAGCCCGTCGAAACCGGAGAACCCGCGGTTGACCAGGGTGACCGCCGTGTTGTGGACCGAAGGGACCGTGAGCGCATGCGGCTGGCGTACCGTGCCTACCTCCATTGACGTCGCCTCCTGTCGAGCAGCTCGTCGAGGTCGGGCCGCTGGAAAGCGATGTCCTCGATCGTGTCCACCCCGGTGACGGCACCGACGGTGAGCCCCCACTCCGAGAGGGCGGAGCTGAGAGAAGCTCACCTGCCCGATGTCCTCGGCACCGGCGGATGTGATCGAGCCAAAGAAAAGAAAAGTCCCAAAGTGCCAACGGCAGACTTCGGAGTGCCGGAAACGTCGAAGTGCAGCTTCTCGTGCAGGCTCCTCCCTCGCACCGCCCGACGGCCGTCGGAGTGAACGGCCCCTCGGACGTGCCCCGTCGACACGACAGCGCCGGGGCGTTGCTCCGCCTCGGGCTGGAGCTGTTGAAATCGCTACACGAATGCCATCGCATTGCCGCTGATAAAGCGCCAAATGTGCGCTGGCGCACTCGGCTGATGTTTTCCAGGTGCGCAGTGCACCGCGCGCGGCGTGGAGTCGCTCGCACCGGCAGCGGGTGGCGTCGAGCGTGGCTACCGGAGGCTCGAGTCGTCGACGAGCAACGGAATCTCGGTTCAACCGAGGGTCACTGCGCCGGGGCCAACCTCCTCCTGCCTCGGCTGGGCGAACCGTCGAGCCGGTCCGTGGCCACCCGCTCTCGCCGTGGTGGCGTGGCGCGAGACCTGCCGGAGCGCGGGCGAGACCCGGGGCGCGAGCCCGCCGGCGCTCGTCGGCCCAAACAGGTGCGCTGGCCGCTCGATTCAGCCTCCGGCGACGCGCCGTGAGATTGCCGCGCTGAAGGAGCAACCCATGCCCATCCAGGACTCAGCTCGGAAGGAAACCCCGGTGACGTCGCCGGACTGAAGCGGGCCACCTACTGGGCGGTGCAGGCGGTGGGCCCCGGAAGCTGGACTCACCGAGAAGCCGGTGCTGGACCCCTCCGGTGGGTCACGTCCGGATCCGGTGCCGAGGCCTGCGGCGGTCTGTCACACGGACTCCGCCACCGTCGAAGGCCTTCTTCCCGATCGCCTGGCCGCGGGTGCCGGGCCACGAGGTGGTCGGGCGAATCGACGCGTCGGTGACAACGTCGAGGGCTGGGCGATGGGGCAGCGTCGTGAGGTCGGCCTTCTCGGCGGCAACTGCGGGCACCTGCACGCCCTGCCGCGGGGCGATCTCGTCAACTGCCAGAACCAGGAATCCACCGGCGTCCAGCACGACGGCGGCTACGCCGAGGTGATGATCGCCCAAGTCGAACCAGGCTGATCTCCGTGCCCGACGGTCTCTCCTCCCGGACGCGGCGCCGCTCCTCTGCGCGGGCTTGACCACCTTCAGTGCGCTGCGCAACGCGCCGGCGAAGGCAGGCGATCTGGCACGGTGCTCTGGCATCGGAGTCTGGGCCACCTCGTCGGTCCAGTACGCCCGGCAGATGGGCTTCGAGGTCGTGGCGATCGCCCGCGGGCGCGCAGGAGGGCGAGCTCGCCAGGAAGCTCGGCGCGCATCACCACACGGAGCGACCGCCACGCCCCCGGCGGAAGGCGCTCCGAGGCCCTGGGCGGCGCGGCGCTGGTGGTCGCCACCGTCGCGGCGGGCAAGGGGATGGCGGAGACGGTGAAGGGCCTGCGGCCGCGGGGCGAGCTGCTCGTGCTCGGCGCCACTCCCGATCCCGATCGAGGTCTCGGCCGGGATCTCTTCTTCAGCAGCCGCAGGATCGAAGGCGCACTCACCGGGGACCCGGCGACGGGCGACGCGACGCTCCAGTTCAGCGTGCTGACCGGGGTTGCGGCGATGATCGAGAGATGCCGCCTGGAGAAGGCGCCGCCGGAGGCCTACGCCAGGATGCTGGCGGGCAAGGCGCGCTTCCGGATGGTCCTCACCATGTGAGTTCAGCAAGCTGCGCCCATGGCTCCCAGGACCACGGAACAGAAGGCTGACCTCAGACGGCGCTTGGTTCACGAGGTTCGGCTTTGCCTCGCCGTCACGGTCTTCCTCTTGTTCTTCTTCGGTTCGATCATCACCTACCGCCGGCTCGTCCTTGCTGCGCACGGCATTTCTTTTTCCGATTACGGCTGGGCTGTGCTCAAGGCCGCTCGTCCTCGGCAAGGCTGATCCTGCATCGGTGAGTTCCTGGGTCTCGGGGAGCGTTTTCGTCATCGGCCCTCCTGGTCTCCATCCTCTGGAAGACGCTGGCCTTCGCGCTGTTCCTCGTTGCGTTCGGCGTCCTCGAGCACGTGGTGTCTGCACTCATCCACCACCGCCCTCGGCCTCCGAGGTTCGAGTTCAGCGGGTCCGCGGGGTGCGAGCTTACTCGCCCGCATCCAGCTCCAGGTGGTCGGGCTCGTGCCGCTCGTCGCCTCCTGGAGCCGGCACGGGTTCTGGGTGAGGGCAAGCTACGCGCGCTCCTCCTCCGAGGTCCGAACGCGGCGTCAGCCGTCGATTCGAGGTGAGGTGGCAGTCGCGCGGCGGGCGCCGCGCTCGCGCCAGCAACCGCGTGGAGTCGAGCGTGGGCAGCGGAGAGCTCGAGTCGTCTGACCAGCAACGGATCTCGGTGCAGCCGAGAACCACCGCGTCGCAGCCCTGCTCTTTCAGTCGGCCGATGACCCGCTGGCGGTAGGCGAGCGCCTCGGTTTGAAGACGCCGTAGACCAGCTCTTCCATGATGATCCGACTGATCTCTTCACGTTCGGTCAGTTCGGGGCGCAGGTAGCTGACCCCCTGCGCGGTCACGCTTCCTCGGGATAGACGTTGCTCTCGACGGAGCCAGCGGGTCCCGAGCAGGCCGACCTTCCGGTAGCGCCGGGCCACGGCCTCCGAGCGCGACGACCTCGGCAATGTGCAGCCAGGGAACCGGTGATTGCGCCTCGGCGTAGGGGAGAGCCCTGGTGATTGGTGTTGTCGGGACAGATGACGAAATCGCACCCGATCTTTGCCAGCTTGTTCGCCGAGGAGAGCATGAGCTCTCCCACGCCCTGCCAGTCGCCGCGGTAGACGCACTCCATGTACCTCGGCGAGGGAGTGCGTGTGCATCGAGACCTCGGGATGGTCGCGAGCGCCGAAGCGCTGCGCCCTCCACGCAGATGGTCCGGTAGCAGAGCGCTGCGCCTTCCGCGGAAGCGGCCACGATGCCGATGTGCTGGGGCATGGCTCGTGTTCTACGCGCAACAGCTGGGCGACTTGCGGATCAGATCCCGCGCTTATTCCCGAGGGGACCCAACTCCGAGTCCGGCGACCGATTAGAGATTTTCCGCGGCAACGAGGACGCCGCAAAGTACATCTACTGCGGCACCGGGCCGATCGTGGCCCGCCTTCAGGGAGATGGTGGTCTTGATGAACTGGACGAAGAAGTGGATCCCCGTGCTGTCGCTGGCGCTCGCGCCGGTCGCGCTTTGCAGAGGAGACCCGGCGATGGACACGGCGGGGAAGGCGACGGTGGCGACGAGCCAGAGCGCGCTTCCGGCGACGTGCAGAGCAGAAGATCCAGGAGCTGCAGAAGCAGGTCGAGGCGTTGCGCGCCGAGGTGGCGAAGGAAGGCAGGCCAACGTGGATGCGCAGGTCACTCTCGGTGACCTGAACGGCCCCGTTCTGGCCGTAAGATCCGTCGATGCAAGCGCCGGTAGGGCCGCCTTCACCGGGCGACCCTCCGGAGCGGGTTGGCGCGGGTCCTGGGAGGAGCCGCTCAGATCGACTTCACCTCTCCGCCGTCCATCCGGAGCATCGAGCCGGTCATCCAGCGCGCGGCCGGCGACACCACGGAACGCCATCAGCTCCGCGATCTCCTCCGGCCTTGCCATAGCGGGCAATGCCGGCCTCCTCGGGGAATCTGGCCGTCGCCTCCTCGACGCTCATGCCATGCAGCGGAGCCCAGTGCTGGAGATACGACCGCCGCCGGCCGGTCATCACCGCCCCGGGCAGGACGCTGTTGACCTGAACGCCATCGGCGATGCCACGATCGGAGAAGCGCCTTGGCGAGGCCAACGATCGCGGCGTTGATCGCACCGACGGCTGCGTAGGGCGCCTTGGGGAACAACGCCGAATTTCCGGACATGAGCACCACCGCGCCCTGGCTGCTCCTGCAGAGCCGGCCAGGCGGCGATGGTGAGGCGCCTGGCACCGTGAAGCTTGAGTGCGAGCCCCCTTCCCACTGCGCATCGGTCATCTCGAACAGGTCGATCTGAGGAACGGCGCCCGCGATGTTGAGCAGAGCGTCGATCCGATCGAACGCTGCCAGGGTCTGGTCGACGACGGCCTGTGCGGCTGCAGGCTGGGTCAGGTCGGTCGTCGACGATGAGCGCTTCGGCGCCGGCGCGTCTGACCAGCTCTGCGGTCTGCTCCAGATTGGGGCGGTCGCGCGCGACCAGGACCAGCGCCGAGAAATCGCGGGCCAGACGGATGGCGGTGGCCTGTCCGATGCCCTGGCTGGCCCCGGTCACGATGGCAACTGACTTCGACATTAGTCGTGAGACAGGAATTCGCCGGATGGTCGCCCGCGATCTCCGCGGCGTGGGTCTCCAGCGCGAAGTGGCCGGTGTCGAAGAAGCGGACGACGGCGTTCCGGATGTCGCGCTTGAATGCCTCGGCGCCCGCCGGCAGGAAAAACGGATCGTTCTTGCCCCACACTGCGAGAAACGGCGGCTTGTGGGTGCGGAAGTACGCCTGGAAGGTCGGGTAGAGCGCGACGTTGCTCTTGTAGTCGCCGAACAGGTCGAGCTGCAGCTCGTCAGCGCCAGGCCGAGCCAGATAGAAGTTGTCCAGCGAGTATCCGTCCGGCGAGACCGTCGTCGGGTCGGGCACGCCGTGGGTGTATTGCCAGAGCGTCGTCTCCGGCGTGAGGAAGGCGCTGCAGCGCCTCGCGGTTGGCCTGCGACGGGTCTCGCCAGTAGGCCCGGATCGGGTTCCAGCCGTCGCTCAGCCCCTCCACGTAGGCGTTGCCGTTCTGCGAGATGATCGCAGTGATCCGGTCGGGATGCTTCACGGCAAGGCGGAGGCCGATCGGCGCGCCGTAGTCGAAGACGTAGACGCGCGTAGCGATCGAAGCCGACCACCTCGGTGAAGCGGTCCACGATCTCCGCCATCCGGTCGAAGGTGTGACCGCGGGCTGGGATGCTCGGAGTTGCCGAAGCCGGGCAAGTCCGGAGCGATGATGTGAAAGCGGTCGCTCAGCAGCGGAATCAGGTCGCGGAACATGTGGCCGGCGGTCGGGAAGCCGTGCAGGAGCAAGAGCTTCGGCGCGCCGGAGGCGACGGCTTCGCGATAGAAGACCTGATGCCGTCCACGTCGGTGCTGCGATAGTTGATGGTGTTCATGGCTGTATCTCCTGGAGTTTGAGTAACCCTGCGCATGTATGTATTCTGGTTATGCCGCGTCTTCGGCGTGGACCGCGCGCGATCGCTTCGTGGAGCAGGTCCAGGACGACCGCGGGCGCGGTCAGGATCGCCGTGTGGTCGACGGCCTGCGATCGCACTCGGGCTCGCATGCGCTCGGCCATGAAGCGCTGATTCTTCTGAGCAATCATGCGGTCCTGCTCGGCCACCAGGTACCAGGCTGGTCGGTCCTTCCAGAGCGGGCGGGGCAGGGCGACGGTGATGCAGGCAGGCGAGATCGGCCGCTGGACGGCGGCCAGCACCGCCAGCTCCTCGGCACCAGCGTTCTGGGCGAAGGCGGCGCCGAAAGCTGCCTCGGGCAGGTAGATCAGCCCGTGCTCGTCCGGCGCGAGCTTGGGTGCCTGCGGATGCGCCTCGGTCCGGTAGAACATGTCGGCGACCGTCTCGCCCGCATCGGGAGCCAGCGCGGCGACATAGACGAGCGCCCTCACCTTGTCGCTGTGCGTGCCACCCATGACGGCACCGCCGTAGCGCGTGGCCAGCGAGGACGACCGGACCCGGCATTCGCTCCAGGGCGCGGTCGAGCGCTGCAACGTCGTCCCCGAACGAGGGTCAGCGGCAGCGACGGCGCAGACACCCCGACGCCCTCTGCTACCAGCGGCCGGATGATCTTCGACCAGCCTCGATCCGTCAGCCCAGGCGCCGTGGACCAGAACGACGCTGACATCACTCGAGCGCATCCTCTCTCCTCCCGGAAGCCGGCTGCATCAGTAACTACGCAAACAGTCGCCAAGACGGTTACTATCCCTGGTCTGTCTCTGGCAAGACTTTCCCGCGAGGGCTAGCTATCCTGTACTGAACGAAGGACTGCTCCACGGGCCGCAACTGCGGGGTCGAACAAGGAGTTTTGATGGTTCGCCGTTCCCCAGCGATCTTTCTCGGCGATGCGCTCGGGCTGGACTTTCTGAATTCCATTGCGACGCCTGTCGATACGCCTGTCGATTGGATCGGGGACGGCGAGGGTTACCTGAGCTGGCTCGAGCAGGCACAGCTCGTGCCGGCCGACGTGCTCCGGGAGATGAGGAAGCGCGCGTTGCCGGGCGAGCTCGACGGCGTCGCCGATCAGGCGCGCAGCCTACGAGAATGGTTCCGGGGCTTCGTGCAGCAGCGTATGGGGCGCCCTCTGACGACGGAGGCGCTCGGCGAGCTGAAGCCGCTCAATCGCCTGCTCGAGCGCGACGAGATCTTCTACCGGGTCGCCCCCGCCCAAGAGGGAAGGAGCCCTTCGATTTCCAGACCGCGCGCCGCTGGCGTTCACCCCGACGCGCTGCTCTTGCCCGTCGGGGAGACGCTCGGTCGGCTCGTCTGGTACGGAGGACTTCTCCCACGTCAAGGCCTGCGAAGGTCCGACCTGTACGCTGCTGTTTGCCGATCACACGCGGGGCCACGCACGGCGGTGGTGCAGCATGGCGATGTGCGGCAATCGCGCGAAGCAGGCAGCCCACCGACGCCGACTCAAAGCACGTCGACGCTAGCCCGGGCTTCAACTCAGGCGGGCGTGACGCCGATTGGCACCGAAGGACATGCAGCGGGCAGGCGTCGCGATTGCCGACGCGCTGAAGAAGGCGGCAGACAGCGCCTCGCCTGCACCGCGTTGAGCCGCCGTCTACGCCCGGGTCGGCCGGCCGAGCGTGCGCCGCCACGCCGCCGGTGGCCGACCGACCACCCGCTTGAATGCGCGGGTGAAGGCCGCCTCCTGAGTGGTAACCCACCTCGAGCGCAATCGCGCCGACCGTGCTGTTGGAGTTGCGCAGCAGACCGGAGGCGAGCTGCATGCGCCAGTGGGTCAGGTACTGCATCGGCGGCTGCCCGACGAACTGCACGAAGCGCTCGTGCAATGGCGATCGGGACAGTCCCACCTCCCGGCCCAGCTCTTCCACCGTCCAGGCCTTCGCCGGTTTTTGGTGCAGCAACGCCAGCGCACGGCCGACGAAGCGATCACGCAATCCCGCCAGCCAGCCCGTCGTCTCGGGGAAGGGAATCCAGGTGCCGGCGCACCGCATCGACGAACAGCATCTCGCTCATCCGCGCCAGCATCGCCTCACCGCCGGGCGCCTGTCGTGCGATTCGGCCACGGCTCGCTGAACGAATTGCCCCAGCAAGTCACCAGGGTCGGCGGCGTGGAGATGAAGCAGACGGGGCAAGGCGGCGATCAGCGGAGTTGAAGGGCTGGATGTCACAGCTCAGGAATCCACAGGCGAGCGTGGTGCGCCCGGTGTGCCAGGTGGCACCGGCATCGGGACGTTGGCCCCATCGTAGGTGATGCGAAGCGGAAGCTGGTCGATCTGCGCTCTCGTAGTACCAGGAGACGTTCGGATCCGCCCGCATGCCGGGAGCGCTCGACAAGACGTGTGCATCGCCATGCGGGAAGAGAATGATGTCGCCGTGAGTGAGCCGCACTGGCGGCTCCTCCGACGATGCCGCCCCGCGCAGTCGCCACCGGTGACCACGTGGTACTCCATCACGTGCTCGCCTCCGGGCATCACCGCGGGCGCGATGTCCCTGGACGCGGGCGCCTCCGGCCACCCACTGGCCCCTGCCGCTCACGTAGAAGAAGACGGCTCCCTGAGCCGCACGGTCCGCAGGACGTCGGACAGGGTGTCCTGGCGTTCATCCCGGCCTCCTGGCAGGAGCCCTGGTCAGGCCGCGCGTGCGCTGGAGCGAATTCCGGTTGTCGCTGCGGATCAGGACGCGCGAGCAAATCTGAAGGACGCAGGGGGTGAAGCGTCAAGAGACCCGGCGGCGAAGAACTCTCCTCGTCCAGCTCACCACCACTCGGTGCCGCGACAGGAGGAGCACGCCATGGGCTCAACAAGAGACGTTCTCGACAACCACCTCAGATCCTTCCGGGAGCGCAATCTCGAGCGCATCCTCTCCGACTATGCACCGGGCGCCGTTCTGTTCACGCCCGGCGGGCCACTCAGGGGATCCGAGATCGGAAGCTTCTTCTAGCACTGCTTGCGGAGTTCGGAAAACCTGCGCCGTGTTCAGCATGAAGGAGCAATTCGTCGAGGGAGACTACGCGTACATTCTCTGGACGGCCGAGACTGCCGGACAACCTGTACGAGCTCGGCACGGGACACCTTCGTCGTGCGAAACGGCAAGATCGCGGTTCAGTCGTTCGCTGGCAAGACGACGCCCAGGGGTCTGAAAGGGCGTCACTTCACGGGCGGCTGGTAGCGCCACCACGAACGGGACGCCGGTGAAGCCCTGGCGGACCCCGCCCGAGGCGCGGCCCCGAGGCGCCGCTCCGGCGAAAGTGGTCGCCACCCGACGCGCTGGCGCGTACGTCCGCGTCTGAGTTCGAACCGGAGCTGGGATCATGTGAGCTGGACCCGTTACGCTCCGGAGCGTGGCAAGTGGCGGAGCTGACGCCCGCGAGCTCGACCTCGGTTCTCCCGCCCGGCCGAGGGCGGTGGCTCCTCCGCGAGGAAATTCCTCCGCAGTAAGGCTACCGCGCGCGGGTCGTGACCCGGACGCTCGATTCGCGTCGCGGCAGAGCTTTACGCCGCCCGCCCGGCGCTGAGCCGCGAGCGCCGATCGTTCCCTTCCAGCCTGAAGTGGCGACAACCCGGCGCTCTACGCCCAGCGAGGTCGACCGCTCATGGACGCCTTGCCCCGGCCTGCGCAGGCGCTCCGGATGAGATGGTGGGATACCGTGAGCCCCAGTTCACCGAACTGGAGGCAACCGATGCTCAAGCGCGAGGAGGTCCGCCATAGGTTTCGCTGGACCGTCGAGCGTAGGAACAGCGAGAGCGTTGGCCGGTGCGGCTGCGCCTGGGGATGGCGCGCTGGTTGGTCTTCAACCTCGGAGAGGCCCAGCGACCGGGCGTGGAGCTGATCAAGGCTTCAAGGCGGAAATCGCCGACTCCACCTCAAGGCCGCCGGCGTTCGAGTCCGGGCGAGGTGACTGGGCACCAGACGGCGCGGCCTGATGCCGAACAGCACGGAGTCTGCGGACGTCGACGTGCGGGAGCCCTGGGAAGTCTCACGGAGCCTCTACCCGATGGGCTGAGCCCTGGCGGTGCCGGACCGCACTGCGTCTCCGGCGGGTCACGGTCGGCAGCGCGTTGCCACGATTCAGGCGATCGAGGATCGGCGTCCGTTGCGACTGTGGTCACCACCGCCATCAGCACCAGCATCGCGAACAGTGTCGGTGAGACAACCCTCAGGTCCAGGCCGATGTTGAGCACGATCAGCTCCATCATGCCGCGCGTGTTCATCAGGGACTCCAAGCGCGGTGCCTTCTGCGCCAGTCAGGCCGTAACGCCGCTGCGACCAGGGTCCGCCGAACTGGCGAGCGACGCGACGCCGATGATCAGGGCGCACATCGTCCACTCGCGTCGCCGCTCAGCAGCCCGATCTGGTGTCCGGAGCCCAGTGAACGCGAAGAAGGCGGGCAAAAAGCAGCACCACCAGATCCTGAAGCCGGCGGGTGAGCCACCGCGCGAGCAAACTGTCGTGCGGTCATCACGGCGCCAGCACGAACGCGCCAAACACGGCGTGGATCCCGATCCATTCGGTCACGAACGGAGAGCAGGAGCGCGACGAGGGCCCCATGATCGCGCCGCCGAAAGCGTGTTGCGTCCTTCCTCTCCTTCGCCAGTGCGCTTCATGCTTGCGTCGTCCGACGTCAAGACGCCCGTGACGAAGATGAGGCTCAAGGAGAGATCACAGGGCGTCGTGAAGCCGCGCCCTGGCAACAGCACGACGAACGCCAGCAAACACCATGCCAGGATGTCGTCGATCGCAGCGCAGGTGATCGCGATCGAACCGAGCCGCGTTCGCTGCAACCGCGCGATCGGTGAGATGCGCGCCAGCACCGGGAACGCAGTCACGGACATCGAGATTCCGATGAAGAGCGCGAACACGGCGAACTGGAACGTCACGCGCGAGAAGGTTGGATAGAGCAAGAGCTGCAGACTCGAGCCGAGGATGAACGGAAGATGATGCTCGCGTGCGAGATACAGAGCGCGGCGGTGGGGCTGCGCCGCAGGTAGGCTGAGTCGAGCTGGAGGCCAACGAGGAACATGCAGATGATCACCCGACCTGAGCGATGATCCCGAGGACGGGCGCGATACTCGGCGGCAGCAGAAACGCCGAGGCCGCGGGCGCGAGGCGGCCGAGAAGCGATGGGCCGAGCATGATGCCCGCAATCACTTCGCCGATCACCGGTGGTTGGCCGAGCCGACGGAACAACAGGCCCACGAGACGCGCCGCGACGGTCACCACTGCGAGCGCAAAGCAGCAAGTGCGCGCAGAACGTTTCCGCTCTGGGCGTCGGGCGCTGCGCCGAAGACCTGGCGGCATTCGCCGGAGCCGGGCGACGAGACCATCGCCGACCGAGCGAATCCAGGCGAAGATGCCGGAGTGCGACCGCGATCAGGAGGCCATAGCTGAGGGTCGCGCGCAGCGGGAGGCGCAGCCCGCGGCTCGGTTGATGTGGGATTCAAGGCCATGCGCTTGCCCGGGCCTCCACAGCTCAACGTTCACGCCCTTCGTGAGCAGCCAAGCGGTGAGGACTGCCTCGCCGAGGATGCCGGGCATGAGGTTGTATGGCTTCAGATGGGCTTCGACGGTGGCGACAGAAACGTCAGCCATCCTCGTGCTCCTCGGCGCCTCGCCGTGGGGGCTGACGGTGACTCCCGCTGCCAGTGGAGCTTTCGTTCACCACCTTCAGCCTGAGCTTCGCCATCGGCTCAAGTTCTGAAGGCGAGGATGGGATGGCGGAGGATGCGACACTCCGGTTGACCACAAGCGAGGTTCAGGGATGAGCGCACTTCCCGCAGAGCGCCTCCTGAACCTTCTGGCGGAGCACGTTGAAGACGGCGTTCTCGAGGGCCCGATTCAGAGTCTGCTGATAGCTTCCGTGTTCCCGACCTTGCCGTAGTTCGACCCTGGCCCGTGAGCTCCCTTCCAGCAGGGGAGAAGAGTTCGCCCCGCTGACGACCGACCTCCAGTGCCACGCCGCCCGAGAACTCGGCATTCACGTACGTTTTCTCTTCGAGGTACAGGTCCTCCAACGTCACTGCGAGGGTGGTCGCCGTGGGTCCGGGTCCGGGATTGCCGGCCCGCTTGAGAATGCCCTCGAGGGCGGTCCGGAGGTAGGCTGTCGATCCCCCGTCATCTTGATGGGGTGAGTCGGTGCCCGGCTTCTGTTCCTCGAAGCGTCGGCCCACCTCACTGGGGTTGTCCTGACCATCCGCCACCGTCACCGCGATTGCTCCAGAGCAAGCCGGGACGGTGCGTGGCAGGGGCCCGAGGCATAGTACTTTGGGAGGAAACGACGCGCCTCGTTGAGTGAGGCAGCGCAACCGAGAGCGGCGAGCGGCAGAAGCGGACGGGCGTCAGAATCGCACGATGAACCTCCGGGGATGAGGAGTTCTCGTCAGGAGCGGGGTGGCCTAGCGGCGCAACGTTATTCTGGCAAGAGACTGGGCGGCTGTCCTCGCTCCCCGCGTGCGATTTCGCCAACCGGACCGCAGAGTCTCGCGAGGAAGTGGCATCGCGCGTGCGGCCGGGAGCGGCTCGCGCCAGACCGTTGCCCTCGGTCCTGGACGGATCTTAACGCGCCTGCGCCACGAATCGTGGCCGTGTCTGGCCTTGCGAGACGGGTGGTCATTCGAGGCGCGCTGGATGTTGGTGACACCGTCCCGCGAAGTAAACCTTGGCCCTGCTGGAACGCTGCAAGCGACCTCGCCATGCGCGCAGCCGTCGGGAGGTCGATGGTGAAGATGCAGCCCCTGCCCGGTAAGGTTCTGCGCGCGAATATCGCCACCGTTGGCGACCACAGCCCGACGACTGATGGATAGCCCGAGGCCCAGCCCCGATCGATCGCTCTTTCTCCGGTCACCAAACGCTCTGAAGAGGTCCGCGCTCTCGGGTAGACCGCCGCACTCGTCTTCGACCTCGAATGAGGATACGCCCCAGCTCCGCGCGAATCCTGAGTGCCACCCGACCGCGAGCCTGAGTGAACTTGAAGGCGTTGTGGAGAAGGTTCATCAACGCGGACGCGAGGAGTTGTGGATCCGCAGTAATCGGTCAAGCGCCGGGTCCACTTGCCCGACGGTGAACTCGACCTGCGGTAGTCGGCGTGAAGGTTGGCTGCGAACGCCACATCCTTCATGAAACCGATGCATCGACACGCGATCTCGTCGATGCACTCCACCGTCGAGACGGACCTCGGCGAGCGCATTGTCAATCAGGTCGCGAAGCTCAGCGAGGCTGCGGCCCAGTAGTGCGCCAGTGCTCCCCCAATGCCGACCCGGCCGCTCTTCAACGCGTCGAGCGACAGCAGCGCGACGTGGATCTGATTTCGAGCCGTGGGCGAAGCTCCCCAGACGTAAGACCTCGTCGCGTCCGGTCGCCTCCATCTCGCAGCCGGCCATATTCGGTTACCGCCGTCCAGCAATCGGCCGTGTCCAGGCAGCCGATTCAGGGTGTGGAACTCCTCGGGGCTGATGGTCGCCTTCTGCTCGACCGCGAGCTCGGTGATGGCCTGACACACGTCACCGTAGCCGTGAACGACCTGCGAGACGGTGTAGCCCGACGCGAGAAGCTCCTCCCCGTGCTTGGCGGCAGTCGAACCGATGAGGGTTGGCGGAAACGGCTCCAGGGTGTTCTCCAGGCGCAACGTCGCGGGCGAGGTTGTGTCGGGAACAACGGGACGCATTTTCGAGGATGGCGTCTGACCCGCTGGCCGACGGCGCATCGCGACCTTGCCGCGCGCGCGATCGATTTCGTCGTGGTTCGAGGTAATGAATTTGTGGAGCACGTGACGCTCCTATTCTCCGCGTCGGAGGAGCGGGCCCGTGGGCTCGACATCCGAGGACTGAAGCGCAGATCGCAGCCAATCGGGACTGCTGGCGAGGAGCGGACGACGGGAACGATCCGGCTGGCGTTGGGCATGAGCCTCTGCCGGAAGCGGTGGCACCGTGCGCTCCTGGCCGCTGAGCCGTACGCCCTTTCAGGAACCGAGCAACCTCACCCCCAACCGCTGGGGGTTGCTGCTGTTCCGGCGTGACCGAACACCCAGACCGTCTGCTTGATCTGCACGGGTCAGACTTCCCCTATTTCAGGGCCGGCGGCCCGATGCCGCAGTGCTGAAAATCCGGCGCGCAGCCCCTGCTGGGACAGGTGACGCCCGAGCAGGCAGACGCAGGATTCACCGCCGGTCGGCTGGATTCCGAACAGGATGAGCGGCGGTGGCACATCCGTCAACGCGCCGGTCCAGTTCACGACCACGCTCTCGGGTGCGCCCAGGATGTCTGCGTGGAACAGGCGGATGTTGGATCGACACTGCACAGCTGCGCCCCCTCCACGTGCCTGTACCACGGGCCACCGCGCACGGTGCAGAACCAGGGCCCGAGCTTCGCTTGCAGGATTCGAGCTGAGCTTGAGCAATACAAAACTGAACGAAGTGGCTACC
>ERZ1370068.3672-contig-2775_pt1 | contig 40937 bp, 43 predicted proteins | sample MGYA00561227_ERZ1370068 | MGnify/ENA primary metagenome ERZ1370068 (study PRJEB38410, sample SAMEA6850437) | metagenome | study: Metagenomic assessment of the ecological functions of the soil: analysis of the soil microbiota associated with the... | reverse complement strand
TTAATACTTCGTTCAGTTACCTTGTTGCTCGCGTTCACCGGGGTGCGGATCGCGTGCGGCATCGCGCAGGGCCTCGCGCCTGGGCAGCGGCGTCATGCCGTTGGTGCCGGTCGGCACGCTCGAGGCGCTCTGCGCAGGAAGGCGTGGCGCGCGCACGGCGCGACCGACGTTCTCTCCGCGTGCCTCGATGCGCGGATGCGCGAGGTGCACGCGCCGCGACGCTGCGTTCGCGACGGCGAGGCGTGGCGCCACGCGATGCGCGCCCGCCGTCTCGGACAGCTTTTCCGACGAGCGTGGTCGCCGACGCCTCGGCGCGTTCGGCGCGGGCGATCGGCTCTCGCGGTCTGGCCGGCGCTCGCCGCACCGGCTGGGCCTCGCGCGCCGTCGACGCCACGCTGCGCGCCCACCGCGCGCGCGAGTCGGCGACGCCGCGGCGCCGCGCGTGCGCCGCGGCGCGGCCGTCGCCGCGCGACGCCGATGCCGTCGTACGTCCGCGCCACCGCGTCGCGCAGACTGTCGCTGCGAGCGGGCGGCAGGGGGCGCGGCTGTAGGCCATGGCGACGCTCGTCCCGCCGGCGCGCCTGCGCCCGGCCGCCGTCGCGTGGCGCCTCGCTCGCGCCCGACGACCTCGCCTACGTCGCCGCGCTCGAAAGCGCCAGATCCACGCGGCGCCGTGGACGCTCACCAACTTTCTGGGGCGACGTAGCGCTCGCCGCGGGCTACTGCGCGATCGTCGGCGAGCGCGAAGGGCGTGCGATCGTCGCGTTCGGCGTGCTGATGCTCGCGCCGGGCGAGGGCGCAGATCCTCAACCTTTCGGTCGTGCCGGACGCGCGCGCGCGGCAGGGGCTCGGACGCGTGCTGCTGCGGCGCCTGCTCGACGTCGCGGTGCGTCCGGGCGCCGAGCAGTGCTTCCTCGAGGTGCGCGTGTCGAACGCCGCGGCGCTCGAGCTCTACGAAGCGAGGGCTTCGCGCGCGGTGGGCCGCCGCGCACGACTACTACTCCGCCGACCGCGACGCCACGCCGCGCGAGGACGCGCTGGTGCTGCGCCGCGGCTCGGCGACGACTCGCTGTAGCACGTGGCGACGCGCGACGAGATCCTGCGCGAGCTCGAAGCATCGCCCCGGCCTGGCGGCTGCCGCGTGGGCGCGCACCGCCGGCGCGACCGGCACGGTCCGACGTCGTCGCGTCGCCGGTCAGCGCGCATCGTCACGTCGAGGATCACGTCGGCGCAGCGCGCGCGGATCGCGATGCCGTCGACTGGGATGCGCTCGACGCCGACATCGCCGCGCTGCACCGCGTGCGCGCTGTGCCGCTCGCGCAAGCGCACGCGTGCCCGGCGTCGGGCGACGCGCAGGCCGAGTGGCTGTTCGTCGGCGAGGCGCCCGGCGCCGAGGAGGACGCCAAGGGCGAGCCTTTCGTCGGCCAGGCCGGGCGCCTGCTCGACAACATGCTCGCGGCGCTCGGCATGGCGCGCGGCGACCAACGTCTACATCGCCAACGTGCGTCAAGTGCCGGCCGCCCGGACAACCGCACGCCCGAGCCGGTCGAGGTCGAGGCCTGCCGGCCCTATCTCGACCGGCAGATCGCGCTGATCTGACGCCCGAGCTCGATCGTCGCGCTCGGCAAGAGCGCCGCGACGCTGCTCGCTCAGACCGATGCGACGATCGCCGAGCCTGCGCGGTCGCGTGCACCGCTATCGGCGGCGTGCCGCTCGATCGTCACCTACCATCCCGCGTACCTGCTGCGCAACCTGCCCGACAAAGGCGAAGGCGTGGGAGAGATCTGCTGCTCGCGCGCGACGCGCTGGCGTCGTCCGCGGGCGCTGCCGCCGTACGCCAGCCCGTCGCGTGACCTTGCGTCGCGGATGCCGCGCCCGACCCGATAGTGCGGACTCGCGCGCGATCGGCGCGCGATCCGACTCTCGACGGAGGCACCATGGATGCAGCGAAGCTCGCCGCACGGTGGCGGCCATCGCCGCGACGCTCGTCGCTTGTCCGGCTGCGGCTACAACACGCTGCAGACGCAGGACGAGGCAGGTCAAGGCCGCCTGGTCCGAGGTCGTGAACCAGTACCAGCGCCGCGCCGACCTCGGTGCCCGAACCTGGTCAACACGGTGAAGGGCTACGCCGCGCAGGAAGCGCGACGTGCTGACGGCGGTGACCGACGCGCGCGCCAACGTCGGCGCGCATCAAGGCGACGCCCGAAGCTCATCAACGACCCGCCGCGTTCGCGAAATTCCAGGCGGCGCAGGGCGCAGCTGTCAGCGCGCGCTGTCGCGGCTGCTGGTCGTCGTCGAGAACTATCCCAACCTCAAGTCCGACGCGCTGTTCCGCGACCTGCAGTCGCAGCTCGAGGGCACCGAGAACCGGATCACCGTCGCGCGCAACCGCTACATCGAGTCGGTGCAGGACTTCAACACGACGGTGCGCTCGTTCCCGACCAACCTGACGGCGATGCTGTTCAGGATGGACGTGAAGCCCAACTTCACCGTCGAGAACGAGGTCGATGATCGCGAAGCCGCCGACGGTCGACTTCGGCAAGCAGCCGCCGACCGCGCGCCGGGCAAGAACGCAGCCGTCGCCGCGGCCTGCCGGCCTGCCGGCGCGTGGCGGACGATGACCCGACGTCCGCCGCGACGCCATACGGCGCTCGCGTGGCACGCTTCGTTCCTCGCCGCCGCGATCGCCGCCGTCGCCGCTCGTCGCGCATGCCGGCGCACGCATGGCGCCTGCGCCAGCGTGGGAGGCCGGCTCGATGGCGTCACGGCCCGGTCCCGGCGCTGTCCGCGCCGTGACCGACCTCACCGGCACGCTGGCGGCGCCGACGCGCGTGCGCGCTCGAGCCCGAAGCTCGCGGCCTGAGAGCCGAAGACCGGCGCGCAGATCGCGCCGTGCTGATCGATGCCGACGCACGCAGCCCGAGGCGGTCGAGACGCTACGCGATCCGCGTTGCCGACGCGTGGAAGATGCGGCCGCAAGGGCCAGCGACGACGGCGCACTACTGCTCGTCGCGAAGAACGACCGGCGGATTGCGCATCGAGGTCAGGCTACGGTCTCGAGGGGCTGATCCCCGACGCGATCGCGAAGCGCATCGTCGCCGACGACATCGCGCCGAAGTTCCGCGACGGGCAACTTACGCCGCCGGGATCGACGCCGGCGTCGGACCGCATCGATCGGCATCGTCGAGAAGGGCGACCTGCCGCCGCCGGACAAGCGCGCCTCGCAAGAGCGTCGGGCGCCGCGGCGGCTTCGACTGGAGCACGCTGCGCTGATCCTAGCGCTCGTCGTGCTGCCGCGGTCGGGCGGCGTGCTGAAGTCGATCTTCGGCAAGCTCGGCGGCGCGACGGTCGGCGGCGCGCTGGCGCGGCGGGTCGCGTGGTGCGTGCTCGGGCTCGATCGCGATCGCGATCGGCGCCGCGATCGTCGGCGTGGCTCGCGATCCTGCTCGATCGGCGGGTTGGGCGGTGCATGCTGGGCGGACGCGGCGTGGGCGGCCGTGTTCATCCGACCGGCGGCGGTGGCTGGGGCGGTGGCGGCTTCGGCGGCGGTGGCGGATGGTCGGGCGGCGGCGGCGGCTTCGGCGGCGGCGGCGCATCGGGCGACTGGTGGGAGTGCGCGATGCCCTGGCGACAGCCGATGCGATGCGTGGCGTCACGCTGCGTGACCGACCGCGGCGACGCGCGGCGCGCGTTCCGCCCGACGGCGCTCGATCGCATCGAGCACGCGATCGCGGCAGGCCGAGGCGCGTCACGCCGGCCAGATCGTGCTCGGCGATCGAGCCCGGCGCTGTCCGGTGGCGCGCGTGCTCGCAAGCTTCGCCGCGCGAGCGCGCGCTCGAGGTGTTCGGCCTCATGCGCGTGTGGGACACCGAGCACAACAACGGCGTGCTCGTGTACCTGCTGCTCGCCGACCGCGACGTCGAGATCGTCGCCGACCGCGGCATCCATCGGCAGGTCGGCGAAGCGTCCGGCAGGCGATCTGCCACGCGCATGGAGACCGCGTTTCGCGGCGGACGACTACGAGGCGGGGCGCTCGCGCGGCATCGCCGCGATCTCCGCGCGAGCTCGCGCGAGCGTTTCCGAAGGGCGAAGGCGGCGACGAGCTGCCGAACCGGCCGGTCCGTCGATCTGATCTGCGGCGCCGGGCTCATGCCCGAGAGCTAGTGGCCGTGCTCCGACTTCGGTGCCGATCAGGTGCAGCGAGTCGCCGCGCGTCTGGTTGCGCCGGTGCAGGCACATCACGAGCGCCATCGTCGTGCCGGACGAACAGCCCGAACATCACGATCGCGATGTTGACCGACATGCCCGAGCGCACCATCAGCGCGTAGAGGCCGACCATGATCAGGATGCCGATGTTCTCGTTGAAGTTCTGCACCGCGATCGAGTGGCCGGCGCCCATCAGCACGTGGCCGCGGTGCTGCAGCAGGCGCGTTCATCGGCACGACGAAGAAGCCCGGCGCAGCGCGCCGATCGCGATCATCAGCACGATCGCGATCGGCAGCTGCGTCGACCAGCACCATGACGATGACGACGAGCCCATCGCGACGCCCATCGGCAGCACGCTGCACCGAGTCGCGCAGCGTCACGCAGCGCGCGGCGAGCACGGCGCCGACCGCGATGCCGACGCGCGACGACGCCCTGCAGGTAGCGACGCCTGCGACAGGTTGAAGCCGAGGTTGCGTGCCGCCCAGTCGATCACGATGAACTGCAGCGTCGCGCCGGCGCCCCAGAACAGCGTCGTCGTCGCGAGCGAGATCTGGCCCGAGCTTGTCGCGCCAGCAGCAGGTACACGCAGTGCGAGAACTCGCGGATCAGCGTAGAACGGGTTCCGGCTCGGCGTTCGGTGATCGACGCCCGGTGTCCGGGAATGAACCAGTTGAACACGGCCGCGATCGCGTAGAGCGGCCATGATGATCGCGATCGCCGCCTCGGGCGGCGTGTCGATGCCGGTGTCGATCATCGGCATGTCGAAGCCCAGCAGGCCGGTCGACACGCGCGGGCTCATCAGCGCGCCGCCGAGCAGCACGCCGAGGATGATCGACGCCGACCGTCGTGCCCTCGATCCAGCCGTTGGCGACGACGAGCTGCTGCGGGCGGCAGGAGCTCGGTCAGGATGCCGTACTTGGCCGGCGAGTACGCGGCGGCGCCGAAGCCCGACGACCGCGTACGCGGCGAGCGGGTGGATGTGGAACAGCATGAGCGCGCAGCCGACGATCTTGATGCCGTTGGTGATCAGCATCACGCGTGCCCTTCGGCATCGAATCGGCGAACGCGCCGACCAGCGGCGCGAGCACGCACGTAGCTGACGACGAAGCTCTGCTTGAGCGCCGGCGTCATCCACGCCGGCTTCGTGCATCTGGCGCAGCAGCGCGATCGCAGCGACGAGCAGCGCGTTGTCGGCGAGCGAGCTGAAGAACTGCGCCGCCATGATCGTGTAGAAACCGCGCTTCATGACTGACGCTCGCGCTGACGGCGGGGAGCGCAACGGTGGACCGGTCGGTGGTGAGTGTGCCTGCAAGCGGGCTCCGCGACGGAACGTGGGCGCGGGACCGCCGCGAACACGATCGAGCCCCCGGGACGGGGGCGAGCGCGCGGGCGGTGGGGCTGTGTATGATCCCCTTCGATTCCGGTCGCGCGACCGGCGCGTTTATACCACGATTCGCGTGGCGGACCTGACGTGGCGCGCTCAAGCCGATCGACAGGCGTCTCGCCGGCGCCCGCAGGTCACGCGTCGCTCGCGTCCAGTCCGCCATCGTGGCCCGCCCGCTCTTCGCTACAAATCAACCTCGCGGCGCTCCGCGCGAACCTGGCAAGCGCGCGCGCGCGGCGCGCCGGTGCGAAGATCCTCGCCGTCGTCAAGGCCGAACGCCTACGGGCACGGCCTGACGCGCGTTCTTCCGGCGCTCGACGACGCCGACGGCCTCGCGCTGGTCGAGCTCGACGCCGCGCTCGACGTTGCGCGAGCACCTGTACACGCGGCGCATCCTGCTGATCGAGGGATTCTTCGAGGAACGCGAGCTCGCCGAGATCTCGGCGACGGCGGCTCGCGACTGTGGTGCACAGCGAGGACCAGGTGCGCATGCTCGAGACGCGCCGTGCTGCCGCGCGCGCTCGAGGTGTTCGTCAAGGTCAACACCGGGCATGAACCGGCTCGGCTTCGCGGGCGACGACGTGCGTGCGCGTCGTGCGAGCGCCTGTCGCATTCGCCGTCGGTCGCCGCGCTGCGGCTGATGACCCACCTCGCGCGCGCCGACGACGAGCGACGGCATCGCCGAGCCGCTCGCCGCTCTTCGAGGCACGCTTGCCGGGGCCTGCCCTATCCGCGCTCGATCGCCAACTCCGGCCGGCGTGTTCCGCCACGCCGAGATCGGCGGCGACTACGTGCGCCCGGGCATCATGCTCTACGGCGCGACGCCGTTCCCGTTCGACACGGCCGAGATGCTCGGCCTGCAGCCGGTGATGACGCTGCGCTCGGAGATCATCGCGATCCAGTCGGTGCAGCCGAACGACCGGTCGGCTATGCGGCGACGCTACACGGCGTCGCGCCCGCACCGTGTCGGCGTCGTCGCGTGCGGCTACGCCGACGGCTATCCGCGCCACGCGCCGAACGGCACGCCGGTGCTCGTCGCCGGTCGCAAGGCCCGGCTCGCCGGCCGCGTGTCGATGGACCTGATCACCGTCGACCTGACCGAGATTCCCGAGGCGCGCGTCGGCACGCCGGTCGTGCTGTGGGGCGAAGGGCTTCCGGTCGACGACGTCGCGGCCGCGGCATCGACCGTCGGCTACGAGCTCCTGTGCGCGCTCGCGCCGCGCGTCCGCGTTCACGCGACCGAGGTCGGCCGCGTCGACCTCGAGCTCTGAGCTAAAGTACCAGCATGTATACCGTCGTCACCGGCGCCGCGGGGTTCGTCGGCGCGAACCTGGTCCAGGCGCTCAACGCGCGCGGCGAGCGCGAGATCCTCGCCGTCGACCGGCTGGATGCGACCGACAAGTTTCGCAACCTCGTCGGCTGCGCGTTCGCCGACTACCTCGACGCCGACGAGTTCGCCGCGCGCCTCGAGGACGGCGACTTCGACGGCGACCTCTCGGCGATGCTGCACCAGGGCGCGTGCTCCGACACGATGGAGCGGGACGGTGCGTTCATGATGCGCAACAACTACCGCTACTCGGCGCGCCTGCTGCAGCACTGCCTCAACGACGACGTGCCGTTCCTGTACGCGCGTCGAGCGCGGCCGTCTACGGCAACGGCACGACGTTCGTCGAGTCGCGCGAGCACGAGGATCCGCTCAACGTCTACGCGTACTCGAAGTACGCGTTCGACCAGCTCGTGCGCCGCACGCTCGCCGACACCGACGCGCCGATCGCGGGCTTCCGCTACTTCAACGTCTACGGCCCGCACGAGGCGCACAAGGGTCGCATGGCCTCGGTGATGTGGCACTTCTTCCACCAGTTCCGCGCCGAGGGCCACGTGAAGCTCTTCGAGGGCACCGGCGGGATCGCGAACGGAGAGCAGCGTCGCGACTTCGTGTCGGTCGACGACGTCGTGCGCGTCAACCTCGATTTCCTCGACCATCCCAAGCGCTCGGGCATTTTCAACGTCGGAAGCGGACGCGCGGAGAGCGTACAACGCGGTCAGCGACGTCGGTCGTCAACGCGGTGCGCGCCGCCGACGGCAAAGCCCGGCGCGCCGCTCGACGCCCTGGTGCGCGAGGGTGCGATCCGCTACATCCCGTTCCCGCCGGCGCTGCTTGGCAAGTACCAGACGTTCACGCAGGCCGACCTGACGAAACTCCAGGCGAGCGGGCTACAACGCGCCGACGATCCCGCTCGACGAGGGCGTGCGACGCTACGTCGAATGGCTGATGGCGCGCGAGCGCGCCTGATCGCGACACTGGCGTCACGGCCGCGAGGCCCGCGCCTGGCGCGCGGAGACCGAAGGCGCGGCCGCAACCGTCGCCACGGGAGTCACGCCATGCTTCGCCGCTTCGTCCTCTGCCGCGGTCGCGCTCGTCTGCGCCGCCTTCGCACTGCCCTCGCAATCCGCCGTCAACCTCAACACCGCCTCGCGCGACGAGCTCGTCACCGTGCCCGGCATCGGGCCGGCGAAGGCGCAGGCCATCGTCGAGCACCGCAAGACGCATGGGCCGTTCAAGACGGTCGACGATCTGAAGCAGGTGAAGGGCTTCCGCGACAAGCTCGTCGAGCGCCTGCGCCCGGAGCTCACCGTCGCGGCCGCGCCGGCCAGGGCGCGCCGAAAGCCGACGTCGCCGACGGCAAGGCAAAGCCGGTTGCGCCGGTGGCGTCGGGCCGCATCGAGGAGCGGTCCGCGCGCGAGCGCGCGCGTCGGGACAGGACGTCGAGGAGCGCTGATGCTAGACTTTCCTCGACCATGCGTCCCACGCCGAATCCACGATCGGCAATACGCCGCTCGTCCGGCTGACGCGCCTGCCGGGCGCGACGTCGAACACGATCCTCGCGAAGCTCGAGGGCAACAACCCGGCCGGATCGGTCAAGGACCGCCCGGCGCTGTCGATGATCGTCGAGGCCGAGAAGCGCGGCGACATCGCGCCGGGCGACACGCTGATCGAGGCGACGTCGGCAACACCGGCATCGCGCTCGCGATGGTGGCCGCGATGAAGGGCTACAGGATGGTCCTCATCATGCCGGACAACCTGTCGCACGAGCGGCGCCAGTCGATGACCGCGTACGGCGCCGAGCTGATCCTGGTCACCAAGGCGCAGGGGATGGAGGGCGCGCGCGACCTGGCCGGGAAGATGCGCGCCGAGGGTCGCGGCACCGTCCTCGACCAGTTCGCGAATCCCGACAATCCGCTCGCGCACTACCGCGGCACCGGGCCCGGAGCTGTGGCGCGACACCGAAGGCCGCATCACGCACTTCGTCTCGGCGATGGGCACCACCGGCACGATCATGGGCGTGTCGACGTTCCTGAAGGAGAAGAATCCGGCGATCGTCGTCGTCGGCGCGCAGCCGGCCGAAGGCGCGTCGATCCCGGGCATCCGCAAGTGGCCTGAGGCCGTACCTGCCGAAGATCTTCGACGCGCAAGCGCGTCGACCGCGTCGAGCCGGTGACGCAGGCAGGACGCCGAGGCGACGATGCGGCGCGCTCGCGCGCGAGGAGGGCATCTTCGGCGGCGTGAGCTCGGGCGGCGCGTGCGCGGTCGCGCTGCGGATCTCGCGCGAGGTGCGCGACGCGACGATCGTGTTCGTCGTCTGCGACCGCGGCGATCGCTACCTGTCGACCGGCGTGTTCCCGCGATGACGCCGATCCTCGCCTTCGACCTCGAGACGGTGCCCGACCTCGCCGGGCGATCCGGCGCCTGCAACGATTGCCGGCCGACTTGCCCGACGCCGACGTCGCCGAAGTGGTACGCGCAGGCGCGGCGCGCGGCAGACCGGCGGGCGACTTCGCGCCGCACTACCTGCAACAAGGTCGTCGCGATCGCGTGCGCGCTGCGGCGCGACGACGACCTCAAGGTGTGGTCGGTCGGCGAGGCCGGCGAAGGCGAGAGCCGACCTGATCCGGCGCTTCTTCGAGGGCATCGAGACAGCTCTCGCCGCAGCTCGTGAGCTGGAACGGCGGCGGCTTCGACCTGCCGTGTCCTGCACCACCGCGCGATGATCCACGGCGTCGCCGCGCCGCGCTACTGGGACTGGGGCGACGACGACCGCGACTTCAAAGTTCAACAACTACCTGTCGCGCTATCACACGCGCCATATCGACCTGATGGACGTGCTCGCGGCTGTTCCAGCCGCGCGCCAGCGCGCCGCTCGACGCCATGGCGAAGCTGTGCGGCTTCCCGGGCAAGCTCGGAATGGACGGCAGCCAGGTCGCCGGCGCCGTCGCGCGCGGTGCAGCATCGCACGACGTGCGCCGCTATTGCGAGACCGATGCGCTCAACACCTACCTTGCTCTACCAGCGCTTCCGGCTGATGCGAGGCGAGCTCGACCGCCGGCGCGTACGCGCAGGAAATCTGCGCTCGTGCGCGAGAACGATCGGCGCGATCGGCGCGCCGCACTGGCGCGAGTTCCTCGCCGCGTGGGGACGCTGAACGTCAGCGCCCTCAGGCCTTGAGGAATCGGCAGCGGCGCCGTAGCGCGCGCCCAGCACCGCGCGCGAATCGCCGCCCACCACCCGTCGAGCACGGTCGCGTAGACGCTGCCGGAAGTCGATCGCGTGCGCGAGGTTGCCGTCGCCGGACGCGGCGCGAGCGATGGGCGTCGCGCCGTAGAGTCCGCCCGCCACGCGTCCGCCGAGCGCGAAATGCACGCTCGCGGTTCCGTGATCGGTGCCACCCGACTGGTTCTCCTTCGGGCGACGCCGAATTCCGCATAGGTGACGACGAGCGTGCGGTCCCAGCGTGCCGATCTCGCGCAGCGCGGCCTCCAGCGCGACGAGCTCCTTGCGCGAGGTCGCCGAGCAGCCGCGCCTGTGTCGGCGCCTGGTTCGCGTGCGTGTCGAAGCTTCCGAGCGACAGGTGGACGACCGCGACGCCGGACTCGTTTGCGACGACGCGCGCAGCGGTCTTGACCGCGTTGCCGAACGGGCTCGTCGGGAACGTCGCGTCGTGAACGCGATAGCTGCGCGTCGAGGTGCGCGGCAGCCTGCACGATGTCGCCCTCGGTCTTCAGGATGTGCGCGAGCGCGGCGTTGCCGGTGCTCGCCCGACGGCTGCGGCGAGCTTCGCGCGGCGCAGGAACTGCTCGGTATTCGCGAGCGCGATCGCGCGGGTGCCGCCGCCGGCAAGCGGACCGAGGTCGTTGCCGACCGATGACGACGCCGTCCGCGGCGAAGCGTGGCGGGGACGGGTCGCTTGCGCGAAGGCGCGCGCGTGAGCCAGCCGTCGTGCAGGCACTCCGGTCGCTGCGCGACGCCGTGTCCCAGATCTCGATCGAGCGGAAGTGCGACAGGTTCGGGCTCGGGATAGCCGACGCCCTGCAGGATCGCGAGCTGGCGGCGCTCCCACAGCGGCGCGAGCGGCGCGAGCGATGGGTGCAGTGCCGGCGCGGTCGGTCAGGCGGCACCGACGCTGTCGCGGGCGACTGCGAGCCCGGGCGCAGGCGCGCGTACCTAGGGTCGTCGATCGGGACGAGCGTGTTGAGCCCGTCGTTGCCTGCCCTTGAGCTCGACCAGCACGAGCAGGTTGCGGTACGGCGCGCCGTCGGGCGCAGCCGCGAACGCGACGCTGGCTCGCTGGCCGAGCGCGCCGAAGCGCCGACGCGGCCGCACTGCCGCCTTCGAGGATGCGCGTCGCGTGGTCATTTGAGTTGGTAGACCGGATCGAGCATGCGTGAGACGCACGAACGCGAGCGCGTCTGCGTCCTGGGGGAATCGACGCCCCGCTGTCCGCGGCCGCGATCGGCAGCAGCACCGTTTGCGCATTGCGGCGCTTCGCCGCAGGCGTGTCGCCCGGCATCGACGCCACGAAGCGCGTGCGCCGAGAACGCAAGGTCGCGGAACGCGCGGTCGAGCGCTCGCGCGATCCTGAGCTGTGCCGGGTACGCGCATCCTCGTCGGCATCGGCGCCGACCTGCGGCTGCGGCGCGAGCAGCGCGCGGGACGGGGGCAATGCCGGCGTCGGCGGTCATCGCGGCGCATCGTGCGCGACTCCTCGTAGCGCGAGATCGACTCGACGAATTGCTTGCGCGCGAGCAGCGTCGAGCTGTCGATCCACGCGTCGCCGCCGCGCCAGCCCTTGACGTTGGGCGGCGAGAACAGGTTCTGGCCCATGCCGGCCGCGGCGAGCGCGAACGGCGTCGCGTCGTCGGGCGCGACCTCGAGCGAGCGCAGCGTGCCGACGACGAGCTCGACCGGGCTCTGACCAGCACGCCGCGGTTGTCCTGCGACCAGAACGCGTCGCTGTTCAGGAGCTTCGACAGCGCAACGCGATCCGATAGCCGGCGCGGCGGAAGTCGGCCGCGATGCGGCGCACCGTCGCGCCTCGTCCGGGTCGGGCGACACGAACTCGCGCCACAGCTTCGCCACGATCAATCTCGGCGGTCTCGGGGCTGCTCGAGCAGGATGTCGAGCACCGCGTCGCCGTCGAAGCGGCCCGGTGCGGCCGAGCACGGTCTTCTCGCCCGGGTCGTGCAGCGCGGGCGGAACGACGAACGTGCCGGTGCCGCGCTCGAGGCTCCAGCCCGAGAACGCGCGCGCGCTTCCTTGACGTCGCCCTCGGTGTAGTGTGCCTTCGCCGAGCGTGAAGAGCTCCATCACCTCGCGCGCGAGAGTTCTCGTTGGGCTGCCCCGCGGCGGATTGCGCACGCCGTCGAGGTAGATCAGCATCGCGGCGTCCTTCGAGGCCGCGTGCAGCAGCGCGCCGAAGTCTGCCGAGCGCGTAGCGCGCGGAGCGTCGCGTTCTGCCGGTACATGAGCTTCGCCGAGCGCACCTTCTGCTGGCTCGACACGAAGTGGTTGTGCCAGAACAGCGTCATGCGCGCTCGGCAAGCGGCGACTCTGTCGCGAGCATCCGCGCATCCACCAGCCCCGCATCTCGAGCCCGAGGCGGACCCTGCTCGCGGATGTCGCGCGGCGCTCCTCGTTCGTCGGCACCTGCGGGTGCGCGCGCCGATCGGCGCGTCGTCGGTCAGCGCGGCCGGCGGGGTCGTGACCGGCAGCGAGCGTGGCGATGCGAGCACGCGTGCGACCGCGGTCTCGCGGTCGAGCGGCGCGAAGCGCGCGACCTCCGCGGCCGTCGGTCCGGAAGCCGGTGCGGGCGAGCAGGTGGCGGGCGCCGTCCTCGCCGATCGGCGGGCCAGCGTGGGCCAGCCACGGCCGCGGCGAGAAACGGAATGGCGAGCGTCGGGGAAAGGCGGGTCATCACGCGCCCCACAACGGGTCGGGGGTGAAGGCTTGCTGACCGATCGTGCAACCATCGCCGCGGTTCAGGGGTAACCGGTTGTAACGGGATTCAGATCGTCAACGTCCCTCGGGCGATCTCGACCACCCGTCCCGACACACGGATGCGGCGATCCGGCGTAACTTCGAGCCCGAGCCGACACGGCCGGCCGGCACCGCCTCGCCCTGGTCGACCGTGAGCTTCTGCGGAAGCGTCGCGCCGGTGACCAGCAGCCAGCCGCCCAGGTTCGCGCACGCCGAGCCAGTTGCCCGGATCCTCCACCACCGACGTGTGCTTGCGGAAGAAGAAACGGCACAGCACGTGGTCGCCCTCGCGCGCGGAACACGTACGCCATCGCGCGGTTGCCGCTGCTCGCGTGCTTCGCAAGCGCGTCCGCGGTGGCGCGGCGCGGCGGACCGCATCGAACGACGTCAGCGGGATCACGAGCTGGTCCGAGCCCGGTGTCGACCCAAAGCGGCGCGCCGCGGACGTCGTCGCGCGCGAGCCCGAGCATCGCGGCGAGGTCGGCACTCGACGCCCCCGGCGCATGGTGCTGGAGCATTCGCCTCGAGCGTCCACGCGTCGCCGTTCGCCTCGACCGGAATGACGCCGGCCTTCATCTCGAGCGTCGTGACGCGGTCGCCGGCCCGCTTGACGTCGCGCGCGACGTGCGCGGTGCCGAGCGTCGGATGTCCGGCGAACGGGCATCTCGAACGTCGGCGTGAAGATGCGCACGCGCGCGGTCGCCGACGCGGACGGCAGGACGAACGTCGTCTCGGACAGGTTGAACTGCAACGCGAGCGCCTCGCATCGTCGCGTCGTCGAGGCGCGCGCGCGTCGTCGAGAACGGCGAGCGGATTGCCGGCGAGCGTCGATTCGGCGAATACGTTGACGATGCGGAACGCGTGGGTGGGCATGGCGGCGCCTTCAGCGGTCGGTGAGCAGGGAGTGGCGAGGCGCGCGCCACGACGTCGGCGCGATGCCCGACGGCAGTCACGCGTGATCCGCGTCGGGCGAGCGCCCTGCGTAGTTGCGCTCATCGCGCGCGAATAGGGTCGGATCGTAGTGCGAGCCCAACAGCTCGGCGACGAGCGCGTCGATGTCGCCGCCATGCGCGAGCGCGCTCCAGCGCGCGAGCGTCTCCTTCCCGTGCAGCGTCACGAGGTGCGCGAGGCGACGATCGAGGGCGTCATGGATCGGCGACGAAGTGCGCGTACTCCTTCCTTGAGCAGCGCCACGCGGCGCCCAGGCCGAGCGCGACCTGACGCAGCCGCGTGCGCGCATCGACGCGAGCAGCGCGTCGGGCAACCTGCAGCGCGCCGATCTTGCGGCCTCCGACTCGACCCACACGGGTTCGCGCGTGTCGAATGCCGTCGAGCGCGACGAGGATCGCCGATTCGAACGCCTTCTGCGACGGCTGCGGGTCGTCGGGCAGATCGCCGAGCAGCGAGCCGCGATGCTTCGCGAGCGCCTCGAGGTCGAGCACCTGGCGCACCTCGGCCGCCAGCGCGCCCAGCAGGCGGCTCTTGCCCGAGCCGGTCAGCCCGCAGACGACGCGGTAGCGGAATGCCAGCGGCTGCTCGGCGAGGCGCGCGACGACATGCCGTCGCCACGTGCGATACCCGCCGTCGAGCTGCACGGCCGGAAAGCCGATCTCGTTCAGCACGTGCACGAGCGAGGCCGAGCGCTTGCCGCCGCGCCAGCAGTACACCAGCGGCGACCATCCGCGCGGCTTGTCGGCCGCGATCGTCTCGACAGATCGTCGCGATGTGGCGCGACACGAGCGCCGCGCCGACTTGCTGCGCCTCGAAGGCGCCGGCCTGCCGCGTGCAATCGTGCCGACGCGCGCACGCTCGTCGTCGTCGAGCACCGGAGTGCTGATCGCGCCGGGCAGGTGATCGTCCGGCAAATTCCGACGGGCTGCGCACGTCGAGGCGCGTCGGCGTGCGCGGCGACGGCCTCGATCGCCGACGACCGCGGTGTCCGGACGTTCATCGGCGCGTCAGCATGCGCTCGAGCGTCGGCCATACGTTGTCGAGGAGCTTCGCCTGCGTCGCTTCGGTCGGGTGGATGCGGTCCGGCTGGAACGCGGCCGCAGTCCTCGCCGAACCCTCGAAGAAGAACGGCACGAGCAGCGCGCCTTCGGCCTTCGCGACCTCGGCGAAGACGTTCTCGAACTGGCGCGTGTAGGCCGGCCCGTAGTTCGGCGGAAGCTTCATGCCGATGAGCAGCGGTCGCGCGCCCGCGGCCTTCGCCGCCGACGTCATCGCCGCCAGGTTGTCGCGCGTGGAGGCGATGCCGCCCCGCGCAATCCGTCGTTGCCGCCGAGCTCGATGACGACGATCGCAGGCTTGTGCCGCGCCAGCAACGCGGGCAATCGCGAGCGTCCGCCCGCGGTCGTGTCGCCGCTGATGCTACGCGTTCACGACGCGATAGCGCGAGCTTGCGCGTGTCTGAGCGCGCTTCTGCAGAAGATCGGTCCACCCCACGCCGACGGCAGCCCGTACGCCGCCGAGATCGAGTCGCCGACGACGAGGAGGATGGTGATCGGCCGCGCTCGCCAGAATCGGCGCGAGTGCCAGCGCGGCCGCGGCGGCGAGCGCGGCGATCGTCGGCGTCTTGTCGCATCCGGTTGCATCTTTGCGGTCCCATTGTAGGCGAACGACTGGGCAGGGCTTCCTCGTCGCATCGCGTAGAATCGGCGGCCGCGCCCCCCGGGGCGCGCTTCGTCGCCGTCCCTTGCGGCGGCGCACCGGCAGCCCCATCGTGCCGGCATGAGCCCTTACGCCGAAGCCCCGATGACGACGCCCGTTGCCCGTGCCGAGCGGCTCACCGAAGACGGTGCGTGAGCGGCGACGCCCCGCTCACGATCCTCGACGAGGTCACGTTCGACATCGCGCCGGGCGCTTCGGTTGCCGATCGTCGGCGCCTCCGGCTCGGAGCAAGACGACGCTGCTCGGCCTGCTCGCGGGCCTCGACCAGCCGACCGACGGCGAGGTGTGGATCGACGGCCGTGCGCTCTCGAGCCTCGACGAGGACGCGCGCGCCGCGATGCGGCAGCGGCTGCTGGGCTTCGTCTTCCAGTCCTTCCAGCTGCTCCCGGCGCTGACCGCGCTCGAGAACGTGATGCTGCCGCTCGAGCTCGCCGGCGCCGACGACGCCGTGCGCTAAGCGCGCGCGAATGGCTCGCGCGCGTGGGGCCTCGCGAAGCGGACGACGCACTATCCCGAGCAGCTGTCGGGCGGCGAGCAGCAGCGCGCGTCGCGATCGCGCGCGCGTTCGCCGGCGATCCCAAGCTCCTGATGGCCGACGAGCCCACCGGCAACCTCGACGGCGCGACCGGTGCGGAGATCGCCGAGCTCGATGTTCCGCCTCAATCACGAGCACGGCACGCACGCTCGTGCTGGTGACGCACGACATCGCGCTCGGCGTCGCGCTGCGGTCGACGGCTGTCGCTGTCGCTCGGGTCGCCTCGTCGCGGACGATGGCGCACTAGGCCGTATCGGAATGGCGCGACCGGCTCGCTCCGGCGAAGATCCCGAAGCTCGCGTTGCGCATGCTCGGCGCGCGACTGGCGCGCGGGCGAGTCACCGTGCTCGCCGCCGGCGCTCGTCCTCGCCGTCGGCAGCATGGGCACCGTCGGCTTCTTCGCCGACCGCGTGAAGTGCGCGCTCACGTCGCAGGCGAGCCTGCTGCTCGGCGCCGACGTGATGATCAGCTCGGGACCGTCCGCTGCCCGACGCGTTCGCGCAGAACGCGCGCGCGCGCAGGTCTGCGACGCGTCGCCGGTCATCCGCTTCAACAGCATGGTGCAGGCCTCGGCAGCGCGTGCGGCGCCGGTGCTCGCGAACGTCAAGCGCCGTGGCGCACGGCTACCCGCTGCGCGGCGCGATCGTGCTCGCGGATGCGGAGAAGCCCGAAGGCATCGCCGGCGAGCGCGACGCGCGTGGCGGCAAGTCATGGCTCGACACGCGGCTCGTCGCAGCGCCTCGACCTCGAGCCCGGCGACAAGCTTTCCGTTGGCGAGGCGACGCTCACCGTCGGCGCCGATCGGTCCAGCAGGAGCCGGAAGTCGCGACCGGACTCGCTGTTCGCGACCGGGCCGCGCGCTGCTGATCCACGCCGACGACCTCGCCGCGACCAACCTGCTGCAACCTGGCAATCGCGCGACGTGGCGGTTGCTCGTCGCGGACCGCACGGCGCGGGACGCTCGACCGCGTTCCGAACGGCTAGACGAGCGCGACGAGCCGCCGGGCCAGCGCCTGGAGAACGTGCGCGACGTGCGCCCGGAGGTGCGCCAGACGCTCGATCGCGCCGAGCAATTCCTCGGCTTGCCGCGCTCGTCGCGGTGCATGCTCTCCGCCGTCGCGGTTCGCGCTCGCCGCGTCGCGCTACCTGCGCCGTCATCTCGACACGTCCGCGATGCTCCGCTGCTTCGGCGCGTCCGGAGCGGCGAACGCTCGCGTTGTTCGTCGCGCAGTTCGTCGCGCTGGGCATCGTCGCGAGCGCGCTCGGCGTGGTGCTCGCGCTCGGCCGGCCAGGCGTTGCTGGTGTCGCATGCTCGCGTCGCTCACGGCCGTCGCAGCTTCCGGCGCCGTCGTTCATGCCCGCGCGGCGGCGTTTCGCCACCGGCGTGCTGCTGTTGTTCGGTTTCGCGTTGCCGCCGCTGATCGCGCTCGCGAGCGTGCCGCCGTTGCGCGTGCTGCGTCGCGACCTGCCGCGCCCGCGCCGTCGGCGTCGTCGCCTACGTACTCGGTGCGCGGCGTGATCGCCGGGCTGATCGGCTGGCAGGCGCAGGAGGTGAAGACCGGCGCGATCATGGTCGGCGGCGTCGCCGGGCTGCTGATCGTCGCTGCGGCATTGGCCGCGTGGTTGCTCGTTGGGCTGCTGAAGCGCCTGCCGCAGCGCGGCGTGACGTGGCGCTTCGGCCTCGCCAACCTGCGCCGCCGTCCGCTCGCGTCGAGCCTGCGCAGATCGGTGCGCTCGCGCTCGGCCTGATGGCGCTGCTTGCTGCTCACCGTCGTGCGCGGCGACCTGCTGCGCAACTGGCGCGCGAGCCTGCCGCCCGACGCGCCGAACCACTTCCTCGTCAACGTGCTGCCCGATCAGGTCGACGGCGTGCGCGCGGCGCTCGAGCGCGACGTCGGCGGTCACGACGCCGATCTCTATCCGATGGTGCGCGGGCGGCTCGTGGCGGTGAACGGCACGCCGCTCGACACGACGCAAGTACGACGACACGCGCGCGCGCGCGCCTCGCCGAGCGCGAATTCAACCTGTCCTGGACCGACCGGCTGCCGCAAGACCAATCGCGTGTCGGCGGGCGCGTTGGCTGGGCGCCGCAGGCGCGAGCGCCGATGCCGGCATGTCGATGGAGGACGGCATCGCCGAGACGCTCGGCGTCAAGCTCGGCGACGCGCTGACCGTTCGACATCGCGGGCACGCCGCGTCACCGCGCAAGGTCACGAGCCTGCGCAAGGTCGACTGGGACAGCTTCCGCGCCGAACTTCTTCACGCTGTTCGCGCCCGGCGCGCTCGGACGCGCTGCCGACGACGTACATCGGCGCCGTTCGCGTTCCCGAGGGCGCAGTCGGCCGCGTGGCTGTCCGCGCTCGTGCAGCAGTATCCGAACGTGCTCGCGATCGACGTCGGCGAGATCATCCGGCAGGTGCAGACGATCATGGACCAGGTCGCGCGCGCGGTCGAGTTCGTGTTCCTGTTCACGCTGCTCGGCGGCTTGCTCGTGCTGCAGGCCGCGATCGCGCCGACGCAGGACGAGCGCCAGCTTCGACGCCGCGATCCTGCGCACGCTCGGCGCGTCGCAGCGGCAGCTGTCAGCGCGCGCAGGTCGCGGAGTTCCTCGCTGCTCGGCGCGCTCGCCGGATCGCTCGCGGCGGCGGGCGCGACGGCGATCGGCTATGTGCTCGCCGATCGCGTGTTCCAAGATCCCGTTTCGCGCGAGCCCGCTGGTGTGGCTCTACGGCGTCCGTGCGGCGGCGCGCTGCGTCGTCACGCTCGCCGGCTGGCTCGGCACGCGCAGCACGATGCGCCAGCCGCCGCTCGCGGTCATCCGCCAGCTCGGCTAGGCGAGCTTCATCTTGCGCAGGAACGCGGCCCAGCGCGGATCGCCGCGCAGCGGGTCGAACGATGGATCGATCACGCACATCCGTCCCCGGGTCGCGCGTGCCGTACGCCCGCTCGAGCCATCCGAACGCCTCGTCCACGTCGCCGCGCTCGGAACACACGATGGCGATCTGGTAGGCCATGGTATCGCCGTAGCGGGCGATCAGCGGTCGAGCGCCTGCGCGCCTCGCGCGCCTCGCCGCGAGCGCGTAGCGCACGAGGGCGAGACCCATCGTGCGCCACTCCTCCTAGTGCGCTCGGCGCGGGCCTCCGCGAGCGTCCTTCGTCGAGGCGCCCCTGCTTCCAGCGCATCACGGCCAGGAACAGGCGCACGAGCCCGAGGCTCGGGTCAAGCGCGATCGCTTTCCGGGACGCTTGGCTGCCGTCGTCGCAGCGACGCGCGTGGAAGCTGCGCACGGCGAGCGACCGCCATGCCGCGGGGCGACAGCGGATCGAGCTCGGCGGCCCGCTTCAGCAAGCCGCAGCGCTTCGTCGAAATTCCCGAGGTTGGCCTGCTCCGACGCGAAGTGGCGGATGACCATGGCATTGCCGGGCGCAAAGCCTCGTAGGCCCGGCGGAGCGCGGCTTCCGCCCCGGGCCAATCCCAATCGTGGGAGACCAGCACCGAGGTGGCGAGCGCAGCGACGTGCGCCCTCGGCGAGGTCCGGCGCGAGCGCCAGGGCGCGTCTCGGCCGCCGCGCGCGAACGCGCGGTGAGCCTTCGCGCACCGGGGCCCAGCCATAGCCCGCTTCGACGAAGCCGTACTCCGGCGGAGAGTCTGGCCCGCGCCGAGCGCGAACGTCCGCCGGCCGCGCTCGACCGCGGCGCGCAGCTGAGCTCGACGCCGTGCGCGACGCTCTCCGCGGTCATGCGCTCGTACAGGAACCGGCCCTGCAGGTAGAGGCGGAACGCCTCGGGGTCGTCGGCCGCCCGGCTCGACGCGGCGGCGACCTCGGCCCTGACGTCGGCACTCGCCTTCGCGTCGATCGCCTCGCCGAGCAGCGCCGAGCGCAACTCCTTCACGACCGACGTGCGCGATGTCGTCCTGCACGACGAAGATGTCGTCGAGCGTCGCGGTCGTAGGTCTCGGTCCACAGGTGCGAGTCGCTCGCCGCCTGGATCAGCTGCGCGGTGACGCGCGCGCGCGTTGCCCGGACTTGCGCACGCTGCCCTCGAGCACGGTCGCGACGTTGAGCTTGCGCGCGACCGTCGGGATGTCGACGCCCTTGCCCTTGAAGTAGAACGCCGAGGTCCGCGACGCGCACGCGCAGCCCCTGATCTTCGCGAGACACGTTCAGGAGCTCCTCCGACAAGGCCGTCGGCGAAATACTCGTTCTCCTCGTCCCTGCTCATGTTCACGAACGGAAGCACCGCGATCGATGGCGTCTGGCGGTCGTGCGCCTGATCGCCGTGCGCAGCGGCGTGGAAGAGCTGCTTGAGGGCGGGGTGGTACACAGCTGGAACACCGCCTCGGCGCGCGCCAGGTCCTGAGCGTCGTGCACGCCGAGCGCCTGCATTTCCACCGCCGGCGGCAGGTGGTCGCGCGCGAGGTCGTGCGCGTCGACGCGGCGATCGAGCGTCTGGCCGCTACGGCCGGCCGCGAGCAGTCGTGCAACGCGGTTGAGCGCGGGACGCGAAGTAGTCGTCGTCGCGATGGAACGACCGCGCCAGCTGCGTTGAGCGCCATCCGCACGTGAATCGCGCCAACGCCGTCGGGCCAGCGCTCGGCGCCGAGGGCCTTCTGCGCTGCCGAGCGCTGCGAAAGCGCAGCCGGCGCGGCGGCGAACGCCGCGCAGAACGCCGCCCCGTCTTCGTCTTGAAACACGTCGCCCGACGGCATGCGACGCCGGATCGCGCGGCGAAGGGCAGTGCGTCGTGGTGCGCGAGCGCGGTCCGCATCGCGCGTGGCTGCGCCTCCCATACAGGCGAGAGCTGCCTCTCGATGTCGGTGAACAGGAAAGTGACCGTGCCGGTGGGCGGGGACGTGCCATTCAAGGCTCCTGACGACGATGGGCAGCATAGCAAAAACGCACCTTCTGGGCCGGCGGGCGATAATTCCTGCGGATGGACGAACCGAAAGGCACGCGCCGTACGAGCTCCTGGGCGGCGACGTGCCGGCGTTCGCGCACTCACCGACGCGTTCTACGCACCACCCCGAGCTCGAGCTGCGCGCCTTCGCGATCGTCCGCCGCCTGTATCCGGCGAAGCTCGACGATTCTGCGCGACAAGCTCTTACTGGTACTGCTGTTCCGGTGGCTGGGCGGCCCGCAGCACTTACGTCGAGCGTTCTCGGCCATCCGCGCCTTCGCGCGAGGCACCTGCGCCGGTACCCCGATCGCGTCGGCGGAGCGCGACGTGCGTGGCTCGCGTGCATGCGCATGGCGCTCGACGACGCTCAAGGCGCCGCCGGCGCTCGTCGAGCCGCTGATGAAGACGTTCCACGGGGACCGCCGACTGGATGCGCAACCGTGATGTCTGGAGGGTCGTCGATCTCACGGCCGAGTCGCTCTCCCGCGGCATCGCATCGGCAAGCGACTTCTCATGCCGCGAGGTGATGGAGGCGACGCTCGCGCGCGCGTCGACCGCGTGAATCCCACGCCGAACGCGATCGTGAGCCTTCGCGATCGCGACGCCGTGCCGCGGACGCCGACGCCTGCGATGTCGATCCGCGCGCGGGCAATCGCCGCGGGTGGATGCGGCGTGGGATGCCGCAGGCGATCAAGCATCGCGGGTGTCGGTCGCCGGCGTGCGCACCACCCCTCGGCTCGCGGCTCGTCGATTTCGTGCCCGCGCACGACGACCCGCTGGTCGCGCGCATGAAGGCGGGCGGGGCAGATCGTCATCGGCCGCACCAACTGTCCCGAGCTCCGGCCTGGGCTCGCATACGTTCAACGACATCTTCGGCGCGACGCTCAATCCCTACGACACGACACGCTCGGCTGCGGCAGCAGCGGGGCAGCGCCGTCGCGTTGGCGGACGCGCATGCTCGCCGTTGCCGATGGCAGCGACTTCATGGGAAGCCTGCGCAATCCCGCGGGCTGGAACAACGCCTACGGCAGGCGCCCCAGCCAGGCCGCGTGCCGAACTGGCCGCTGGTCGACGCTACGTGTCCCAGTTGCCGCACCTGTGGGCCGATGGCGTAACGTGCTCGATCTCGCTCGCCTGCTCGACGTCCAGGCCGCCGCTACGATCCCCGCGTCCCGTTGTCGCTCGACGGCGGTGGCGGATTTGCCGATGCCGCTACCAGCCGCAACGCCCGACGACGCGCGTTCGTATCGGCTGGCTGGGCGACCTGACGGCCACCGCGATGGACGACGGCGTGCTCGCGACTTCGCGCGGCGGCGCTGCGTCGCCGAGGGCCTCGGCGCGGCGGTCGAGCCCGTGTTGTCGCCGTTCGATGCGACACGCATCTGGGAAGCGTGGCTCGTCTGGCGTCGCTGGATCGTCGCTGGCGTATCGCGCCGTTTTTGCGCGCCGGAGCAGCGGGCTGGTCAAGCCCGAAGCTCTGTGGAGGTCGACCAGGCGGGAAGGACTCCCACGGCAACGAAACTATGCGTGCGAGCGTCGTGCGCACGGTGTTCCATCAGCAGATGCTCAACCTGTTTGAAGCTACGACGTGCTTGCGCTGCCGACCGCGCAGGTGTGGCCGTTTCGCGACGGAGCGCTGGCCGCACGAGATCGCCGTGCCGCGCGATGGACACCTACCACCGCTGGATGGAGGTGACGATCTACGCGACGTTCGCGGGACTCCCTTGCATCGCGGTGCCGGCCGGCTTGGCGAGCAAGGCTTGCCGATGGGGCTGCAGCTGATCGGGCGGCCGCGCGCCGATGCCGAACTGCTGCGCGTGGCGGCAGCGTACGAGACCGCGATCGGCGACTGGCTCTCGCGGCGGCCGCTCGAGTCCGGCTGACTACTTCCGCAAACTGAGTGATCCGACTCTGCGAAAATCGCCGCGCGATGCCCCGCCAGCAGCGACAGTGGAGACGCTCGTGGATCGCGGGGGCACGACCCACGACAGGGCGAGATCGCCGGGGCAGGAGCGCCTCGCCGCGCAGCGCGCGGTTGAGCAGCAGGTACTGGCCGGAGATCGGCGCGGCGACGAGCCAGTCGGCCTCGCGGCCCGTGCAGGAACAGCCGCGCCACCGGCACGATTCGACACGACGGGCGGCAGGAGCGTGCAGCAGTTGGTCTGCAGCCTCCTGGGATCGCGCGGCCGCGGCCGCTTCCAGCCACTAATACCAGCAGCGCCGGCAACAGCGCGATCATCGCGCAAGAGATCGACGAAGCGGCCGAACTCGCGCGGGCCGAACAGGAACGCGGATGCCCCAATGGCGGCAGCGGTGCGAACGAGGAGCGTCAGGTAAAAAAGCCGGTGAGCGTCACCACCACAGACGAGACCGGCGAACGCCGCGACCGCGAGCCAGCTCGCCCGCGACGATTCTCGCCCGCGGTCGCCGGGTAAGCTCGCGTGAGCAATCGGCTCTGAGCGATTGCGCCGCCCGCGCCCCCCGCGGTCGCAGTCGAGCGGCGTGATGGCATGCCGCGCCCATCACGGCGGGCGTAATAACAAGCTGCAGGTACGCGACCAGTGAACAGGATCAGCGCCCGGACTGCTGCGGCGTCGCGGAGTGTCCCCGGCGACGTAGGTCGAGCGGCTGGCCGAGCGCTGGGTACCACGCCGTAAAGCGCCATCAGCCGCTGGGCGCCCCCTTTACTGCTCATGGCAAGCTGCCGCGATCGTAACGATTTCGGCCCGGTCGATCGGCGACGCGGCGCGCGATCGCGCGCAACCCGGTCTGTAGATCAGGCTCAGCGGTCGCGGGCTTGCCTTCGGCGCGACCCTCGTGCCGGCCGAGCCGGCGCCGATCTCCCGATGGGCGACGTCGAGGTCGCCCGCATCGGATGCGCGTGCATGGACATCCTGGAAAGTGGCGACTGCGGCGCATGCGCACGCCTCGCGCTCGAGGAAGGCGGCGAGCGCCGGCGACATCGCGCTGCGCGCCGCCCAACGCGGGCAGCGCGGTTCGCGGCGCGCGCCCGCCCTGCGACGCGATCATGTTGAAAGATCAGCACGAGGAAGATCGGGCCGGCGAGCGCGGCCGTCGCAGCGTCATCATCGTCGCGCGGCGTCGCGGAACGTCCCGACCAGCTCCTGCGCCGCAACCACCGTCGTCCGCCCCGTGCCGCCGCGAGCTCCCCGCGCGCTGCCGAGCAGCGCGTGACGAACGCGTCTCGCGCGATCGCCGCGCCTGACGCAAAAAGCGATCAGCTTCGCGGTCTCGCGCCAGGCCCGTCGTGCGGACGACGCGACCGTATCGCCCGAGGATGACGATCCGGTCGTGCAGCGCGGCGCGACCTACCTGCATCGCGCGAGCCGAACAGCAGTGGTCTTTGCCGCCCAGCGGCAGCGGTGATATTGCTTGCGCAGCAGCGCGCACGCCATGCTGACGTCGAGGTGCCGCCCGTGGGCCTGCTCGAGCAGGATCGTCGTCGGGTCGAAAATGCAGCGCGCGCGCGATGGCCACCTTCATCTTCTCGCCTTGCGAATACTCCCCGCAGCGCGCCGGCTGGCGACGCGTCGGCGAGCCCCAACTCGTCGATCAGCGCGCTTCGATGCGCCGGTCGCGCTGTCCGCGCCGCCCAGGGCCGTGGCGCCGCGGTCGCGATGTCTCTGCGGCCAGCTCAGGCGCGGGCGCCAGGCCGGCGCGGGCGTCGGAAAGCACGCCGAGCCGGTGCCGGACCGCCGCCGCGCTCCGACGACGACGTCGCGGCTGGCGCCGATCAGTCGCGCGTCCTGCATCCGGCGCGATCGAATGTGGCGATAGGCGCGCAGTACGCGTCGGTCTCCTGCCGGCGCCGTTGGGTCCGAGGAGGCTCCTGCAGATCCGCCGCCGTCTGGCGCGACGAACGATGGCGCGTCGCCACGGCGCGGCGACCCTGCCGGGCGCTGCCGAAACGTTTCGCCCGGTGCTCGACGACGATCACGGCGCTCGCGCGGCCGCCAGGAGCCCCGGTCCACAGCGCGGGTGTCGGCTTCTGAGCTCCTCGAGCTGCCGGCACGTCAGGTTCGTCGCGGCAGCGCCGCGAAGCCGCCGCCGGCGACGCAGCACGCCGCGCGACGAGCCAGCGGCGCGCGTGGCCGACAACGATGCGGTGCCATGCAGCCGGGCGCGACGACGTGTTTGTCGGCTGGGCAGCGCTCAGGCGCGACGTCGTCGCCGTTGGCCGGCGGCGTGATCTGCGGTCGAGGCTGCGCCCGGGTACGGTAGCAGCGCCGCACGCCGTCTGCGCACTGCGATCGTGAACGTCGATCCATCGGCTGCGCGGCCGCTGCTGGCCGCACGCCGCAGATCGCGAGCGCCATCTCGCGCCAGGCGCGCCGAGCGCTTGCCGGCGAGCGCGTGCTCGCGCAGTCCCAGGGCCCACGCGGCGGCACGTCCTCGGCGCAGGTCGCTCGAGTAATCGCAGCGCGCGTGTTCACGTCTGGCGCGCGAGGTTCGCCGGTGAACGCGGTGGCGCTCGCCACCAGCGGCGGCGAAATCGCCGTCACGGGCGCGGGCGAGCGAGTGCCGGGATCAGCGCGACCGTCTCCGGCGCGTACAGGGCAGAGCGTGGCAGCAGGCCGATCACCTGGCAGCGCGTCGACCGATAGCGGCTGCGCGCGCCGCACGGCGCCGGGCCGACGGGTCGACGCATCTCGACGATGCGCGGCCGCTCGCCGAGCGTGCGCGCGCGAACCGCGGCGAGCAGTCGCCGCGGGACCGGCATCGCCTGGCGACACGCCGGCGTCAAAAGCGCGTGCAGCGCTCGAACAGCGCGTCGAGCGCGGCCTCGCGCGATGTCCAGATGTCGAGCTGAGATGATCGGCGCTCCGGCGGCGCGATGCCGTCGAGCGCCGCTGCGCGTGTATCCCGGGTGGCGGCGCAGGTCAGTCGAGCGCGACGCGCGTGCCGTAAGCTGCCGCCCCACAGGTTCCAGCGCACAGCCTTTCAGCGCGACGCGCACGGCCTGACGTCGTCGACGAACGCCGCGGGTCGTGTGGCGGCTTCGCGTCACCACGCCCTGCGCGGCGAGCCTGCTCGTCGCAGGCTTCTCGCGCGCGGCGGCAGCGGGATCGGTCTCGAGGATCGCCGCCTGAGCCTCTGCCTCGGAATGCGCCGCGCAGGTGAGCGGCGCAGCCGCAAAGTCCGGTCCCGCGCGCTGGTCGATCGATGCATCGACGTCGCGCGTCCGCCGAGTCTTTCGCTGAGCCGCGCCGCAACGCGCGATCGCTCGAGCGCTGCCTTGGCCGGGCCCGCCGCGCAAGGATCAATACGAACGGATCGCTGGCTTCGGCGCCAGCGTGTTCGCCAGCCAGCACCGCCACGGATGCCGATCGTCCGGCCGTTCTGGCTTCTCGCGATCCTCCGGGATCTTTGACCACGCGCCGCAGCGCGCGCGGCGGTCGAAAGATGCGGGGAGCCGGCATTCCTCGAGCGCGAGCTGGAGCTGTGAGGCGTCGCGCTCGCCCCGCACGATGCGAGCGCGACCGACACGGCGTGACGGCGAAGCGCGCCGCGAAGTCTCATGGGACCGAATCGTAGCAAACGCAGTCGCGTGCGCTGGACCAGAATCGCCCCATGGCGACGCGCTCTGCTCGGAGCCCGGCATCCGCACCGACCTGCGGGACACGATGAGCTACGGGGCCATCCTCGGAGTCAGACCGGCCGCTCGACGCGCAGCGACCGGCGCCGCGCGGCGGCGACGGCGAGCCGCGCCACGACGAGATGCTGTTCATCATCCAGCACCAGACCTCCGAGCTGTGGATGAAGCTCGATCGATCCACGAGCTGCGGCGGCGATCGCGCCACGTGCGAGCCGACGAGCTCGCGCCGTGCTTCAAGATCCTCGCGCGCGTCAAGCAGATCCAGCAGCCAGCTGTTCGAGCAGTGGGCGGTGCTGGAGACGCTGACGCCGTCGCGAGTACGAGGCATTCCGCCACGTGCTCGGCGGCTCGTCGGGCTTCCAGTCGGCGCAGTATCCGCGCGATCGAGTTCCTGCTCGGCAACAAGAACGCCGACATGCTCGAGGTGTTCCGCCACGACCCGGCCGCGCGGCGATGCTCGACCGAAGCGCTCTGCAGGCGCCGTCGCTCTACGACGAGTTCCTGCGCCACCTCGCGCGGCGCGGTCCTGCCGGTGCCGCGCGAGTGCGTCGAGCGCGACTGGACGCAACCGCACGTGCGCCATCCCGAGCCGCTGGTGCCCGTGCTTCAAGCACGATCTACGACGGACCCGAAGCGGTGGTGGGACGCCTACGACATGTGCGAGAAGCTCGTCGACATCGAGGAGAGCTTCCAGCTCTGGCGCTTCCGCCACATGAAGACCGTCGAGCGCATCATCGGGCACAAGCCGGCACCGGCGGCAGCTCCGGTGGTGCGTTCCTGACGCGCAGCGCTCGACGCGCGTTCTTCCCCGAGCTCATCGACGTGCGGGAGAGCCTCTCGCGATCGACGAAAAAGCCTCCGCGCTGCCGCCCAAGGCAACATGAGAAGCGACATCGCGCCGAACGCGATCCCGATGATGATCGCAAGCCGTGCCGGCCACGGCCCAGAACGTCGACGATCGAGGGTACGTCGGGTTTCGACGGTCCGACGAAACCGTAGTTCCAGCCCGTCGCGAGGTCGATCGGCAGGATCAGCGCGACATGAACCGACCGCGACGAGTACGCGCGACGCGCCAGTCAGCCCACGAAGCGACGGAACCCGTCGCGCGGTAATGTCGTACGCCGGCACGGCGACGATCATCGCGTCGCGTCGTCCAGAAGAACCAGAACGGCCAGTGCGCCGGGCCTCGACCAGCTCGGCGTGAAGATCGCCTGCGTGCACAACGCGATCCCGCAAAGTACGCGACGGCCCGGAGCGGCCGCCAGGGCGCCGGCGAGCACGATTGCGTCGGCCAGCGCCACCCAGTGGCAAAGCTGCAGCGGCCACGTCGTCAGCGGGTCGTGCTTGGGCCCGGTGTTGAGCCACACGAACGTGCCGGCCCACAGCGCGGCGTGTAGTCGCGCGCGATCGCGCACTCGAAGGCGCCCGATCGCGCCACGATCGCCGCCGCGACGGCGACGGACGGCGATTGCGCGAGCGTGACCACGACGATCGCGACGACGACGGCGAGTGCAGGGCGGAAAAGGCGCGAAAGGTGTCCACGCGCGAAAGTCTAGCCGGTCGCGCTGCGCCGCGCGGTTCGCTATGATGGTCGATCCGCCGCCGTGCCCAGCGCCATGAACGATCCCCGCGCTCCCGTCAGCGGCGCCGTCGCCGAAGCGGCGTTCGCGCTTGCCGCCGGTCCGTGGACCGATCGATCGCGTCGCGCGCCATCTCGCGCCGTTGTTCTCGCGACACCGTGCCGCGCTCGCCGGATGCATTTACCTCGCCAACCACTTGCTCGGCTGGCCGCTCGACGCGGACCGCCGACGACGTCGAGGCGACGGATGTGCGCGTGGTAACGAGGCGATGGGCGACGCGCGGGACGCGGGAAGCCGAGGAGCAGGCGCACCGCCGCCGTCTTGCCGCGCTGCTGGGCGCCGCCCGCCCGATGCGGTCGTGCCGAAGACGAGTGCCGGGCAGGGGCTACGCGCGGTGCTCGGCACGTTCGACCGACCGCCGCGCGTGGTCTCGACGCACGGCGAGCTCGACTCGCTCGACGTCATCCTGCGCCGAGTGGGCGCGTCGCGGCCGGCTGGAGCTTTCGCAGGTCGCGCCGGCGCGCCGGAGGCGGGCGCGAGCGTGCTGCTGCGTTACGCCGCCGACGACGTCGTCGCCGCCGTGTCGCTCGGCACCGATCCCGGCTCGTCGCCCCCGAGGTGATGTTCCAGCACCGGCGAGTGTCCGCCGACATCGCGCGCCCGTGCGCGCACGCCCACGTGCGGCGCGAAGTGCTCGTCGACGTCTACCACTCGCTCGCGGTGCTCCCGGTCGACGTCGCGGCGGCCGACGTCGACTTCGCGGTCGGCGGCAGCTACAAAGTACCTGCGCGGAGCCCCGGTGCGTGCTTCCTGCACGTCGCGCCGCGCTGGCCTGACGGCGGCTGCGGACGCCGACACGGCTGGTTCGCGAAGGACTCGCCGCTTCGATCACCAGCGGCCCGATCCGCTGGCATCTGCGTAGCGGGCTGACGGCTGGCTCGAGTCGAGCTGCCGGTGCTCGCCGCGCTCCAGGCGCGCGCGGGCCAGAGCTCGTGCTCGCCCGGCGTCGCCGCGCTGCGCGAGACTCGCTGCGCGCCAGCGCCGGCTCGGCCTGATGCGCTCGCGTCGCAGGGTGTCCGCGCGGCGGTCGGCGGGGCGACGAAGGACGCGGCGCATCTGTCGTCGTGCCGATCGACGCCGGACTGCGCACCGCGCCGCGCGTCGCCGGAGGCGCTCGCGCAACGTGGCGTGATCGTCGATGCGCGCAGCACCCGGCTGCGACTGTGCCCCGATCCGCTCGCCGTCGGCGCCCGACCTCGCGAGTGGGCTGCGTCCGCGCTCGCCGCGGTGCTCACCGCCGAGCGCAACCAGCGCATGGGCGCGCCTGGGCCGTCGAGCGCGGCAACCGCCTGCACACGCACCGTGCCCGGTGCGGCAGCGGCCTGCGCTACAAGGCGTGCCACGGATGCGTCGTCGCGCCGCCCGTCGCCGCCGAGCCAATCGATGCCGCGCTACGCACGGCGTTCGATCTTCATCGACGCGGGCAGCTCCGGGAAGCGCGCGCTGTACGAGCTCGCATTGAGGCGCGCGCCGGTCGGCCGATGCCGCGCACATGCTCGGCGTCGTGTAGCCGGCGAAGGCGATCACGAGCGCCTCGCGACCTTCGTGCGCGGTCGCGGCCCGCTACCCGCCCGCGCCAGCGGAGTGGTGGAGAACCTGGCCATGGCGGTCGCCGCGCGGCTCGCCGCGACGGCGCCGATGGAGTCCGAGAACTTGTGGCTCGAGTACGTACGCACGCGTCCAGGAACGCCCTCGCTCGCGCAGGCGCGCGAGGCGCGCGTGAGCGTCGTCGTGCCAGGCTACAACCACGCGGCGTTCGTCGAGGAAGCCCTGTCGTCGGCGCTGCGCAGTCGCGGCCTGCGCTCGAGGTCGTCGTCGTCGACGACGGGTCGACCGACGCGTCGGCGGCGCGCGTGCAGGCGGTGGCCGCGCGCCATCCCGGAGGCGCGTGCGCGTCGCCGCGCGCGAGCATCGCGGGCGTCTGGCGACGATCAACGAGGCGGTGCGGCTGGCCCGCGGCGACTGGATCGCCAGTGCTCAACTCGGACGATCGCTACACGCCGGACCGCCTCGCCGCGATGGTCGACGCGGTGGTCGGCACGGGTGCATCGGGCTTCTCGGGTTGCCGCGCCGTCGACGCCGATGGCCAGGCCATCGGGCCCGGCCAATCGTTGCGGCGCGATCGCTCAGCGGCGAAGGCCTCGACGAGATCGGTCTGCACGACACGCTCCGGCTTCGCCATCCCCGCGCACAACGTCGCGACGTCGACCGGCACGCTTCTGTTCGCGCGCGACCCGTTCGACCGCCTCGACGGCTTTCGCGATTTCCGCTACGTCCACGACTGGGACTTCTGCCTGCGCGCCACGCTCGAGGCGGAGCCCGCCTTTCGTCGCGCGCGAGCTCTACGACTACCGGTTGCACTGGCGTTAATGCGATCCTCGGCGCCCTGATGCCTCGGAAATGGAGGTCACGAAGCTGCTGTCGGCGTTCTACGCCGTGGCCGCAGCGCGCTGATGACGCGCGCAACCCGCTCGCGCCGGTTCCTGGCGGTGTGGGGTCGCACGTTCGCGCTTGGTGGCGATCGAGGCGAACGCCGCGCGCTTCCTCGCGCCGGATTCGTCGAGGAGCTCGCGGACGAGCCTGGCGGAGGCGTCGCAATGAAGCGAAGGAGTGCCGGGTCTCGTATCCGTCATCGTCGCGCTGAACCCGCACGATCACGCGATGGGCCCGGTGCTCGACGCGTGGGCCGACCAGCAGGCGGCGGGGCCCCTTCGAGGTGATCGTCGTCGACAGCGGCGCGCGGACGGACGTGCGCGAGGACGCTGCCGCGCACGTCGCGCGGCGGCCGGCGACGCCGGTGAGGATCGTCGACGTATCGACGCCGGGCGCGCAGCGGCGAACAACGCGGGTGTACGCGCGAGCCGTGGCGAGCTGATCGTCTTCGTCGCGGACGACTTCCCGCCCGTCGCTCGGGCTGGTCGCCGCGCACCGCCGGTTCCACGCGCTTCGCGCCGGCGAGCCGCCGTCGGGGTCGGCGGATCGTACTTTCGAGCACGTCCGCCGGCACGACATGTCTCGCCGCTGGATGGAGGATAGCGGGTTCGGATTCGGCATCGGCATTTCCCATCGCGGCGATCGACTGGCGCGACGACTAGTTTTATGTCGGCAATGCGTCGATGCGGGCGCGAGACGCTCGAGCGCATCGGCCCGCGCCGACGAGCGCTACCGGTACGACATGTTCGACGACTTCGAATTCTCGCTGCGCCTGCGCGCAGCGGGATTCCGACGCGCTTCGTGCCGCGCGCGTTCGCCTGGCATGACCATGAATACACGCGCTCGAATCGCGCGTGGATGCGATGACGCGGTTCGGTGAGGCGGTCCGCGATTTCGAGTCGACCGGCGCGGGTCCGCGACCGTGGGCGCCTGTGACCGGGCAGTCGGTCGAGACGCTCGCAGCCGAGCTCGATGCGACGCCCCCGAACGGGGCGGAGAAGTCATCGGCGACATGACGCGACGCTGGAAGCTCGTGCTGACGATCGCGTCCCTGCGCGGCTACGGGTCCGCCTGAGTCGTCACGCCCCGGCGCGCGCGCAAGATCACGCGTACCAGCGCTGCGAGGAAGGACGACGAGGAGGGCCGCGAGCACCACCCCGACGATGATGACCTGGTGGGGGCGAATCGCGACCGCGTCGCGCCGCATCAGCGTTGCCCTTGCGGACGCCGAAGAAGCTCCAGAAACCGCGCCGACCACCTCACGCAGTGTCGCGGGACGCGCCGTGGGCGGGGCTCTTCGGCGGGGGCGGATTCGAGCGGCCATCGGGCGATTCTGGCGACCTCGAAGGACGCAATCCCCTTGAATGGACAAGGGAATCCCCATCTAGTCTGGAATCTCCGGAGTTCCCATGCGATTCGACAAGCTCACCACCAAGTTCCAGCAGGCGCTCACGGACGCCCAGAGCCCGCGCTCGGGCACGACAACGGCTACATCGAGCCCCAGCACATGCTGGCGGCGCTGCCTCGCGCAGGAGGACGGCGGCACGGCCTCGCTCCTGGCCCGCGCCGGCGTCGCCGTGCCCAGGCTGCAAGGCGGCGCTCAAGAGCGTCGATCGGAAGGCTGCCGAAGGTCGAGGGCACCGGCGGCGAGATCAGCGTCTCGCGCGACCTCACCAACCCGCTCAACCTCACCGACAAGGAAGCCACCAAGCGCGGCGACCAGTTCATCGCGAGCGAGCTGTTCCTCATCGCGCTCGCCGACGACAAGGGCGAGACCGGCCGCATGCTCAAGGACGCCGGCCTCGACAAGAAGTCGCTCGCCAGCGCGATCGAGGCCGTGCGCGGTGGCGCCAACGTCGGGTCGGCCGAGGCCGAGGGCCAGCGCGAGGCGCTCAAGAAATACACGATCGACCTGACCGAGCGCGCGCGCGACGGGAAGCTCGACCCGGTGATCGGCCGCGATGACGAGATCCGCCGGACCATTCAGATCCTGCAGCGGCGCACCAAGAACAATCCGGTCCTGATCGGCGAGCCTGGCGTCGGCAAGACGGCGATCGTCGAGGGCCTGGCGCAACGCATCATCGACGGCGACGGTCCCCGAGACGCTGAAGGACAAGCGCGTGCTGTCGCTCGACATGGCGGCGCTGCTCGCGGGCGCCAAGTACCGCGGCGAGTTCGAGGAGCGCCTGAAATCGGTGCTGAAGGACATCGCGGCCGACGAGGGCCGCACGATCGTGTTCATCGACGAGCTTCACACGATGGTCGGCGCCGGCAAGGCCGAAGGCGCGATCGACGCCGGCAACATGCTGAAGCCCGCGCTCGCGCGGGGCGAGCTGCATTGCGTCGGGCGCGACCACGCTCGACGAGTACCGCAAGTACATCGAGAAGGACGCCGCGCTCGAGCGCCGCTTCCAGAAGGTCCTCGTCGACGAGCCGTCGGTCGAGGCGACGATCGCGATCCTGCGCGGCCTGCAGGAGCGCTACGAAATCCACCACGGCGTCGAGATCACCGACCCGGCGATCGTCGCCGCGGCCGAGCTTTCGCACCGCTACATCACCGACCGCTTCCTTCCCGACAAGGCGATCGACCTGATCGACGAGGCGGCCGCGCGCATCAAGATGGAGATCGACTAGCAAGCCCGAGGCGATGGACACGCCTCGAGCGCCGCATCGATCCAGCTCAAGATCGAGCGCGAGGCGGTCAAGAAGGAAAAGGACGAGGCGTCGCAGCAAGCGACTTGCGCTGATCGAGGAGGAGATCGGCAGGCTCGAGCGCGAGTACGCCGACCTCGAGGAAGTCTGGAAGGCGGAGAAGGCCAACGTCGCCGGCACGCAGCACATCAAGGAGGAGATCGACAAGATCAAGCTCCAGATGGAGGACGCGAAGCGCAAGGGCGACTGGCAGAAGATGTCCGGAGCTCCAGTACGGCAAGCTGCCGCAACTCGAGGCGCAGCTCAAGAAGGCCGACGAGTCGGACGGCAAGGTCAGGCGCAGAAGCCGCAGCTCCTTCGCACGCAGGTCGGCGCCGAGGAGATCGCCGAGGTCGTCTCGCGCGCGACCGGCATTCCGGTCTCGAAGATGATGCAGGGCGAGCGCGACAAGCTCATCCACATGGAGGAGCGACTTCACAAGCGCGTCGTCGGCCAGGACGAGGCGGTGCGCCTCGTCTCCGACGCGATCCGCCGCTCGCGCTCCGGGATTTCCGATCCGAACCGTCCGTACGGCTCGTTCCTGTTCCTCGGACCCACCGGCGTCGGCAAGACCGAGCTCACCAAGGCGCTCGCCGAGTTCCTGTTCGACACCGATCACGCGCTGATCCGCATCGACATGTCCGAGTACATGGAGAAGCACTCGGTCGCCCGCATGATCGGCGCGCCGCCGGGCTACGTGGGCTACGAGGAGGGCGGCGCGCTCACCGAGCGGTGCGGCGCAAGCCCTACAGCGTGATCCTGTTCGACGAGATCGAGAAGGCGCACCCGGACGTGTTCAACGTGCTCCTGCAGGTGCTCGACGACGGCCGCCTGACCGACGGCCAGGGGCGCACCGATCGACTTCAAGAACACCGTCATCGTCATGACGTCGAACCTGGGCTCGCACAGGATCCAGCAGATGGCCGACGAGGGCGCGGAGCCGGCGCTGATCAAGATCGCGGTGATGGCGGAGGTCAGAGTCGACCTTCAGGCCTGAATTCGTCGAACCGGATCGACGAGATCGTCGTCTTCCAGCCGCTCGACGAGAGTCAGATCGTCTCGATCGCGCGCATCCAGCTCAAGTCGCTCGAGCTGCGGCTCGCGAAGCTCGACATCCGGCTCGACGTCGACGAAGCGGCGATCAAGGTCGTCGCGGCGGCGGGCTTCGACCCGGTGTACGGCGCGCGGCCGCTCAAGCGGGCGATCCAGCAGCAGATCGAGAACCCGCTGGCGAAGGAGCTCCTCGGCGGCAGACAGCGGACCCGGCGACACGATCCGCGTGAAGGCGGTCGCGAACGAGATCGGCTTCGAGAAAGCCCGTGCCGCCAAGGCGCCCGGAAGGCGACGGCGTAGGTAACGTCTGTTTTCAGGCGGCGTGCAGCAGCCGGCCGCCGGCGAACGCCCAGTTTTCCCAGGCCGTCTCGACGAACACGACCATGACGTCGTCGGGATCGATCGACGCCGCGCGCGCGACGCCCGCGACGATGTCGGCGACGACCTTGCGCTTGACCTTGACGCTTCGGCCCACCGACCACAGCACCTCGACGATGACGTAGCCGTCGCTGCGGTCGCGGTCGAGGTCCGGATAGCGCGGGTCGACGACGAAGATCTTCCGGCGCGGGCACGATCACGCGCTGGAAGCGGTCGGCGGGAGGGACCCCGGACGCGACCAGCGCGTGGTGGACGGCATCGAGCATCGCGCGCTTGACGGCGGGCTCGCGTGGACGGCGCAGCGTGAGGGTGACGAGCGGCATGGCGCGTTGCCCGGTCAGAGGTACGGCGCCCAGCGCCGGTCGATCCAGTCGTTCGCGACCTTGCCGAGCCACTCGGACAACTGGCCGGAAGCGGGCGTCGCGGCGACCGGGACGACGATGCGCGAAGCCACCGGACCGGTGACGTCGACGATCGTCGCGTGCTGCGCCTGCAACACGGTGCGACCGTTGCGCTCGATCGCCCAGCTGTCGCCCGGCGTCGAGGATATGGTCGGCGAGGTCGCCGTACTGCAGTCATCCAGACCTGGCCGCGGCCGACACGGACCGTGCTGCCGCGTGCGTCGTCGAGGTTCAGAAGCTCATTCGCCTGGAGGGCGATACGACGAGTAGGGGTGGTCATTGTCATTCTCCCGGTTCATGGCTACAGTCGTGGGCGGGGGCGGAGCCCTTGCCCGGGGTTATCGGCGCAATGCGCCTAGGCCATGGGAGAAACTTAGCGCCGGCCGGCGTGGGGCACAACGACGATTCGGCATGCCATCCATGCATACAGATCATGCATAAGACCCTCCGACGCCTGCCGTCGCTCGACTTCCTGCGCGGATTCGAGGCATCGGGGCGCCTCAAGTCGTTCACGCGCGCCGCCGACGAGCTCCACCTCACGCAATCGGCGCTGTCCCGCCAGGTCGCCGCGATCGAGGAGGCGCTGGGCGTTGCGCTGTTCGAGCGCAAGCACCGGGCGATTGCATTCACCCCGGAAGGTGAGGCATTCCATCGCGAGATCACGACGCATCTGCAAGCGATCGCACGCGCGGCCGAGTCGGTGGGCAACATGCGCCGCTCGCCCGGGCTCACGGTGACGACGACGGTCTCGTTCGCGTCGCTGTGGCTGATCCCGCGACTCGCGCGCTTTCGCGCGAAGCAGCCCGACGCCGAGGTCTACGTGTCCGCCGACGATCGGACGGTCGACCTCGCGCGCGGCGAGGTCGACGTGGCGATCCGATACGTCGGCCGGGACTCCAAGCTCCCGGCCGGCGGGCTCGCGATGTTCGGCGAGCGCATGCTGCCGGTCGTGGCCCCGTCGGTCGCGAACGATCCGCGCACGCCGCTCGAGCAGCCGGGCGACCTCGCGAAGCGCGACTGCTGCACTCTCGACGATCCCGAGGACGCACGCCCTGGCTCGACTGGACGGCGTGGCTCACCGCGAACGGCGCCCCCGGCCTCAGGCCCGCGGGGTCGCTGCGCTTCACGCTCTACGATCAGGTGATCCAGGCGACCGTCGGCGGGCAGGGCGTTGCGCTCGGCCGGTTGCCGCTGATCGCCGAGTTCCTGCGCGACGGACGCCTCGTGGCGCCGTTTCGAAACGCTACGATTCCGAGCGCGGCTATGTCGCACTGGTCGCGCCGCACGCGACGGCGCGCGAGGACGTGATCGCGTTCGTGCGCTGGCTCGACGAGGAGTCGGCGGACATGCGGGCGGCGATCAAGTGACGACGGGCCGAGGGACCCACATGCGCGATCCGCGCGCGACGATGCCGGCGGCCGCGTGGCTGCGTCGGCACGCGCCGCTCATCGCGCAGAGCTCGCGCGTGCTCGACCTCGCGGCCGGCCAAGGTCGCAACGCGCGCTTCCTGGCCGCGCTCGGGCACGACGTCGTCGCAGTCGATCGCGACGCGGACGCGCTCGTCCGCGCTCGCCGGCGTAGCGCGCGTGGCGGCGCGCGTGCTCGACCTCGAGACGCCGTCGTGGCCGCTCGGCGGGCGAGCGTTTCGACGCGATCGTCGTCAACCACTACCTGCACCGGCCGTCGTTCGACGCGATGCTCCGCCGCGCTGTCCGACAGCGGCGTCCTGATCTACGAAACCTTCGCGGCCGGGAACGAAGCGTTCGGACGGCCGTCGAACCCGGCGTTCCCTGCTCGCCGCCGGCAGCTCCTCGAGCGCACGCGCGGGCGGCTGGCGGTCGTGTCCTACGAGGAAGGGCGCGTCGATCGCGAAGGCGGCTCGGCCGTGATCCAGCGCCTCGTCGGCGGTCGGGCGGCACTACGCGAGGCCGTGGCCGCTTCCCGAGCGCGAGACGCCGGCGCCGAATGGTAGAATTGACCGGTTTTTGACCGACACGACCCTATGCTGACCGGCAGCCTCGTCGCGATCGTCACGCCGATGAAGGCGGGCGGCGCCCTCGACCTCGACGCGCTCAAGCGTCTGTGCGATTGGCACATCGAATCCGGCACCGCCGGCATCGTCGTCGTCGGCACGACCGGCGAGTCGCCGACATCGTCGACGTCGACGAGCATTGCCTGCTCATCAAGACCGTCGTCGACCACGTTCGCGGGCGTGTCCACGTGATGGCCGGCGTCGGCGGCAACGCGACGTCGGAGGCGATCGAGCTCACGCGCGTATGCAAAGGACGTCGGCGCGGACAGCGGGCTGTCGGTGGTCCGTACTCACAACAAGCCGACGCAGGAAGGCTTGTATCGGCACTTCCGCGCGCATCGCCGAAGCGGTCGAGCTGCCGATCGTGCTCTACAACGTCCGGGGCGGACCGTCGCCGGATCTCGCGACCGAGACGGCGCTCAAGCTCGCGCAGGTCCCGGGCATCGTCGGGATCAAGGACGCGACCGCGGATCTCGGCCGCGGCAGCGAGCTCCTGCGCGGCCTCGAAGCGAAATGGGCAAACGCGACTTCGCGGTCTACAGCGGCGAGGACATCACCGCGCTGCCGCTGCATCTGATGGGCGGCCACGGCGTGATTTCGGTCACCGCCAACGTCGCGCCCGAACCGATGGCGCGCATGTGCCGCGCGGGCGCTCGCGGGCGATTTCGCGACCGCGCGCGCGATCAACGACCGGCTGCTGCTGCTCGCACCGCCGCCTCTTCATCGAGGCCGAACCCGGCGCCCGCCAAGTGGGCGCTCGCCGCAGATGGGGCGCATCGCCAACGAACTGCGGCTGCCGCTGGTGCCGCTCTCGCCTCCTGCCACGAACCGGTCCGCGCGCTGCGCCATGCAGCGGGCTGCCTCGAGCCTGACGAACACGGAATCACCAACGCATGACCGCACGCCGCTATTCCTCGTTCCCGCGACCGCGAGAATGCGTCCCTCGCCGTCCTCGCTGGCCGGTTGCGAATCGGTGCAGATCACCAAGCGCATCGACTACAAGTCCACGGCATCGGCCCCGGCGCTCGAGTTGCCGCCCGACCTGACGACGCCGCGGTACGACGACCGCTACACGGTCACGACCGCCACGCGGCGTCGCCGCGCGCAGCAGAACAGCGGCAAGGCGCGCGAATCGCAGACGCTCATCACCGTCCCCGATGCGCGCATCGCGCGCGCCGGCAACGAGCGCTGGCTGGTCGTCAAGGCGACGCCCGAGCAGGCGTGGAACATGACGCGCACGTTCTGGCCGAGAATCGGCTTCGTCCTGATCACCGAGCAGCCCGCAGCTCGGCGTGATGGAGACCGACTGGGCCGAGAACCGCGCCGAAGGTCCGCACGACGTCCTGCGGCGCACGGTCGGCAAGTTCGTCGACATCTTCTACGACCTACAAGCGCGACAAGTTCCGCACGCGCATCGAGCGCGGCGTCGAGACCGGCACGGTCGAGGTCTGCATGTCGCATCGCGGCATGGAGCAGGTGCCGACCGGCAAGATCGACAACTCGTCGCCGGCGGCGTTCGCGTGGGCGGTGATGCCGCCGAATCCCGACCTCGAAGCCGAGATGCTGACGCGCCTGATGGTCAAGTTCGGCACGTCGGAGCCCAGGCGGCGCGCGCGCCGTCGCGCAGTCCGCGTCGCAGCCCGACGCGCGCGCGTCGAGAAGGACACCGACGGCGTGCACGCGACTCGTGGTCGACGAGACCTTCGACCGCGCGCTGGCGTCGCGTCGGGCCTCGCGCTCGACCGCAGCGGGTTCACCGTCGTCGACCGCGATCGCAGCAAGCGGTCTGTATTTCGTTCGCTATTCGGCGATCCCGACGCCGACATCGAAGCAAGCGCGACGCAGGGCTGGATGTCGAAGCTCATGTTCTGGAAGCAGCGACGAGGAGCGAGAAGCCCGAGCAGTACCGGATCGCCGTCGTCGAGTCGTCGCCGCGCAGCCTCGTGACGCGTGCAGGACCCGGGCGGCGCGCCGGACAAGACGCCGGCGAGCGAGCAGATCCTCGCGCTGCTCAAGGACCAGCTGAAGTAGACGCACGCGCGCTGATGCGCTTCGCGTCGTTCGGGAGCGGCAGCGAAGGCAACGGGCCTCGTCGTCGAGGCGGGCACTCACGCGCATCGCTGATCGATTGCGGGTTCGGCGTGCGCGACACGGCGTCGCGCCTCGCGCGAATCGGCCTCGTGCCGCGGCGACTATCGGCGATCGTCGTCACGCACGAGCACACCGACCATGTCGGCGGCGTGCCGGCGTTCGCGGCGCGACACGGCATTCCGGTGTGGCTGACGTTCGGCACGCTGACCGTCGTCGGCGAGCGTTTCGCCGGCATGGAGCACGTCTACGGCTTCGACAGCCACGACAGGTTCGCGATCGGGGCGCTCGAGGTCCGCCCGTTTCCGGTGCCGCACGATGCGCGCGAGCCGGTCCAGTTCGTGATCACCGACGGCGCGTGCGCGCTCGGCGTGCTGACCGACCTCGGCATGTCGACGCCGGCGGTCGAGCGCGCGCTCTGCCGGCTGCGACGCGCTGGTGCTCGAGTGCAACCACGACGCTCGACGATGCTTGCCGAGCGGCGACTACCCGCGCGTCGCTCAAGCAGCGGATCGCGGCGCGCTTCGGCCATCTGCGACAACGCCGCCTCGGCGGCGCTGCTGGCGTCGCTCGACAATTCGCGGCTGCAGCACATCGTCGCCGCGCATCTTTCGCAAGCAGAACAACACGCCGCGACGCTGCGCGCGCGCGCGCTCGCGCGGCGCTCGGCTGCACGCCGGACTGGATCGGCGTCGCCGACCAGGCGGACGGCTTCGACTGGCGGCGATGATCTGACGGAGATGACGCATGGAAAGCGGCAGGAGCTGTACAAGCGGCAAGGCGAAGACGGTCTACGCGACCGACGATCCGCGCTATCTCGTCATGCACTATCGCGACGACGTGTCGGCGTTCGACGGCGTCAAGCTCGCGAAGCTCGACCTGCAAGGGCGAGACCAACAACAGGATCAACGCGTACGTGATGGAGCAAGCTCGCAGCGGCCGGCGTGCCGACGCATTTCGTGCGCGCTCGCTGAACGAGCGCGAGTCGCTCGTGCGCGCGATGAAGATGATCCCGGTCGAGTGCGTGGTGCGCAACGTGTGCGCGGGCTCGATGGCGAAGCGCTACGGCATCGCCGAAGGCACGCGGCTCGCCGAGCCGATCTTCGAGTTCTTCCTGAAGAGCGACGCGCTGCACGACCCGCTGTGCAACGACGACCACATCCGCGTGCTGGGCTGGGCGAGCGCGCGCGAGATCGCGCGAGATGAAGGCGCTGACGCACAAGGTCAACGGCGTGCTGAAGCCGCTGTTCGCGGATGCCGGCATCGACCTCGTCGACTACAAGCTCGAGTTCGGCCACCCGGTCGACGATCCCGCAGGGCCCGCTCGTGCTGGGCGACGAGTTCACGCCCGACGGCTGCCGGCTGTGGGATGCGACGACCGGCGAGAAGCTGGACAAGGACCGTTTCCGCCGCGATCTCGGGCGAAGTCATCGAGCACTACCGCGAGGTCGGCGCGGCGGATCGGCGCGCCGCTCTAGCGCCTACAGGCCCTAGATTCCGAGCACGGTCCCGGTGAGCCCCGGCTCGCCGGTCGACCAGATCTCCTCGAAGCGCGCGACCAGCGGCCGCGCCGCGAGGGGCGCGTCGAACGCCAGCGA
>ERZ1370068.10759-contig-9429_pt1 | contig 40938 bp, 64 predicted proteins | sample MGYA00561227_ERZ1370068 | MGnify/ENA primary metagenome ERZ1370068 (study PRJEB38410, sample SAMEA6850437) | metagenome | study: Metagenomic assessment of the ecological functions of the soil: analysis of the soil microbiota associated with the... | reverse complement strand
GTAGTACTTCGTTCAGTTACGTATTGCTGGATTCGCTGGTCGCGTGGCCCGCTTCGGCTCGGACGCCACCTGACGTTCATCGTCCTGCGTCGGACGGCACCGTGATGGAACGGACCTGGGCCCTCAAACTGACGCCACCGCGCGAAAGCGGCCTGGTCCGGACAAGTCCTGGCGGCCGACACAATAGTTCGATGCGGGCGGCCACGCCGATCAGGTGCCAGCCGCGCGGTTTCCTGTTTGCTTCACGCGCATCCGGATGAGCACGCCGTTTCAGCGGCCCTCCGTACTCGAGAGGGATCTCTCCATCATATTCAGAAGCTGGACAACCGCGAGCACTCGACAGTATCTGACAGGAACCCTGCCGCCGTGGCCACGCGCGCGTTTGATCGGGTCGGCGTTCTTCAGGCACGAGCGCTGACGGCTGCGCGCTGCCCAGCTCGACGACGTACTCCAGCGCCTGATTGGCCGTGTCGGGATCGGCGAGTGCCTGACCGAGGCGATCCAGCATACGGCCTGCCCGCGGCCGCCAGGAGCGCAAGCGCCATGGCTGCGACCACCGCCTCATCGCGTTCCTCCGTCAGCAGCTGTTCCATCGCGACAGCGTCGGCGTCCAGAACCCGCGATCCTGGCGATGCCTTCATATGCATAGCGGCGGTGCGCCTCGCTCTTCGAGAACCGTTCCTCCGCGAACAGGTTCGCTGGTCGACGGGTGCGCGATGCGGGCCAGGGCCTCGAGCGCGGCCCGCCCGGCCGTGGCCCCGCGGTAGTAGTCGAGGCTGCTCCTGCGGGGCGACCAGCGCCCGCGCCTCGCGGATCTCGCCGACCGCACGCATCGCGGCAAGACGGACGGGCAGGTCCGGATCGACGATCCGACCAATCAACTGGTCCCCAGCCCGGTGGCGCGCAGCCGTCCGAGCGACTTCGACGGCCGCGAGCCGCACCGAGCTGTCCGGGTCAGCGCGAGCGAGTAGATCACGCTCGTCGGCCACTCGCGCGTCGACCGGTGGCGTCATCACCACACCCAGCGCGTAGGCGGCATCGCGGCGCACCGACGACCAGTCGTCCGCAAGGGCACGCACGAGATTGGTGACCAGCGCGGGCGGCACCGGCCCATGAGGTGGTCCGATAGCGGGTCCACCCGAACGCCTCCTCGGCGCTGGAGACGCGCTCGCGCGGAGGCGGCTCCACGTAGATGGCGACGATCGCTCCTGATGGCGTCGCTGCGGATGTCGCGCTCGGGATCTCCGACCAGCAGGCTGAGCGGCTCCAGGGCCTCCGCTCCCCGGGAGGCAAGCGCCTTCAGGGCCGCGCGCGCCGCGACCTTGGGCTCAGCGCTGTTCACATCCTCGGCGAGTCGCTTGATTGTCTGGGTCTCCTGGTCGCGAGAGGCGCCATGGCAACGCAGGCGCGGACGACCATGACGAGCGCCGCCGACACGAGCAGCCGCCGGGCCGCCTGACCGGCGCCCGGTCGGACTTCGAGACGCGAGCGCGGATCAGAAGCGCCATGTGAGGAAGACGCTGATCGGGCAGTGCCACGCGGCTACCGGTGTCGTTGATCGCCTTCGAGACCGGTGCCCAACAGAATGGGCGCGGGGCTGAACTTCGGCTGATAACGCAGGCCGATTTCGGCGCCAATCGCGATCGTGTCGGAAGATCGCGGCTGATGCCGGTATCGACGCCGAAGATGAAACAGCGTGGAATTCTCGAAGTAGTCGAGGTCGTCAGCGTCAGCCCCAACTCCAGCACCCGTGATCGTGGCGCCGACCCGGTCCTGGAACCGGATCCCGGCCGACGCCGGCGACGTAGGTTCGCGTCGAACCCTCAGGGAGGAAGTAGTAGCGGAGGCCACCTTCCAGGTCGACAGCCGACGTGTTGCTGAAGCGCGTATAGAGCGGGTAGCCGCCGACCGATCCGGTCACCCGCTCCGTGGCGTTCATCTTGTTGTAGGCAAACGTGACGAAGGCTTCCTTGTTGTAAGTCGAGTCCCACGTTGCCCATGACGCGCACCCGCAGCGCGTCGCTGAAGTGGTTGCCGTAGCTCTGCTCGACGAAGACGGTCGGCGTGCCGTTGATGCTGCCGACGGCCTCGGTGATGACGTTATGAGTCCGGTGCCGATCGAGACCGTGGCAATTACTGCACCGAACGCGTATTTTCCATGCCCTGCTCACGCCGGTCAGGCGAGGAGCCGCAGCGCTGTGGGCCGGTCGGCCACCGCGATCACCGGGCAGTGGTGACAATTTAGACTCCGTTCAAGAAGTGCGAGAGAAACCAGGGGCCCAACCAAGGACCACCGGCCCCGTGACGGTGGGGGAGCCGCGCGCTATCTTTTCTCGCTGCACGGAGACTCACTCACGTCGCGCCATGCTGAATCAGCCCGAGCAGAACCACCGCCTTCTGGCGACCAGTTCCGTGATCGTCAGTAGGTGTCGAAGAACTCCTGCACTCGCTTGGGGTCCGACGTCTGGGTCAGTGCGAGCTTCAGCAGGACGCGCGCCTTCGCCGGATTGAGCTCCTTCGACGCGACCGTGCCGACCGTGTCGTCGTCGACCTCGATGTTGCGGCGGACGATGCCGTCGCCGACTCGCGTCGAGCGCACGACCACGACGCCTTGGCCGATTGCGCGCTTGACGGCGTCGAGCGCCGGCGTCGTCATGTTGCCGTCGCCGACGCCGGCGACGATCAGGCCCTTCGCGCCGTTGGCGACGGCGCCATCGATCAGGTCGGGAGACATCCCGGCGTGTGCGTAAATCACATCGACGCGCGGCAGCACCTGGCCGGTCGCGACCGTGAACGGTGTCGCCGTCGTGTGCGCCCGCGCGGGCGAGCGCACGAACTCCACGATCGTCGAACAGGCAGACGCCGACCAGCCCGACTTCCGGTGAGACGAACGTCTGGACGTCGGTGGTGTGACGCTTGGTCATCGCGCGCGCATCGTGGATATCGTCGTTGGCGACCACCAGCACGCCGCGCCCTTTCGCCCTCGGATCGGACGCCACGCCGACCGCGTTGTAGATGTTCAGCGGGCCATCGGCGCCGAGCGACGTGGACGGTCGCATCGAACCAGTGAGGACCACCGGCTTGTCGCTCTTGACGACGAGGTTGAGGAAGTACGCGGTTTCCTCCATCGTATCGGTGCCGTGCGTGATCGCGACGCCGTCGACGTCCGCTGCCGCCAGCAGGCGATTGACTTCGGTCGCCAGCGTCACCCACAGCTCGTCGTTCATGTCCTGACTGCCGACCGACGACACCTGCACGCCGCGGACGTCCGCGAACCTTCTTCATTTGCGGCACGGCGGCGATGAGGATATCGACGGCGACCGCGCCGGACCGGTATCCGGCGGCGGTCGTGGATTCGGCACGTGCCGGCAATCGTGCCGCCGGTCGCGACGATGACGATGCGCGGCCGCGAGGGGGTGAGTCATTACTCCAGACTATTTCTTCTTCTCGAATGCAGCAATTTCCTCGGCCAGGATCGGTATCGCCATGTTGATCGTCTCCTGTCCGAAGGACGTGGCGATCTTGAGCGTCTCCATGATCTCTTCCATGGTCGCACCCAGGGCCAAGGCGCCCTTGATATGGCGCCGCGTGCCGGGCGCGTACATGTGCGTGACCGAAGCGTCCAATGCGATGCTGAGCAGTTCGACGAACTTCGGTTGGAGAGTCTTGCCGTCGTAAATGCCCCCGACGGCCGCAAAGAACTGATCGGTCCACAGAGGGTCAAGGTTGAAGAACGGATCCCAGGCCGTATTCCAGAGTCCCTTCGCCTTCATCATGTCGGCCGCAGGAGTCGCGACTTTCTTGACGGTGGGGGTCTTCCCGGCCGCCTTGCCCTCCTCGAGCAGAATCGGCGCGCCGAGACTGCACGCATGGATCGCCATGAACGCCGCCCCCTCGATCACCAGCAGGATCTCGTTTCGGGTGGCGCCCGCTTGGAAGCGCAGCCCTGATGTGACGGCGCGTGGGTTCCGGCTGGAGGTTTGTGCAGGCGGCGTTCAGGCCGACGCATATCAGTTCGATGGTCTTGATGTCGAGAACACCGTTCTTCCAGGGATTCGTGTTCACCTTCAGGTAGGCTTCGGCCTTGGCGGGGTCCCATTCCCGGACCGTGTCGATGGCGTTGGTCTGCGTCGATTCTCCAGCAAAGTCTGCCGCGGTGAGCATTGCGGCTGACCACCGAAACCTTGGGTTGATTCTCCCGTCGAAAAATCTGGCAAGGCTGAAACGCCTTTGTCAGCCTACCTGGCAGAACCGCCGAAACCGAGGGCGCTGCTCTCCGAGAATCACCAAAGTCGTTCCGCCTGTTCCTCCTCAGTAGCGTTCGTTCACGAAACCTCAGCAAACTATTTTCTTGAGTGGATATCGAAACCTGGGGAAGGTCGACCGCAGGAGCTACGACCTCGAGATGCCGGCAGCGATCACCGCCTACAGCGGGCACCAATGAGATGCGCTGATTGCAGTCAGCCGCAGCCACACACCAAGCTGGGTGGCGACGTACTGCTGCTTTATTAATTGATGAACATGTTATGCACGTCGAAGAATGCCATGACACGCACAGCGTTTGATGCGAAACGTCTTCTCGGTGCGCACGTCGACGAGCGTGATGTCAGGCGTCCGATTGGCCGCGATCGGTTCCGCCTTGATGGTCCGCGCTTCCATGGTTGAGCGTTTGAACGAAGGTGCGCGCGAACGGTGTGCCGGACTGATGTCGGACGACGGGGACGACCAGCAAGCCCCAGCGAAGATTAATCGTGCCGTTCAGTTTCGCCTGCCGCGTCCTGAACCGATCCTGACTGACCGCGTCGGCGTTGATCAGGGCATTCGGCGTGAAGTCATTGCCCGTCCCAAGGCGGCGGCCTCGTGGCTCCACGTGTCCGTGAAGCTGGCCAGCAACGACCAGCCGGCGCGCTGACGTTTCGTCGCCGTGATCTCCCAGGTGTAGTACTCGCTGTTGCTGTCGGGCAGGTTCGTCGTCGGGTTCACGGGCGACGCGTTCAAGCAGGCCGCGGTCCAGGTTGTAGGCGGTCACCGTTCCGCCGTCATCGGCAGAACCGAGTCGCCCGTCTGGGCCAGGATCGCAGCGGCGACAGGCACCGGTGCGCATGAGCGGCCGGCTGACGTTGATCGTGCCGGCCGGCTGGCGCTTCGCGTTCAGGACCATCCGGTCCGGACGCCGATATGCAGGCGCCACCTCGCGCTCGATGTAGGCGCTGGCCTGACGGACGTAGGTATTCTCGATGCCGGATCGAGCCGCGTCGACGTGCTGCCACCGGACACAGCGATCAATCGTCCTTCATCGCCAGGATCCCATCGGCCGTTCGAGTTCGCATCGTTGGTCCAGGCGTAGGTCTGCGACCAGCCGGAAAGTTCGGGTTGAAGCCTGACGTGAAGTTGGATTCCGGGGTAGACCCAGAACTGTCCGTAATGGAGTTTGAGCGACGGTCTTGCCGTCGCCCGTGAGATCAGCGCTCATGCCCACGCGTGGGGCCCAGTTGTTGAACGTCGGGGACAGGGGTCGATCGCCGGGAACGTCTGGCCTGCAGGTCCCTGCTGCTCGGGAAGAATCGGCTGGTAGCGATCAGGCGCATAGCCGAGGCAGAAGAGTCATCCGGCACGTTGAGCCGCCACGTGTCGTCCACGAAACCCGCGGCGGTCGTGAGCTTGTTCTTCGACACGTTCGAGCCCGGCTCGGATCTGGACGCGGGGTTGGCGCCGTTGTTCAGCGTCGACTGCGCAGTTGCAGGGATTGCCGTAGCCGTGGTTGGCGCGACGAGTCGCGATTGCTCATGTACTCGCCGCCGATTCTGAAGGTGTGGCTGCCGCCCCAGCCCGCTCTTCAGGAAGCTCAGGAACCGTTGGACCTGCAGGGCGGCTGATGCGGCGCTCCTGCGACGGCGCGCCACCGCCACTAGCATTCGCGCCAACATCAACGATGCGCGGCTCGCGCGCTCTTGAACGTCGCGCGTCGGAGATACCCTCACGACGCGCGCCTCGACGTACCGCATGCGCGCCCCTCGGGCAGCGTTGTACTCGGCCTTCCACACGGTCACGGGAAACGAGGGCTCGGCAACGCATCGCTCGTCTGGAGCGGCTGAGCTCGGCAGCGAAGGAAACTCGACTGCGTGAAGTGTTCGCGCTGCAGGTATCCGACGAGCTTCTGGCGCTGGCGACAGCAGAGTAGGTGACCTTGCCCATGCCGACCTCGCTCTCGAGTTCGGCGGCCGTCCGTCGATGCCACGGCCACGGGTATCGCTGCGCCACCTCCGTCGAGCGGTACGCGCCGTACCACCATGCCTTGTCTTTCTTCAGGTACCCGCCGACGTCCGCAGGTGAAGTCGGTAAAATGCTGCAGCCGATTCACGTCGCGCGCATCGAGGCCGTGGCCCGCCAGCACGCCGCGCCGCGAGTCTGGGCGTCGTCGATGTTGGTCGATTCCATCGGTCGTTCTGAATCCGCGTAGAAGTTGCCGTGTACGCGTTGCCGCCCGACTTGCTGACATACTGGCTCAGAGTGCCTGGAACAGGCATGGACGCCGTCTGTCCGACGGCTTTAATCGCGACCTCCGCAAATGACGCGAAGTCGGAGAGATAGTTGTCCTGAGAGCCGTTGGCGCCGCCGACACGGATGCCTTCAACCTCATTGCGGTTCACGCCCGGTCGTCGCACGCAGCCCGTAGGCGGTGTATTCCTGCGAGGCTGAGCGCGCCATTCCCACCGACGTCCATCTTCGACATCGCGACGCCAGGCGTGTTGGCCAGAGATGGCGGAGATATCGCGCGACCCGGGGAGGCTGGCGAGTTTCGGAGGCTGTCGAAGTGGGTCGTCACCGTCGTGGACGAGACAGCGTCGACCACCGGGCTGCCGACAGTGACGCTGTCGCGGACGGTGCCGGGACGCATGTCGGCGTTCACGGTCGCCGCAAGCCGAGCCCGACGTGAATGCCCTCGCGGATTCAGCGGCGTCGCGGCGGCGCCGGCGCGAACTCGAAGGTCACGGTGTTGGTGCGCCGGTCGGCACCGCAGCAAACCGGTAGGTGCGCCGCCTGGTCCGACGTCATGGCGGTCCGGGCTGCCATCAGTGACGGCCCCGACAGGCTGGCGGACGCGCCGGGCACCACCGCTTTCCGCTCGAGTCCGTCCGCACGTGCACGATGAAGCGACCGCCCCGGTCGTGCCGGTGACGGCTTGCCGCTCTCCGCACGCACGCTGCGCGTTCCCCAGGACGAGGCAGAGGGCGAGACCGAGCGGCCGAACTCGCACTGGGAGCATCGACGCAGGCGAACAGCCAAACTAGGACCCCTGACAATGTGCCGGCAGTCTATGGACGAAGCTGCAACGGTGCATAGCTCAGACTCAGGCGTTTGGTAGACTCGACGACCTCGAGCGACCTTGTTGCGACCCGTCGTGAAACAGTCCTCAATTGATGAGCCTGGATCACCGTCATCTGGTCCATGGTCGCGTCGGCGGTGGTACCACTCACGCTGGCGACTGGTCTCTTTGAAGAGGAGTTCGTCTGGTCCCAGGAATTTCACGGGAACGCGTGGTCCCACCTGCTCTTTGCCACCACCGCAAGCCGCAGACCGTCTAGATCATTCACGAAGTTACTGCGCACCGTGCTGGGGCCATGAAGCTTCGATCTGGTAGCCAGACGTTTCTCCGGAGGAGCTTCCTCTCACGGCGCTGAAGTGGGGACATCTCGCGCTGCTGTTCTGGCTCGATGATGTCGATCATCTGGTTCGTCCGACTCCACCTCGGGATGCTGGGCGGCTCATTGGCTCGCGTGGCACCCTGTCGCGTCTGTGCGTCACGCAGCTTACCTGGCGCCCCATGTTCCTGCTGGGGCCGACGTTCCTGTACCGCGAGGTCGCGAGTCTTCGACAGCGGTCCGTTTGCATGGGGAGAGTACGTCGCGGCCTTCACCGTCATCACCAGCCCATGGACTGCTGATCGGGCGGGGCATCAAACGTCAGCCTGTGGTCATCGCCTACGTCGCCGATGCCGGTCTCACGGCATGGCGGCGAAGGCGAGCGCCGGAAGGCCCCTGATCGACCGGCGCGGCAGGTGTCGAGTTCTTTACGCCATGCTCACGGGCTACTCCGAGCGCGCTGATCTATTGGGCGCAACTGCCCTATCCCCATCCTACTCAGCCCGTTTTACCTCGGCATCGTCGTGCGTGATGGGCGTACGAGGTTAGCCGCGGACGTGCTGGGCGCGTCGCAACTGCGTCCACGAACTTCAGGCCAGCGAAGCGGGGCTGCGCGAAGCGAGGCGCGCGATGAGCCTGGCCGTCGATGCCGCCGACTTGGGCATCTGGATCCGGGATTTCGCGCAGACGAGATCTGGGCGAGCAAATTGGCGCGAGTTGTTTGGTTTCACGCCGTCAGAACCGCTTGCGTTCAACGCCATCCTGCAACGTCTGCACCGCGATGATCGCGAAGGTTCCGGCAGAGCCCAGACGATGGCGCGTTGCCGGTGCGGATGGCGGCAAGTATCAGGCGGAGTATCGGCTTGATGCTGCCGGATGGCGCCGGCCGCGTGGGTTGCCTCCCAGGGCCGGGTCGACGTTCACGACGCCAGGGCGCAGCCGGTCCGTGATCCGCGGCGCCGCACGCGACGTAACTGCTCGCAAGCATGCGGAGCAGGAGACACAGCTGCTCCGGCAGAGAGATCGCGCACGCGGGGCGCGTCTCGATGATGGGCCAGCTCGCGTCGGGACTGGCGCATGAGATCAATCAGCCGCTCGCGTCGATCTTGCGCAACGCCGAGGCGGCCGAGCTCTTCCTGCAGCACCCCTCGCCGGATCTCGATGAGATCCGCGCGATTCTCTCGGACATCCGCTCGGACGACGAACGCGCGGGCCAGGTCATCGACCGCATGCGCGGGCATGCTCGAAGCGGCAGACGCTCGACACGGCGCGCTCGACGTCGGGCGCGCTGGTCGGCGAGTGTGGCGGCGCTCGTGCGGATCGATGCCGCGACGCGGCAGGTGAAGCTGGATGTCGATCGTGCCGGTCGATCTGCCGCACGTTCGCGGCGACCGCGTGCAGATTCAGCAGGTGCTGCTCAATCTCATTCTCAACAGGATGGACGCGCTCCACGGGACGAGGCTCGAGGATCGGCGCGTCGACGTGACCGCGCGGGCTCGACGGCTGCGCAGCTCATCGGAGATCGCCGTACGGCGACGCCGGGCACGGCATTCCCGCCGACAAGCTCGGCGCGGATCTTCGACCCGTTCTTCGACCACCAAGCCGAACGGCATGGGCATCGGACTGGCGGTCTCCCGCACGATCGTCGAGGCGCACGGCGGGCGGCTGTGGGCCGAGAACAGAGAACGGCGGCGGCGCGGCGCTTTCGTTTCACGCTGCCGATCGCGGGAGGAGGGCGCCGCCGTATGAACGTCGCCGAACCCACCGTCCACATCGTCGACGACGATGCGCCCTTCTCGAGGCGATCTCGCGGCTGCTGCGCGCGAGCGGGTTTGCCGGTCAAGACGTTCGGGTCGGCGAGCGACTTTCTCGCGCAGCGGATCGAGGACGCGCCGGGCTGCGTGCTGGCCGATGTGCGGATGCCGGGCATGAACGGCCTCGAACTGCAATCGGCGCTGGCGCAGTCGTCAATCCGCTGCCGATTCTCTTCCTCACCGGCCACGGCGACATTCCCTCGAGCGTTCGCGCGATGCGCGATGGGGCGGAAGACTTTCTCGGAGAAGCGCGCGGCGAAAGACGGAGCTGCTCGAGGCGGTGACGCGCGCGCTCGCTCGCGACGCGCACGAGCGCGCAGGCGCGCAACGCGGCAGCGTGAACTGCGCGCGCGCTTCGCACGCTCACCGCACGGGAGTTCGAAGTGCTCGGCCATGTCGTGCGGGGCAAGCTCAACAAGCAGATCGCCGGCGATCTCGGCATCCACGAGCGGACCGTGAAGCTCCACCGCACCGCGATCACCACGAAACTCGGCGTTGCAGTCGGTCGCCGAACTCACCCGGCTGACCGGCGGAGGCCGGCCTGCTCCGCCGAGTCGAAGCCAGCCTTCCCTAAAGGGCCAGTAGCCGCTGTCGGCTGCCGCATGCATATAGTCACCGGACTCGGCGGCGCCAATGAACTTCGCCCGTGCACTCTCTATGTGCGCCGTCGTCGGTCTGATGACGACGGAAAGCTCTGCCGATCGCTGAGCCGGCTGCTTCGAGCTGCGGGCATGCAGCCGATCGCGTACACCTCGGCCGGCAGCGTTCCTCGCCGATCAGAAACGCCCCTGACTTCGACTTCCCTGGTGCCTCGACGTGCATCTTGGTGGGATGTCCGGCATCGAACTGGCCGGCGACTTCATGCCGAGGCCGCGCGCGCCTTCATCTTTTTTCACCGCCCACGAGATCCCGACACGCGCGCACGCGCTGAAGCTGCAGGTTGCGCCGCGTTCTTCCAAAGACGGATTCCGGTGCCGCCGTGCTCGCTGAAACTATTCGCACCGCCGACCGAACTGAACGGAGTCGGCGCGACCGAAATTTAGTCTGCGGGTTGGGCCGACGGCTTCTGCCCCAGCAGGCCGGGCGCCGGCTGCGCAGTGAAGATGCCAGGGCAATCAGTGCCACAGATAGAGGACCGCTGTCCCGAATCGTTTCGCTGCCAGCGACCGAGCGCTGCGGCTGGCGCCGCCACGGCATGGCGACGCCGCCGCGCACTCCAGCGCGCATGCTTGTGGTCTTTATCGTGTTCAGCGCGCACGTTCCTGGTTACGGCGTCAGTCCGAACGCCTGCTGAAGCTTCGCGAGCGAGGTCTGCACGGCTTGCCAATTCGTCATGGTGGGCATCGGGTGCGCGTCGACAAACGTCTGAAGCTTGGCCACCTGTTCGACGAGCTGCCGCACTTCACCTGTCGCCGGCTTGCCGTCGCTCGTGCGCGACTTCACCGCATCGGCCTGCTTGATCAGCAGCTCGACGTCCTTCTTGGCGGCGTCCTTCTCGAGCTTCGGAAGGGTCTTGTCTTTGTCGAGGTCGTTCTTGAAAGCGGTCCGCGGCTGTCGGCGATCGCGGCGGCGGTGAGCCGCGGTCTCCTTGTCGTTCATCCGGCGGGCGGTGCGCGCCATCCGGAAGCGGAAACGTGGTGCCATAGGGTTCCGCCAGGCGCTTGAGGTTCGTCGTCTGCCGATCCCACTCGCTGCGGCCCTTCATGCGCAGTCGGCGCGCCTTGCATGAACGTGTCGATGGCCGTGGACTGTTTGAGGACGGTGGCGACCTCGGCGCTGGCGGCGTAGTCCGGCGGTGAATCGATCCTTGAGCTTCTGGGTGTTGTCCTGATAGTCCTGAAGGGCGCCGGCGACCTTCGTCTCAACGCCGCTCGGTCCACGCACTGTCGAGGCCTTGAACTGGCCATCGAGGTTGCCTTCGAACTTGTCGCGCCCCATCATCGACCTGGTCGATCAGCGTCTTGACGTCCTTGTCAGGAAGGCGTTCAGGTCTGGGCCTGGCGCGAGCGTCGGAATGGACCACAGAGACAGGGCGCTCGCGAGGAGAATGGTCTGGGCGCGTGCGGCGATGATCGCGTGGGCTGTTGAGTGTCATCGGCTTTTTCCTTTATTGTGCTGAACTGATGAGCACTGTAGTCAGTGGCGAACCAGTCGAGCTCACAACCCACTTAGGAAGAGGCGTCTGCCGATCGTTCGGGTTGCTCCTCGGAACAAGGCCCGCGAAAAACGAGGCGGGCTAAAAAGAAACGTGGCGGACTATGCGTCGCGACTTCACGGGCTCGTAATCGACGATCGCGAGTAAGAGGCGTTTGGGGATTCATGCGCCCTAGCCGGGCGAACTATAACGTAAGAACTACTGCCCTTAGGGGCGGAGTTCTCTTCAGGCGATTGTCGCGCGCCGCAGTGAGCGTCTGCGATGAGCCCCAGCACCACTATAACTTCATGCGAGAAGCACAAAGAAGGTGGTGGATGGTGCGGGAGTCGTTCGGCGCGGCATTCAGGTTATTGATGCGCCAGCGGCAAGCGCAGCAGGACGGCCTCGATGTGCCTGCGCACGACCGTGTCCAGATTTTCCGCGGCGGGGCCGGGAGCGGGGCGCGTGCATGCGCGGCTTCGCCGCAGCGGCTCGTCGAGCTGCAGGGTGTGCCCCCTCGAGGCGATCATCGCCCGCTCGATCACGTTCTGGAGCTCGCGCACGTTACCGGGCCACGAATGGCTCTGCAAAGCACATTCATCACTTCTGCGGCATCGGTGATCGGCGTTCTTCCCGGTTCGCGCTGGTGACGTTGGATGAAAAACCATACCAGACGTGGAATGTCCTCGAATCGGTCCGCCAGGGACGGCAGGTGGATCGGATACACATTCAAGCGGTAATAGAGATCGGCGCGGAAGGTACCCCGGCGGCGACGGCTGCCTGCCGGAGATCGCGGTGAGTGCGCGGCAATGACGCGAACGTCCACGGTGCCTGATGCGTGAGGATCCAAACCCGCTCGAACTCCCGTTCCTGCAGCACACGCAGGAACTTGACCTGGATGTCCGATGCCAGATCGCCCGATTTCATCGAGGAAGATGGCATCGTCCACCCGGCAGTCTCGAAGCGGCCTTGCCTCGTTGCCACGGCACCGGTGAAGGCCCCTTTTCGTGGCCAAAGAGCTCGCTTTCGATCAGCGTCGGCCGGCAGCGCCGCGCAATTGACCCGCACGAAGGGCCGCGCGTACCGCCGGCTGCGCTCAGTGCAGCGCCCGCGCGAAGCAATTCTTTCGCCACTGCCGGTCGGTCCACGGAGCAGAACGTTCGAGTTGGTCGGCGCGACCTGCTCCAGCCGGGTCAGCGCGGACTGAAAACCGTGCGCTCTGCCGACGATCTCGTCGAAATCGTGACGGTCCCGGATCGCTCGGTTGCAGATGCACGTTGTCGGCCTCCGGTCTCGCTTTCCAGCAACTCATTGCAGCGACGTTGGCCCCAGGGCGGGCTCGTGGCGCGAACGCCGCGGAGCCAGTTTGGTAGCGCATCACGCACTACCTTTCTGAACGCATCTGGACCAACGAATCGATGGGGCACCATAGCGATCGCCGCAAACGAGGACTACAGCCCTTGGGAAGGTGGCGAACACCAGTACGATCTATGCGTTTCCCCTATTGCATGAGGACGACGATGACCGGGCCCCAGGCGGTCAGGAGGATGTTCCCGATCGCGTAGGGCACCGTGTAGCCGAGCACCGGGAGCTTGCTTTGTGATTCGTCCTGGATCGCCCGCAGCGCCGCCGTGATGGTGCCCGCCCCGGCGCAGGCGCCCAGCAGGATCACGGGGTTCATCTTCAGGATGTGGTAGCCGAACAGCAGCGACACGAGGTGCGGCAGGATCGCCACGATCAACGCCACGAACACCAGGCTCGGTCCGGTCTCGCGCAGACCGGACACAAATGTCGGGCCCGCGTTCAATCCGACGATGCCGATGAACACCGCAAGGCCAACGGTGTCGAAGATCCACAGCGCCGGTTCGGGAATTCTGCCGAACGTCGGATAGACCGAGCGCAGCCAGCCGAACACCAGGCCCATGATCAGCGCGCCGCCACTCGTGGTGAGCGTGAGAGGAAGCCCGCCGACCGTCAGCGTCAACAGCCCGACGAGACCGCCGACGACAATGCCCAGGCCGAGGAACACGATGTCCGACTCACTCGATGGGCGCTCGATGTAGCCCACTTCGTCGTCCGACGCGCTCCACGTCCGCTGGGAGCCGGACACGCGCAGCAAGGTCCCCGCGATTGATGATCGTCTCGGCATCGAAGGGAATTTCTTCACCGCCGCGGATCAATTTGTTCAGGATCGACGCCACGCCCGTGCCGCTGCGGCAAGGGCGGACGAGGGTTTGCTCCGCGACTTCCGCTTCGTCACCACGACGTCGAGCGTGGCCATGGGAAAGTCGAGCAGCCCGGGGTCCTCGAGCTTCCCTGGAGAATCGGCAGCTTTCCGCCGAGCAGCACTCTGCGCCGCGCGCCGATGGCCAGCACATCGCCCGACTGCAACACCGCCGTCGGCGGGGCATCGAGCAGCTCGGTCTCCTCGGCGGATCCGTTCCACGAAGACGCGCTCGGGTTTCGCGGCGCGTTCGAGATCCCCCACGGTCTTGCCCGCCGCGGCATCGGCCAGCCGGTAGGCTCGTATGCTCCATTCCTTGTAGCGCCAGGCGAACGTCCTGGTCTGAGACACCGCCGCCCCCGACATTTGCGCCGCCAGTTTCTTGCTCTCGGCCTTCATGTCGACGCGAAGCAGGCGTGGCGCCGCGGCCGACAGAAACCAGACGACGAATCCGGTGCCCACGAGGTAGCTGACCGCATAGGCCACCGGAATGTTGTTCTTCAGTCTCGTCTTCTCGGCGTCCGGCAGCTCGAGCCGGTCGATCGTATCGCTGGCGGTGCCGATCACCGTCGATTCGGTGAACGCACCGGCCATCAGGCCGGCCGCGGTCCCGGTGTCGTAGTCGAGCAGCTTCGCCGCCACCAGCGTCGTCACCAGGCTCGTCACGCAGAGGACCACCGTCAGCGCGACCTGGGACAGCGCATTCTTCTTCAGGCCGCGAAAGAACTGCGGGCCAACCTTGTAGCCGGTGGCAAACAGGAACAGCGAGAAGAAGACCGACTTGACCGTGGCATCGACCTTGATGTCGAGCTGTCCGATGATCACGCCCGCGATGAGCGTGCCCAGGACGTTGCCGAACTTGAAGGACCCGATCTCGGATCCGGCCGATCACGAAGCCGATGGCGAGCGTCAGGAAGATCGCCAGCTCCGGGGTGTTCGCGAAGCGACGTCAGCAGGTAGCTCATGCAGGGACCCTAGCCTTGAATCGAGATCGTGTTGACTCGGTACTCCGGCTACCGCTTCTTCGCCTTGGCCTTGGCCTTCGGCTTCGACTTCGCCGCGGCGGCCGCTTTGCCCCTGCCGGCATCTGGCAGCGGTCTTGCCCGTCGCGGCCTCGTAGGCCTGGCCATAGCCGCGCGCAATCGCGCCGCACCGCGCGGCCGATGTCGTCGTAGACGTGATCGTCCAGGTTTGCGAACGAGATGCGCACCGACCAGTCCGGGCGCGGCAAAGCCGCTGCCGTTGAGCAGCACGATGCCGTGGTCCTCGGCCAGCCGGAACACGATGTCGAGCGGGTGGATGTTCGCCTTCATCCACTCCGACCACTTCATCGCCGCACGTATCTTGCGGATCCAAGAACTCGAAGTCGATCAGGCCGTAGTAGTAGTCGAACTCGGTCGTTCTCGCCGACCGTCGATGCCGAGCCCCTCGATCGTCGCCTCGACGCGTTTCTTGCAGATCCCGAGGCAGGCCTTCTGATAGTCCTTCTTGGTGTCCATCAGCTCGGCGAGCGAGAACATGCGTCATCATCACCTGCTGCGGCAGCGACAGGCCCGCGGTGTGATTCAGCGCGATGTCGCGGCTGTCGGCGACGATGCGGTCGATGAAGGCGAGCTTGCGCGGCTCGAGCGTGAGCCCGCCGTAGCGCTTGTCCAGCAGCTTCTTGATGTTCTCGGGATGGGCGGCGATCATCTCGTCGAAGATGTTGTCCTCGTGGACGGCGATCGTCCCGAGGCGCCAGCCGGTGCAGCCGAAGTACTTGCTGTAGCGAGTAGACGCCGATGGTGTTCTTCGGGAACTCGCCCATCAGCGACCGGAAGCCCGGCACGAACGTGCCATAGACGTCGTCGGTCAGCAGGATCAGATCCGGCCGCTTCTTGAGGACGGCGCCGATCTTCTTGATGGTGCGCGCGTCGACATCGCCACCGCGTAGGGATTGCCCGGGTTGACGACGAAGAACGCCTTGATCTTCGGATCGAGGAGCTTCTCGAGCTCCTCATCCGGATACTGGAACTTGTTCTCCTGCTTCGCGTGGACCTCGGACGTAAGTGCAGGTCGTAGTCCTCGAGGTGCGCCATCTCGAGGTACGGCGTGAAGATCGGCACGCCGAGCGCGATCGTGTCGCCCTGATTGAGGATGCGATTGGCTCTTGAGCGACTTGAAGATGTAGCACATGGCGGCGGTGCCGCCCTCGACCGCGTAGATCTTGAACTTGCCCTTCGGGTGCGGAGTCGCCGCACATCGCCCACTGCAGGTACTCGTGCACGATCTGTTCGTTGTGCACCAGCATGCGGTCCGGCACAGGGTAGTGGTCGCCGATGATCGAATCCACCAGCTCGTGCACGAACTTGTCGGCGTCGAAGCCGAACTTCTTCACCGCCCACGGCACCATCCGCTGCAGGAAGGGCGCGCCCGGCATGTCCTCGTGCTTGCGCCAGCCAGGCTTCCAGCCGGCCGGCGATGCCGCGCGGCCTTCGGCATGCCGCCGACGCCCGGCGGCAGGTCGAGCACGCGCTTGCTCTCGGTGACGGCGAACTGCCCGAGCAGGAAGAACGCCTTCGCGCGGCTCGGTCGCGACCCAGTTCGGGTTGCCGCGGCCGGCGTTCAGGTAAGTGAGCGACGATTCCTGCGCGGACTTCGTCGCCACCTTGGCGAGGAAGTCCTTGATCTCGAACGGGCCCAGCTTCTCGTATTGTTGGTATCACTTCATGGCTTGTGTGTCCATGCACGATGTCACTCGGGACGCTGTTACGAGAGCAGAATGATCAGGACCATGCCCCAGATCGTGAGCAGCGTGTTGCCGACGGCATAGGTCACGGTATAGCCGAGCGCAGGCACCTGGCTCTTCGCCTGATCGCACACCAGGCCGAGCGACGCGGTGGTCGTGCGCGAGCCGGAGATGATGCCGAGCGTGAGCGCGTCGTGGAAGCGGAACAGGTACTTGGCGATGAACATCCCGAGCACCAGCGGCATCGTCGTCGCGAGCGCGCCCCACAGGAACAGGCCGACGCCCTGCGTCTTCAGGCCGTTGACGAAGCCCGGGCCGGCGGAGATGCCGACGATGGCGATGAAGATGTTGAGGCCGACCGAGTTCATGAACCAGATGGTCGGCGTCGGGACGCGTCCGAAGGACGGGCGGACGGATCGCAACCACCCGCCGACGATGCCCGCGACGAGCGCGCCGCCGGCCGTCGACAGTGTCAGCGGGACGCCGGCGATGTTGAGGACCAGCGACCCGAACAGCGCGCCGATCACGATGAACGCGCCCACGAACGCCATGTCGGTGACGTCGGTCGCGCGATCGGCGACGCCCAGCAGCTTGATCGCTTTGTTGGTGTCCTGCGTGCGGCCGACGATCGTAAGCAGGTCGCCGCGTGTTGATCGTGGTGGTCGGCAGGATGGGGATGTCGGTCGCGGTCGCGCCGCGCGTGATCTTGCGCAGGAAGACGCCGCGCGTCTCCGGCATCTGCACCAGGTCGATCAGCGCCTTGCCGTCGATCGCCTTGTTGCTCACGAGGACGTCGACGCCCTCGACCGGCACGGCCAGCAGCTCGCGATCCTCGACCTCGGTCGCGCCCTCGCCGAGGATCTTGACGCAGCACGTCGCGGGCGCCCGCGACCGCTACGACATCGCCTTCGTGCAGCACGGTGTCGGCCGACGGCTTCCTCGATCTTCCCGTTGCGGCGGAGGCGCAGCACGAAGATGCGTGGAGTCAGGTACCGAGCGCCTCGGCCTCGATCACGCGCAGGCCCACGGCCTTGCCGCCCTTGGCGACGCGAAACGCGCGCACTTCCCAGCGCCGCCAGGCTGTTGCCGGGACCGCCGAGCTCCTTGACGCCGCCCTGCTTCTGCTCGTAGTCCTTGCACGCCGCCTCGAGATTGATGCCGAGCAGCTTGGGGCCGAGCACGGCGATCGACGACCGCCGAGCCCATCGTGCCGAACATGTAGGTGACGGCGTAGGCGACCGGCATCGAGTCGATCAGGGCCTTGGCCTGATCGGCAGCCAGGCCCAGCCGATTGATGGCGTCGGTCGACAGGCCCATCGCGGCGGAGATCGTCTGCGACCCGGAGTAGAGCCCGGCCGCATAGCCGAGATCGTAGCCGGCCATCTTCGCGATCCCGACCGGGACCAGCAGGCTGAAGCAGGCATTGGACCGCCGAGAAGATCGCCTGCGGCACGCCGTCCCGCGCGACGCCGCGCACGAACTGCGGCCCGACGCGCGTAGCCGACGGCGAACAGGAACATCAGGAACACCGTCGCCTTGAGCGGCTGCGCGATGGTGATCCCGATCTGCCCGATCAGGACACCGGCCAGGAGCGTCGCGGTGACCGACCCCAGGCCGATGCCCTTGAAGGTGAACTTGCCGAAGTAATAGCCGATGGCAAGCGTGAGGAAGATCGCAATCTCCGGGTATTGCTTCAGCGTCGAAAACAACCAATCCATGATCTATCTGCTCCTAGTCTGGTGCGCGAGCGCGCCGGTGGCTGCCGGCTTCGTGTGCTTCGACCGCTGCTCACGGCTTCGCTGCGCATCTTCGACTTCGTCCTCGAGCGCGCTGGGACTAATCAGCTTCAGTCCCAGGTTGGCGTCGTAGCCGTGGATCTCCTTGACGTCCAGCTTGCGCATGAACTCGATGGTGTCGGCCTTGATCACCTGCCCGGGCACCATGATCGGGAAGCCCGGCGGGTAGGGGATGACGAAGTGCGCCGAGACGAGCGGCGGTCCGGACTGCGATCCGCTTGTCGATCTCGGGGCTCATCAGCTTGATGTGCTCGCAGCCGTCGTCGTCGTAGGCCATGTAGAACGCCGGCGCGCATGTCGCCTTCGAGCGTCGTGCCCTGTCGGATCGTCGCGGAAGCGGTCGTGGAAGTGGCTGAAGTTGGGCAGGTCCGGCACGTCCTCGACCAGCGACTTCACGCGCGCCGCGAACGCCGTGCGCGCCTCGTCACCGCCGCTCTTCAGACGCTGCTCGATCTCGTTGGAGATCTCGACCAGCACCTTGAGCAGGTTGGCCACGTCGCTGCGCGGTGTTGTTGATGTTGGTCTGCAGCAGCACCGAGTTGCGCGAGGTCTTATTGAGCTGGATCTCGTAGCTCGTTGGCGAGCAGGTTCTTGAACTGCGTGCCGTCGTAACCCGCGGTCCCGCACATCAGCGACAGCCGTGGTCGGATCGAGGATGAACTCGTCCTCGCGGAACGCGTTCGCCGCATCCGCCCAGGTGGCGCCGCCCTCGGTGTAGCTCTTGAGGCCGGACTGCCGGAACTCGGCCGGCACCATGTGCTCGACGTCGAGCACCCGGAAGTACTTCGACACCAGCGGATGCGTGTTCACCGCGACGCGAATCTCGATCGCGAGCTGGATCGCCTGCATCACCAGGCCGTAGCCTTCCAGCTCCATCTGCCGGCGGGCGACGTCGAGCGACGCGATGATCTGCTGGTTGGGCGACGTCGAGGCGTGCGTGAACACCGCTTCCTTGAAGGCCTGTTCGTGCTGGTGGTAGTCCTCGTCGGCCGACCAGCACCATCGACCCTTGCCGCAGCGCCGACATCGACTTGTGCGTCGAGTTGGTCTGGTAGACGCGCAGCTTGGCCTTGCGCGGATCGGGGATCAGCCGCGTGTCGAGCACGCGCGCGTCCTTGGGATCGAGATTCGTCGCCGAGCAGCTTCTCCTGCGCGAGATAGCGCTCCAGGTACGCCGGATCGGCGAAGGCCTCCTTGCAGACCGCGCGCGCGCCCATCGCGGTGCGCGGGCGATAGAGCGGCGAGAAGCGGGCGAAGCCGTACCAGGCCTCGTCCCACAGGAAGATCAGGTTCGGCTTGATCGCCAGGCACTCTTCCATCACGCGGCGGACGTCGTAGACGTGGCCGTCGAAGGTGCAGTTGGTCAGCGTGACGGTCTTGACCTTGTCGAGCCGGCCGGCGGCCTTGAGATCGAGCAGGGCCTTCTTGATGCTGCGGATCGGCACCGCGCCGCACATCGAGTACGCCACCATCGGGTAGGCTTCGACGTAGTACGGCTGCGCGCCCGCGCAGCACCATGCCGTAGTGGTGCGACTTGTGGCAGTTGCGATCGGCGATGACGATGTCGCCCGGCTCGAGCAGCGCCTGGTGGACCATCTTGTTCGGAGGTCGAGGTGCCGTTGGTGACGAAGAACACGCGATCGGCGCCGAAGGCGCGCGCCGCCGCGTCCTGCGCCTTCTTGATGTTGCCGGTCGGCTCGAGCAGGCTGTCCAGTCCACCTGAGGTCGCCGACGATTCCGCGAGGAACAGGTTGGCCCCGTAGAACTCGCCCATGTCGCGGATCCAGTTCGACTTGAAGATCGACTTGCCGCGCGCCACCGGCAGCGCGTGGAAGGTGCCCGACCGGCTTCTGCGCGTACTTCTTCAGGTTGTCGAAGAACGGCGTCACGTTGCGCTCGGCCACGCCGGAGAGGATCGAGAGGTGGATCTCGAGCGGCTCTTCGACCTCGTAGAAGACGCGGCGGATGCCGGCCGCCGCCGGATCCGAGATCATCGCGTCGGGCTTCTGGTCGGCGAGCAGGATGATGTCGAGCTCGGGGCGGAAGCGCTTCGACGAGTCTTCGCCAGCATCAGGCCGTTGGCGCCCGCCGCGCGGTCCTTCAGCTCGGCGGACAGCCTGGACGACAGCAGCTCTCTTGAGCAGCGGCACGTCGCGCGAGGATTCGTAGGGGAAGCCGTCGTAGATCACCACCGACTCGAGGTTGGTGTTGAGGATCACGGCCAGCGCCGCGTCTTCGAACGAGCCGACGAACACCGGCTCGTAGACGAACTCGTCCTCGGGACGCCGCAGCTTCCGGATCTGCTGCGCGTGTGCCGCCCAGCGCGACGGCGGCGTCGGCGTGACGAACAGCACCTCGAAGTAGGGCCTCGCCGCCGCTCTCCTGCGCGGCCGGCATCGCGCGCTCCGGGCGCGGCGCGTCGTCTTCCGCCTCGAACTCACCGGCATCGCTGCGATAGCTCTGCGACATCAGCGCCGACGAGACGCGCTGCACCAGCCGCGCCGTGCCCATCGCGTCGCCGGCGGTCGCGCGCTCCTTGATGGCGTTCAGACAGGCGCGCGCCCGGGTAGGCCTGGAAGTCCTCCAGCGGCAGGAGCGCGGTGAGCGCCTTCGTTGCACGCGGCCTGCAAGCTCCGCATCGCCGCGGCTAGCTGGACGTGGCGGCCCAGGCCTGCACCGCCCGGCTCAGGTCACGCCAGAGATCGAGGCGCGCGGCAACCGCCGAGAAAAGTGGTCGAGCCTGGGTGCTGTAGTTGAAATCTTGGCCATCGGATGCTCCTGACTCTCGAAAAATTGCGGCGCTACCGCCGCCGGGGTGACTCGGGATACAGTGGGCCGCTCAGCGCGTGATGAGGAGCAGCCATGGGGCCGGCCCTTTCCGACCGTGGCCCCAGGCGGTAAGCGGAGCACCAGCGGGCCGATCGCCGGCCATCTCGACCCGATCGCGAGGGCGGACCGAGCGATCGATTGGAATCCACGCGCGGCCAGTCGCTGTCACGCTGCCCATGTGGTTCCTACGACGGGAGGTTGAAGCGAATCGCGAACTGCAGCCGATGGGCGGTCCCGGTGTCGCCGCCATCGATGACCTCGCGGACGGCCGTAGAGATACTCGACGCCGACCCACGCGCGGTCCGGCAAGAACCAGTGAGGAGATTTGCGGCTCCGTAGTCGAGGCGCTTGTTGAGCGTGTCGGGGTAGAACGACTTGTCCGGCGCCGTCACCACGCTGTGAGATCAGCGTTCGACGAGTAACGGGATGACCAGTAGTGCTCGTAGCCGCCCATGAACGCGTTGAGACCGACGGCGTGCAACTGGTTGTTCGCATCGGGCACGGCGGTCACGCCGCCGCTGCGGTAGCGCGCCGACGCCGTCGCCGAAAGGTGTACTGTCCATAGAGCATTATCGCGTCCGAAGGTCTTCGTCTTCGCCGACAGAAGCCCGCCCCATAGCGTTACGTCGTCGTTGTCGCCTACCTCTGGGCGGAAGCGCGCCTCGCCGAGAAAAACGAGGCCTGCGCGTGCCAGCTCGAGGCCCTGATACCGGAAATTCGTGACCAGGTCCGGCATCGGATACTCCGCCTTGCCCTCTATTCCCGTCGGTATCTGGATGCTTGACTTGTTGTCCTCGACCGCCACCGACCACGACCCGCTTGGCGCCCAGCTTCGACGTCCAGCGCGCTGCGCCTGACGAATCTGGTGGAAGGCGCGTCGGTGCTTCGAAGTCGATCGTGGTTGGAAAGTTGGACTCGTCCACGAACGTCGACCAGGTCTGGCCCGGCCAACAAGGCCTCCGTAGCTCCCATACGCCTGCCGCAAGCGAAGGACACTGCTGCTGCCGTAGAAGTCGGTCTCGACGTACATCTTCAGCTCTTTGCCTCTCGACCGGACCGCGTATGTCGATGGACAGGCGTGTCTCCTTTGCGTGGAGGTTGCGAGTTGCCGCCGCTCGCTGCCGTCCATGGCGATCGTGCAGGTGTCGAAGGAGTCCTCGGAGGTGATCGCACTGAAGTCACGGATGATGTCCAGCTTGATCCGCCCTCCCGGTTTGAAGGTGGACCCTCCGAGCTTGAATCCATCCGGAGTCGACGGGGGCGCTTGCGCCTGCGGCTCCGCTGGCGGCTCGTTGTTTCGGCGCGTCGGTCTTTGGCGCTTCGGTGGTCGCCGTCCCGGTGCTTGGTGGTCGTGGCTCTGGCCTTCGGCGCCGCGCGCCCATCGTCGACCGGTCCACTGGTTTGCGCGTTGGCCGAACCGACCGCGCACAGGAGCACCGCCGGCACCGCGAGCCATCGCATCACGCTGCCGAACTGCGTTCGCCGTGTCACTCGTCCTCGTCCTCGTCGCGTCATGATGATTCCCATTCGCCCGGTCCACTCCCTCCAGATACCTGCTGCGCGCCGAGCGCGCTCAGCGGCGTGACCAGAGCTGTAGTTTCTCCGTTAGTGCCTGCCGCCTTCTCCTCGGATGTGTCGGGCAGAGCACGCCAAGTGCCAGAACCGCTGACGGCAGCCTCGGCCTGCAACTATTGATGAACGGGGAGTTCTGGCACTCGACTGTCGAGTATCGGGCCTCGATCCCTCCGGCATTTCAGAGGTCCTCCGAGATTCTCGGGTCACGTTTGAAGATGCCCCTGGGTCGCGCCGTCTCTTCGCTGCAGGCGACGCGTGTCCCGGATCTGCCACAGCCTGTCGTCACCGCGCTGACCAGATGCCGTCACCGGTGCGACCAGAAACCGCTGCACGGGCGTCCAGCGCAGCCCAGAGCAGGTCGCTGGTCAGCAGCCAGGTTGCTCCGTAAAATGGGGAATGTTCGTTGGCATCGAGGCTACCTGCGGCAGGGGCAAGCTGGCTCTGCGGCCCACACGGTCGAGCCTCCAGGGGAAACAGGTCGTCACCTACCCGGATCGATGCTGGCGGAGCACCGTGCGCGCGGCGTGGAGTGCCTTGCGGTGAACCTCGAGGGTGTGCCCGGTCTCGCTCGCCAGCCGTGGGCTCGCCTCGAACAGGTGCCGCACGACGTCAGGCGCGATGACCACGACCGCGGTGTCCTCCAGCGCGACGGCCCGCATGTTCGCGGCCTGATGGCCGTGCATCCCCGTCTCCCCGCAGAACTCGCCGGCATGAATCGTCGCGATCTCGCTCACCTGACCATCCCTGACCATCTGGAGCGAGACGGCACCTGACACCACGAAATACACGCCAGCGAGGTCGTCGCCCTCGTCGAAGAGCGCGCTCGCCCGCGCCGAAGGTCAGCGTCCGGGTCCGCGCGCGATCCTCGGGAGGGATCTCCGGAAGGCGCGGGAACTGGGCCAGCAGGTCCGCGCCTTCGGCGTGCGCCGCCGTGAACGGGCGCTCCTGCTGATGCTGCAGGGCGACGTGCACGGGATACGGCATCGTGAACCCGTGGCGTTTCGCCATGTACCAGATCCGGGTGACCAACTCGTTCTTGACGGGCCATCGGTCTTTCTCCGCGGTCCGGTAGATCAGGCGGTACTTGACGCTGAACTCACCGTAGCCGATGCGTCGCCGCGATCGGCTTCGGCTTCTCGAGAACGCCCTCGGTCTCGCAGCATCAACTCGCACCAGGGCCTGCGCGCACCTTGTATGGGGGATCCTGATGGCTGAACTCGACGTCGATCAGCTCCATGCGCTGCGGCCGGGGTCGCGAGAAGTTGACGATCGTCTCCTTGTTCAGCGTCGAGTTGGGGACGACCATGATGGCGCCGCCGAGCGCCTCGATGTGCGCCGACCGCCAGTTGACCTCCTTCACCTCTCCCGACGACGCTGCCCACTTCGATGGTCTCGCCGACCTCGAACGGCCGCTCCATCAGGAGCATGAGGCCGGAGAAGAGGTTGCCCAGCGGTTCCTGCAGCGCCAGGCCGACGACGATCGACGTGACGCCGAGGGCCGCGAGGGCGTTCTCGATCTCCCGTCCCCAGACGAACGGAATAGACCATCGCGAGGCCGATCGCGACGAGCAGCAGGCGCGAGCAGGTCGCGCAACAGCCTGGGAACCTTGCGCTGCCAGCTCGCCGGGCTGCGCCGACTCGAACACCAGGTTGTTGATGATGCCCCATGATGGCGACGATCGCGGCTGGCCAGCCACAGCGTCTCGGTCAGCCGGACCGCGAGACTCGTCGGCGGCACGAAGCGCGACCCACCGTAAGAACAGCACCACCGCGCCACGAGCGGAACCACCCACGTCCGAACGAACCGTACCGACGCGGCAACGGGATGGCCTGCCCGCGCGAGGGCAAACGCCCACTCGTTGAGCAGCATCAGCAACAGCAGGAAAGCCGACCACGAGGGCGAGCGCGAATCGCCACTGCGTCCTCGAACGTAGATTCAGGAGTTCGCTCATGCGGCGGCCTCGTCCAGAACCGAGAACAGCTCGACCGAGCCCATGCCGCGCACATCGGCGCGGGTCGCCGACCCGAAAGTCGACCAGCTCGCGCACGCGCGTCGTAGACGGGCCGGGTGACGAGGATCGACGCTCTTGCCGTCAGACTCGATGCCTCTGGCCAGCTTCACCGTGTCGCCCCACAGGTCGTAGATGAACTTGCGCCGGCCGACGAGGCCGCCGACCACCGGTCCGGCGTTGATGCCGATCTCCGCGACGAGGCGCACGCCGCGCTCGGCGTTGAAGCGCTTCACGATGCGCACGACCTCGCGAGCGAAGTCGACCATGCGGGCGGTGTGGTCGGGGCGTTCCACCGACAGCCCCGAGACGGCCAGATACGAAGAGCCGATGGTGCGGACCTTTTCGACGCCCTGCTGCTCGGCGGCCTCGTCGCACGCGGCCACGATGTCGCTGAGCAGGGCCATCGACTCGTCCTCGCCGAGATCCGGTGAGAGCGACTCGAATCCGACCAGGTTGATGTACGCGACGGTGACGTCTGCGAAGGACTGTCGCGCTTCCGCATTGCCGTCGCGCACATGTGCCGCGCCGGAGGCAGGCAGGAGGCTCACCAGGAGCCGCTCGTTCTCGAGCACCTGGCGGTCCAGCTCCTGCCGGTTGGTGCGAAGGCTCGCCACCATTTCGTTGAACGCCTCGCCCAGCTCGCGGTACTCGTCGGTGGCGGTCACCTCGACCTTGACGTCGAGGGCGCCCTGGCTCACCCGCTTGGCCGCCCGCACCAGCGCGGTGATGGGCCGCGTCAGGAGCCTGGCCAGCAGCAGCGCCATGACCGTGTGGCGAGCAACGAGAGGCCGACGCCCCAGGCGAGAACGCGCTTCGCGTAGTCGCCGAGCGGCGCCATCGCCTCGGCCACGTCGATCTTCGCGACGACGCCCCATCGCAACGAGTCCAGGTCGACGGGCCCGTACGCCATCAAGGCCGGAATACCACGGTAGCCGCTGATCGCCATCAGGCCCGATCTCGCCCCGAAGCGCCGCCCTGGCGGCCTCGTCCTCCACGGGGACGACCAGGATCGTCGTGCCGAGCTTGTCGACGGTATCGACCGTGCGGCTCGTGAGGTCGCGATCGCCGCAACGTCGCGAGGAACGCCGCCCGGTCCTCGATCAGGAAGCGGGAATCGTTCCGCATCGTCTGATCGGGGCCGACCAGGTAGACCTCGCCGCGTCTTCCCCAGACCCTCCGCCTGCCATTGCTGATTGCCCGACAGGGCGTTGCTGATCGGCTCGATCGGCAGTTTGAGCACCATGATCGCGATCATGCGCGGACCGTCGAAGACGGGCGTGGCGACAAAGGCTTTCGGATCGCCAAGTGACGGGTAATAAGCCTCGAAATCGGCCACCTTGTAGTCGTCCACGTTCTGCGAATTGCGCAGGCTCAGCACGAGTCTCGACATCTTGCTCGCCGCATAGGGACCGTTGATCAGGTTGGTGCCCAGAACGGAGGACTGTTCGAGACTGAAGAACACGTCGAGGGTCTCGGGGTCCACCAGGGTGAGGTTTCCCTGCTCGAGCCGATTGACGACGCCCTGCAGTTCAGGCAACGCCCGGCCACCGCCTCGCCCGTAGGCGCTCTTGTCGGTGGCCGAGTGGTTGATTCGTCTCTGGCCGTACGGCTTCGGTCCTGTCGCGATGTAGTGGTAGTGCAGGTACCAGCCCGTCGGCGTCGTCGGCAGCAGGCTGTCTTCGGGCGGCTCAATCGCCGAGTGCTTCATCAGCGCCGGCCTGAACTCCTCCCGGTAGAAACGTCTCACCTCGGCCTGCATCTCCGGCGTGACGGGCTCTCGGGCGAGCTGCCGGTACGCCGCCAGCAGTTCCCGGGCTGCGTTCCGTCACGGCTTCCGATGCCGACAGGCTCAGGACCTCGTTGCGCGCGGACTTGAGAATGTTCTGGACCAGCGCGGACTTCGATCGCTGCAAGCCCATGAGCTCGCGCTCGGAGGCCGCGCGAAGGCTCGTCGCGAGCGCTGGCATAGCCGATCCAGGACATCGACGCCGATGGCCACCAGCGTCAGCAGAACGAAGGCGGCAATCAGTTTCGACTGAACGCTCAGGGAGCGGGCGTTTGGCATGTGAAGGCTTCCGCTGTGCGAGTATCCTCCGCGAGACTCCTTTGCGCCGCCATAGGCTGCCGCCACCGTTCCACTCGTCTCGATGATGTCCATGATGCCGAGCAGAAGTTCTTCCTGAATGGCCAGGAACAATGGTGCGTCGGTCTCGAGCACGTAGGCGAAGATCTCGAGGTCCAGCGAGGAGCCGCTGAACCTGATGAACCGTGTGCGTGCGACGTGGACGGTCCAGCCTGCGGATGAGCATCGAGCAAGCATCCGGCGGATCCGAGCCAGCACATGCACGCAACTGGTCGGCGGTCGTCTCGACGTCCCAATCCAACCGTGTGATGAAACAGGATCTGATCGCGAACGGTGAAGTTTTCCAGGCTCATGCGACGCCAGTTGACCGTTGGGAACGGCACACGACGGTTCGATCCAGCGTCCGGATGCGCGTCGAACGAATGCCAATGTCTTCGACCGTTCCGAAGAACTCGCCCACCCGGCACGCATCACCCACGTTGACCGGCTTGTCCGAAATCATCATGATCCCGCCGAACAGGTTCTCAATCGTTTTCTGAGCGCCGAAGCCGATCGCCAGGCCGCCGACGCCCAGCCCGGTGAGCGCGGCCGTGAGATCGACATCCGAAAGATAGAGGAGAAACAGACCCGTCACGATCACCGTCGCCGCCTTCGACAGGCGATTGATCAAGCGCACCAGCGCCGTGTCCGGCCGACCGATGGCCTCGTTGCCAGCGCGCTTGAGGCTCAACTCCGTTACGCGATCGATCAGACGCCGACCGACAGCCAGCACAGCGCCATGACGGCCAGCCGTCTCTGCCACGCGGTGCCAGAAGTGACGAGTGGCCAGGGTCGAGACCGAAGAACGAAGCGCTGTAGAAGACCGCTGCGAGACATCAGCAAGCGCAATGGCCACGCGCTTGCCGGCTTGGCGGTCGGACTGCCTCTCGCGTGAGGCTGGCGGAGCACCAGGACCGAGCACAACCGGTCAGAACGCGAGGTGGAGCAGTGCGGCGATGACCGAAGACCAGGGGGATGACAAGAAGGATGGCGATCCATCGATAGAGTGGTAGGGACAGCCATCGAGATGGTGCGCATCGCGTTCAGGCACATACGCGTTCGAACCACCTGCGGCTGGACTTCCTCATACAGCCGGGGATCTTCTCCAGCGAGCTGGAGGCGAACAACCAGATGGCGGGGCCTTGACCTCGCTGCACACTCGGTCCAGAAAGATCTCGACATTGCCGGACGGGCTTTCGACAACGCCGATACGATCCCGGTTGGTCAGCCCATCGCCGAGATCTCCGTCCGGCTTGTCGCTGACGCGATCCAGGCTCGTGAACGAGCTTGCGGTCCAGAACGACACGCAGTTGTTCTGCGCCAGCTCCCGCCGTTCTGAAGGCTTGAGGCCCGGACTCAGGTACTCGGCGGCGCGCTCGAGGTTCTCCTGTTTAGCGGCCGTTGATCAGGCCCACCACTGTCCCGTGCGGAGTACTGCGCCCCAACGGATCCTCGACCGGCTTTGCTTGCTCCGCGGCTGTAGCTGGCGGACGCCTCGGCCTTCGGCGCCTGGGCATCCAGTCGCTGAAGCTAGCACCACGCCGACCAGGAACCAGAAACCAGCCGAATGTTTTCTTCATTGCGACGCCGCTCTACCACGCGTCCTGGACCGAGGCTCGCTGTTTTCGAGCTGTGGCGGCGGGCCTTCAGGCCCGTCCGACGCGGGGTCTAGTCCACCCTCGCCAAGGCTACGGTGGTCCGCCGTAGCTTCAGCGAAGGCGGAAGACCTCGCCCCACCAACGCCCACTGTGTAGCTCCTGCGCCCAGCTCTCGCGCGGTCGCCCAGCTCCTCCATGCTGAAGGCATGGCACGCCGCCAGGGACCTTCGTCCAGGTACAGTCCGCGCGACAGCAGATCGCTGCCGTCCCGATCGTATGTAGCGTCGCCGATCAGGTCGTGCAGCCGCCACCGGCCGTTGCCGAGATCCGCGAACGGCAGCCGCACGTAACACTGGCTCTGGTTCGGGCGCATAGTTCACCGTCACCAACAGCCGCTCGCCGGCGGTGCCTTGCCAGCGCAAAGACCACGAAGCCATCCGAGCTCCAGTTGCCGTCCCAGGCAGGCGTGCACTCGAGCAATTGCCAGTCGCCGTCGCGCACGACCGGCTGACGCAGCACGGCTAAGCAGCCGATCGTAGAACTGCTCCAGCCTGCTGGTCGATCGGTTCCTCCGGACCTCGAACCAGATGGGGAGAGATGCGTTTCCTGCGCCCCTCGAATTGTCCCTGGTGGAAGAAACGCAGGCCCGGGGACAGGAACGTGATGACGGCCGCAGCTTCATGCACGTCCGTGCGGGAACGCGGCGGCCGCCCGCGGCTCGTCGTGGTTTTCCAGGAAGCGGGCCAGCTTGTTCTGATAGTCGAGCCCGGCGTGGAAATGCTCGCGCACCGGCCGGGCGTGCCCCTCGCGGAGGCGGTCGTACAGCCGCTTGTCGTAGGCGTAGTCGAATCCCTGCTGCTGCAGCGTCCATTCCAGATCCCAATAGACCTCCGCCATGAAGCAGAAGCTCGGGACCTGCTTCCGCACGCGCGTTCGGTCGCCTCTGGCCAGAAGGACGGCGACTGGCATGCCCCAGGTCCGTTCGAACACGTCCGGCAGGACCAGCATCGCCATGTCGCAGCGCACGCCGTCGCACTGCCCGGCGATCCTCACCAGCTCGCCGATCATCGCTTCCTGCGTCGCCGGGTTGGCGTAGTTGAGCTGCAGCGTGTCGGGCCAGCCGGCGAAGTACGGATCGCGCCCGTGGGCCAGCAGCGAGACCGCCGTGCTTGCGCTCCACCCAGGCGTAGTTCTGCGGAGCCCGAGCCAGATCTTCCTCGGTGCCGCTGATGAAATACTCCGGGTGCTCCTCCACCCAGGGGTGATCCATCCCGGTGTGGTTGGGGACGAAATCGAGCAGCAGGCGCAGACCACGTCGACGGAGACGCTCGCGCAGGCGGGCGAGCGCCGGATCCCCGCCGCAGATCGGCATGCACCGTGTAGCCGGTGATCGCGAAACCCGAGCCGGCGATGTCCGTCTTCTCGCAAGTCCGGCAGGGTTTCGTGAAATTCCCTGCGCCACTCGGCGTTGGCGCGGGACACTCGCTGCCCTGCCAGACCGGTCTGCCAGACGCTCAGGAACCAGATCCAGTCAAATCCCCAGCTCGGCCAGGCGATCCAACGCCGCATCAGGCACGTCGTCAGGGTCGCGGTCCGGCCCAACGTCCGGGACAGTTCCGTCAACCAGACGCGCGTGTTGATTTGATAGAGCGATGGATAGCGAGGGGACGGCATGATTCATCCCTTCGTCTTTCCGCCGCCCACCTGCTCCCTCACGAGCCGGTCGGACAGCTTGCCCGATCTCGAGCTCCAGGTCCTTGGCGTCGACACGCCCGAACAGGTCGAGAGGCGCGCGATCAACCCAGTCCACCCCGTCTGGTGGCTGGCGCCGAGCCCCGCCCCGTTGTCACCCTGGAAGTATTCATAGAAGAGGATCGAGATCGCGCCAGTGCGGATCGTCCTGGAACCTGGCGGTCCCTCCGTACACCGGCCGCCGTCCGTCGGCGTCGCGCAGGAACGTAGCTGGCCAGCCGACGGGAGAGCTCTCGGGCCACTTCGAACAGCGTCATGTACCGCCCCGAACCTGTCGGACACTGCACCTTGAATTCATCGCCGTAGAAGCTGATACAGGTTCAAGAGCGCCCGGATCAGCAGGCACATTGACGGGCATCCAGACGGGGCCCCGCCAGTTGGAGTTGCCGCCGAACATCCCGGTATTCGATTCGCCAGGCAGGTACTGGACCTTGTATTCCTCGCCACCGACGTGAAACACAAACGGATGCTCCAGGTGATACCGCGACAGCGAGCGAATGCCGTGGGGCCCGAGAAACTCGTTCTCGTCGAGCATGTAGGCGAGCACGCGCTCCAGCTTCTGCTTGTTGAGGATCGACAAGAGACGCCGTCCTTTGTAGCCGACGAAACCCTCGCCGGTCGGGGCCACATGGGACACGACCTCGGGATGGCGTTTCCGGAACAGGGCGATCATCTCCATCAGCTTCGGATAGCGACTGGCCGCATCTCCCTCGAACACCGTCGACGCACACAGCGGCAGGAGCCCCACCAGCGACCGCACCTTCAACCGCATCGCCTGGCCGTCGGGCAGCCGCAGCAGATCATAGAAGAACCCGTCCTGTTCATCCCACATCTCGTCGTGATGCTCGCCGATGCGGTCCATGGCGTAGGAGATCCACATGAAATGCTCGACGAACTTGTAGGCGATCTCTTCGTACATCGGGTCGTCATTCGGTGAGAATGAGGGCGATCTCCAGCATGTTCTGGCAGTAAAACGCCATCCAGGCCGTCCCGTCCGCCTGCTCCAGCGAGCCGCCCGTGGGGAGCTGGGCACTGCGGTCGAAGACGCCGATGTTGTCGAGACCCAGAAATCCCCGGCGAACACGTTGCGCCCGGCAGGGTCCTTGCGGTTGACCCACCAGCTGAAGTTCAGCATCAACCCCTGAAACGATCGTTCCAGGAACCGCAGGTCCGCCCGGCCGAGGGTCCGCTCCACTTTGTAGAGGAAGAGCGTGGCCCAGGCGTGCACCGGGGATTCACATCGCCGAAGTTCCACTCGTAGGCGGGAATTTGCCCGTTGGGGTGGGCATAGAGACCGCGCAGCATCAGCAGGAGCTGCTCCTTGGCGAAATCGAAATCCACCAGCGACAGGGCAATCGTGTGAAAGGCCAGGTCCCAGGCCGCATACCACGGATACTCCCACTTGTCCGGCATCGAGATCACATCGGCGTTCAGCATGTGAAACCATTCCGTGTTGCGCACGCCGCGGCCGAGCGGACTCCATGAGCGGATGACTCTGGTGCTCCTGAAGCCATCGATCCAGATCGAAGTAGTAGTACTGCTTGCTCCAGAGCATGCCCGCCAGCGCCTGGCGGTGCACCCGCCGTTCATCCTCGTTCAGCGAGGTCGGGCGTAATCCGGTCGTAGAACTCGTCAGCGTCGGCGATGCGGCTCTTGAATATCTTCTCGAAATCGCCAAAGGCCTTGTCCACCCGGGCGGCCGCCAGACGGAGGCGGACGGTCTGGCTTCCGCCGCCGGGCACGTCGAGGACGTAGTGCGCCGCCGCCTTGGTCCCGACCTTGGCGGGGTTGACCGCCTCGCCGCGGCCCGAGATGATGTACTCGTGGAACGCGTCCTTGACGTAGGGAGTCGCACTGGGCTGGCCCCAGAGACGGGACGCGTTACTCTCATTCTCGGTGAAGAGCAACTCCGGGGGCTCCATCGCACATGACAGCCAGTACTCGCCAAGCTCATGGTGGGTGGCCTGGATGGCGCCAGGTCCCACCTGCGCGTAGCGACGGCTTCGGCTGGTCCTCGCCCCAGGACCAGGTGTTGCGGAACCACAGGGTCGGCAGGACACGAAGCCGGGCCGCTTCGGGCCCGCGGTTGTGCACGGTAATGCGAACGAGGATGTCGTCCGGGCCCTCCTTCGCGTACTCCACGAACACGTCGAAATACCGGTCGTCGCCGAACACGCCGGTATCGAGCAGCTCGTACTCGAACTCTTCCCGCGATCGTCTCCGGTTCGTTTCGATCAGGTCCCGGTAGGGATACTCCCGCTGCGGGTACTTGTAGAGATACTTCATGTACGAGTGGGTGGGCGTGCTGTCGAGGTAGAAGTAGTACTCCTTGACGTCCTCGCCATGGTTCGCCTCACTGTTGGTGAGGCCGAACAGGCGCTCTTTCAGGATCGGGTCCCGCTCGTTCCACAACGCCAGCGCGAAGCACAGCCGTTGCTTGTCATCGCAGAGGCCCGCCGAGCCCGTCCTCGCCCCACCGGTAGGCGCGTGAGCGCGCCTGGTCATGGGTGAAATAGTCCCAGGCGTTGCCGTCATCGCTGTAGTCCTCGCGGACCGTCCCCCACTGCCGCTCGCTGAGGTAGGGTCCCCATTTCTTCCAGGGGATGTGCTTCTCAGCGCGTCGTTCAACCGCTTCTGCTCGGTGACATCCACCAAAGAGCCTTGCCTGTCCTTCATCGAAGCCTCCAGCCTTACTTGCGCTTGCCGAGCTCGGTCTTCGCCGCCTTGCGTCGCTCCAGCTGATCGGCAAGCAGCGCGGTATGGTGATGTAGTAGCTGTAGATGTTGCTGACGTAGGTGACCGTTTCGCGGCCGATCCGCTCAGAGGCGACGCGCTCGACGTTGCCGAACCACACGTTGGGATCGAGGCCCCTCTTTTCCGTCTCGGCCCGGAGCTGTCTGATCCGTCCCGGCCCGGCGTTGTAGGCCGCAAACGTCATGAGGCCCTTGTTCAGATTGTCCATGGGCTCGTCCTTGAAGTACTGGTCCATCATGAACCGCATGTAGCTTCACGCCGGCGTGGATGTTGGCGTCGACCTGGGTGATGTCGCCGACGTTCAGTTCCTTCCCGGTCGGGGGCATGACCTGCATCACGCCAATCGCGCCCACGGGGCTCTTGACTTCCTGGTCCAGCGTCGATTCCTGATACCCCTGCGCCGCCATCAGCAGGTAATCGATGTTGTACTGCGCCCCGTATTTCTTGAACAGCTCGACCACCGCCTGCAGCTTCTGGCGCTCGGCATCGGCCGCGGCGTTCTTCGCGTACTTGACGTTGTCGAGATAGCGACGTTCGATCGTGTTCCGGAAGGCGTCGCCCTTGCCGTGCTTCTGGAGCCACGTGTTGACGACCTCTCGGAGCTTGGGATTCTCCTTGCGAAACGCGACGGCCAGGCTGCCGCCTGACCGCACGGCGATGTCCTGGTGCACCTTGATGTCGGTGAACACCTTGCTCCAGAACTCGGCCAGGTAGTCGTCCACGATGGTGATTGGAGCGAGGCCGGCGTTGACCATCTCGAGCACGTCATCGTCCTCGAGGACGGCGGGGGCCTCGCACGAACACGGCCGGCGGCTTGCCGCGCGCCTTCAGTTGCTCGTTCAGCTTGATGAGGCTCTCCTCATAAATGCTCCCTTTGCGGACGAACACCTCCTGACCGGCGAGATCGTCCACCGTGGCGATCGGCGGCGCGCCTGGCCCGGTGACCACGACTTCGCTCACGTTGGTGCGCGTCGGCTCCGAGAAGGCCGCGAGCTTCTCCAGCTCGGGCCTGACGGTCACCATGGCGGCGACCATGTCCACCTTGCCGCTCGCGAGGGCGGGAGTACAGCTGATCGCGCGACATCGGCACGATCACCACGTGCACCTTGAGGTTGCCGGTCTTCAGGTCCGCGTTCAGATCGTTCTCGAACAGCTTCAACGACTCGTACGTCAATCCCGCGCTCCTGCCCCTTGTCGATGAAGTAGTGCGTGCGGTTGAAGGTCACGGCCACGCGAATCGCGCGACGCTTGACCATCGCGTCGAAGTCACCGCTGAACGGCTTGTCCACCAGGAGACGATACGCTTCCGGGAGCGCGTCGTAGGGCGAGGCCGTTTCCGGGTTTTCGCTCCGGGCGCTGTGTCGTCGCCGGCGGTGCCGCCGGCTCCTGCCGACCGGAGCAGGACGCGGCGCCCGTCGCTGGAGCAACAGGAGAAGGCCCCGACACACAGCGGACTGCCAGCAGGCGGCTTTCATGCCTCCGTCCCTTTCAGGTGCCCACGCGTAACTGTAGCTCGCTGCGACAGAGGGAAGTCGGCGCCGATCGTCGTGTAGGCCCCTCGGCTCACCGACATACCGGATCGCCTGGTGACGATCGAGCGCTCGTCGAAAACGTGGCCCCGACGCGCGAGTTGCGCTGGAGATCGAGATTCAGCTTCCGCCGATCGTCGTCTGCCCGCCGGTAAAGTAGTTGGCATCGCCAGCCAGCCACATGGTGCGCTTGAACCTGTAGGTCACGTGGACCTGCGCAGCGGCAATCGGGTCCTGCTTCCGCGTGCGCCCTCAAAGAAGTCCGTGTTGTCCGTAAACAACCAGACCCCGCCATCATCTCCAACACCCACGGGCCGCGGCCGCGCGACGGCCGACCTCGGCTTGATCGACCAGCGATGATTGCCGAGGTTGATCAGCTTCGCCGAGTCGTATTGTCCAAGCGGCGGCGCCACCGTGACGCTGACGCCGAAGAATGGTCCCGGCTGATACGACGCGAACTCCTTCGGCGTCATCGCCGGGAGCCCCATAAAGGTTCATCGCCACTCTCAGTCTCCGGGTCGCCCAGCCCGAACCGGTCGATCTCCGCGTGTTTCCCAGATGGTTGCCATCCAGATGACCACCGATAACGGGCAGCGCCAGCGCCACGTTCGCCGATCGTCCAGCCAGCCTGAACGCCCGCGTGAACGCAAACGCCGTCGTGTTGATCCTGGCGCTCGCATTGTCGATTGGGGCGGACGGATCGAACGCGAGATCGCCGCGAGTTGAAACTGTTGACGACGGTCACGATGTTCAGCCCCGCAGGGGATGTAATGCGCGCCCGGTTCCAACTCCTGTGCCGACGCGCACAATGGGCATTACCAGCAGGGCAGAGTGGTGGCCGCACGGGCGATCGTCTTTCATGCTTCAGTGGATAGTCACCTTCCAAGCTCACGCCGCCGTAGTTTCCAGCGGAACGGCAACGGTTGGTTCTGGTGGAGCCAGCGTGCGGATGCAGTGCAGCGGACATGCCAGCCCGGCGCTCGCTCTGCCTCTTCCGGCGAACCTGCTGGCCCCACAGGTTTCTGACGCTGATTGCGCGGCGCTCGGGAACTACCGCAACCCGGCCGGGTCCCGTCATCCCGGAGGCTCCGGAATAACGGAGCCTCCGTAACCGGCCGCCTGCGGAGTAATCCGGGTTGCGATCCGCCGCGGGTGGTCGCGGGCGTCACCGTATGTTGTGAGCCATGGCCCCCGCGCTGGCTGACCGCTCAATCCCGGGGCGCATGTCTGTCACGGCGGGGCGGGCCATTCAAGGCGCGGCCGACGCGGCGCTGACCAGCTTCGCCGGGATTGGGGTGGTCCGCCGACCTTCAGCGATGCCAGAGAAACCCGCCGCTACACCGACTGAAGTAGGTCGCGGGCACTGGTTTTAACCCACTTCAGACTGGTGCGTTGTGTGCAGAACGATGGCATCAATTCGAGGACCTCATGCGGCAGGTCGGTCTCCCAAGATGACAGCCGTCGTGCAGAAACGCACGCGCTCGGTGACGCGCACGCCGGGTGAATCATCCGACCCTCGGAAGAGACTGGAGCCATGTCGTGGGCAGAATCACTCATCATTGGACCGACAACGCGCTGCGGACCACGCCTTCCGTCGCGAGACAGCACTCCACGGCCACGAGATCGAGACGTGCGAAGGGCCCGTCGAGGCGGTGCACCGGCTGCAAACCCGTGCGGTTGACGTGGTCGTCACGGATCCGGAACATCGGTGCGCGAAGACCTCAGCGCTTTGTGCGCGCTGTTGCGCGAACGCCGTCCCGGCGTCAGGATCATCGCCCTCGCTCCGGCTGTGTCTCCGGATGCCGTGATCGCGGCGCTCGGGGCGCGCGTTTCGCATGCTTTGCCCAACCGTTCGAAATCCGGGAGATCGCGGACATGGCGCGCGCGGCGCTCAAGGACGATCAGTGGAGCGACGGCATCGGAGTCGTCTCCAGGGGCTCCGCACTGGCTGACGCTGAGAAGTGTCGTGTCGTACATCCTCACCGCCGATCGGCTGGTGCGTTTCACGACAGAACTTCAAGCGGGTGTCGTGGACGACGATCGCGAACGCGATCTGCTCATGACCGCCTTCCGTGAGATGCTGCTGAACGCCATGGAGCACGGCGGCGGTTTCGATCCCGAGCAGGTGATCGAGGTGACCGCCGCCCGGACGGCACGCGCGATCATTAATGCCCACCTCCGCGATCCGGGTCCTGGCTTCGACCCGGCGGCAGTCTGCGCCCCATGCGGCGCGCGTCGAGCGAGCCCGAAAGCCGTGATGATTGCCACCGCCCTCCATCGCGCAGAAACCGGCCTGCGGCCGGGCGGAAGTTCGGCATGCTCATCGTGCGGCAGGTCGTGGATGAAGTCGCCTACAACGAACACTTGCCCGGCAACGAGGATTGCTTGCTCATCAAACACCTGTCGTAGCGGGTGTTCCCCAAGCCGGTGACACCGACGGCGGTGATGCGGACCAGAGCCGGAAGCCCGGCGCGGGCCATTCGCTTTATCACGAGTGCGGCATCACCGCCCCAGCTGGGCCCGGGCCGCGACGACAACGTTGTCGAGAAGTGAAACCGTATTCCTTCTGCAAGGCCTTCCAGCGGCGCGCGGGCGCCGAGCGTCTCCACATGCCGATGACCCGGCCGGTCGTGCCGACGTAGCGCTCCCAGCCGAACGCGGACGCCTGCTCGATCGCGACGCGCGCCGTCACGCCCGGGCGGCAGGACGCTGTCGCGGTACTCCTGCGGCTGGTGCTCGAAGATGTCCCACGACGGCATCGAGACGACGCGCGAGCGCACACCCTCGGCGAGGAGCGTCTCGTGCGCCTCCACGGCCAGCGCGATCTCGCTGCCGGTGGCGATCAGAATCACGTCGGGCTTGCCGTCCGGCGAGTCGGCCAGGACGTACGCGCCGCGGGCGACGCCGGCGGCCGAGGCGCACTTGCTCCGATCGAGCGTCGGCAGCGGCTGCCGCGACAGGACCAGCACCGCGGGCTCATGGCGCAACGGCATGACGTAGCGGTAGGCCTCCACCACCTCGTTGGCATCGCCGGGCCGCAGCGTGACGAGGCCCGGAATCGCGCGGAGCGAGGCCAGGTGCTCGACCGGCTGATGTGTCGGGCCGTCCTCGCCGTCGCCCATCGCGTCGTGCGTGAAGACGAAGATCGTCGGCAGCTCCATCAGCGCCGAGAGCCGGATCGCGGGCCGCGCGTAGTCGCTGAAGATGAAGAAGGTCGCGCCGAACGGCCGCAGCTTCGTCAGCGACAGCCCGTTCATGATCGAGCCCATCGCGTGCTCGCGGACGCCGAAGTGCAGATTCCGGCCGCCGGGGCTGGCGGCCTGGAGATCTCCGGCGCCGGCGAAGGTGAGCGTCGTCTTGTTCGACGGACCGAGGTCGGCCGAGCCACCGAGGAACCACGGGACGTTCTGCGCGAGGACGTTCAGCACCTTGCCCGAGGCTTCCCGTCCCGCCACACCCTTCGGATCGGCCGGGAACACCGGGAGGTTCCGATCCCAGTCCGCCGGCAGCTTGCGCTGCTGCATCTGATCGATCTCCGTCGCCAGCGCCGGATGCCTGGATCGGTAGCGCGGCGAACAGGCTCGGTCCACGTGCGACGAGCGTCGGCGCCCCGCTTGCCGACGCCGGCGGCGAAGTGCTCGCGGACACCGTCCGGCACGAGGAACGTCGCGTCCTCCGGCCAGCCGTAGACGCGCTTGGTGAGGCGGATTTCCTCGTCGCCGAGCGGCTCGCCGTGGGCGGCGGCGGTGCCCTGCCGGTTGGGCGAGCCGTAGCCCGATGCTGCTGTCGAGGATGATGAACGTCGGCCGGCCCTTGGTCTGCCGGAAGACCTCGAGGGCGTGCTCGATGCGATCGATGTCGTTGGCGTCGCCGACGCGCAGGACGTTCCAGCCGTAGGCGAGGAACCGGCCCGCGACGTCCTCGGTGAACGCCAGGTCCGTGCTGCCCTTCGATGGTGATGTGGTTGTTGTCGAAGATCCAGCAGAGATGGTCGAGACCGAGGTGGCCCGCGAGCGATGCCGCCTCGGCGCTGACGCCTTCCATCAGGCAGCCGTCGCCGCAGACCGCGTAGATGTTGTAGTCGAACAGCTCGAAGCCCGGTTGGTTGTAGCGGTCGGCGAGCCACCGTTCGCCGATCGCCATGCCGACGCTGGTCGCGATGCCCTGGCCGAGCGGGCCGGTGGTCGTCTCGACGCCGGACACCATGCGGTATTCGGGATGCCCGGGCGCCTTGCTGCCGAGCTGACGGAAGTGGCGGATGTCATCGAGCGTGACCGACGGCTCGCCCAGCCGCTCGTAGTCGGCATTCACGGCCCGCGTCCCGGTCAGGTGGAGCACCGACCAGAGCAGCATCGAGGCGTGGCCGTTCGAGAGCACGAAGCGGTCGCGGCCCGGCCAGATCGGGTCCTGCGGGTCGAAGCGCATGACGCGATTCCAGAGCGTGTAGACCAGCGGCGCGAGCGCCATCGGCGTTCCAGGGTGCCCGGAGTTGGCCGCCTGGACCGCATCCATCGACAGCGTCCGAATGGTGTTGATGGCGAGCTGATCCATCTGCGTGTCTGTGGGCCGGAGTTGGCATGGTCATTTCCCCAGCCGGCGGGGCTTTCGCCCGCGGACCCCCATCGCCGTCGCTCGCGGGGCCCCGATGCCCCGCTCCGCTCCGGCGGGGCGCGCCTGCGGCGCGCTGCCGTCGTTAACCGGGGGCTTCGCCCCGCCGGCCCCCATCGCGCCCCCGGCGCGCTCAATGCCCATCGTCCGATGTTGGTGGACAAGTTATGGACTGTTTTCAGCTGAATCACTACCGGGCAATCGCGGTGTTTCGCCCGAGTTCCGCGGCTGCGACGACCGGGCGGCTGCTGCTGGATTCAGGCGTTACGTCACAAGTAGTTCCGCGCCGCCGATTCCAGGCGCGCTGCTTGCCGCCAGTCGCCGCAAATGCCGATCCGGCTGACTGAACTCCGGCGGCCAAGGAACGCCTGGACGAGATCCCAGGCGACGGCCGGCCCGACCGTCCGTCCGCCCATGCAGAGGATGTTGAGGTGATCGTCCTCGACGCCCTGCCTGCGCGGAGAAATGGTCGTGGATGAGCGCCGCGCGGATGCCGGCGACCTTGTTGGCGCAGACCGACGCGCCGACGCCGCTGCCGCAGATCGCCACGCCGCGCTCCGACCTGTCCCGCGACCACGGCCTCGGCCAGCGGCACGACGAAGTCCGGATAGTCGTCTTCGGCATTCAGCGCGTGCGCGCCGAAGTCGACGATCTCGTGGCCGGCGGACGCGCAGGCGCTGCGAGGAGCTCCTCCTTCAGGCTGAACCCGCCGTGATCCGTCGCGATGCCCACGCGCATGTCCGCTCCGTTCGAGATATCTCCGTGCCGACCTCGAAAGAGCGTCATCAGCCAGCCACTGCCAGAGCCATCGGCGTTCCCGGATCGCCGAAGTTGGGGTTCTGGAGGGCATCCCATCGACGGAGTTCGGATGGTGTCGATGCACAACTGGTCCATCCGGCACCGCTCATCGTCACGTGCTCGTCCCTGTCAGGACGCGAGTCGAGCACACGCCGCGTATGCCGGGCGAGTCATCAATTCCTCGTCCGTCGGGACGGCCAGGCCAAATCACCCGGCTGCCCGCCCGCGTGATGCACTGGGCCGCCCTGAGCGTTGGCCTGCTCATCGACCTCCACTCAAGCCAGCCAGCGTCCAGGCACACGCGCGCGGATGGCGCCGCGGCGTTGTTCGCCGATGCCTCCGGTGAACACCAGGGCGTCCCAGCGGAAGAGTCCGCCCAGCGCCGCGGCGAGCGATCGAGAACTCGCGGTCGATGCGGTACTGGCGAACAGATCCAGTGCCTCCGCTGCGCGCGCGTCGGCGCTTTCGCCAGCAGCGCACGCATGTCGCTGGAGATGCCGGAGAACGCCGAGCGATCCCGGATATCCTCGCAGAGACCGCTCCAGTGTGCGGGCGCTCGTGCCGTGAGAGTCGATCAAGTGAACCAGCACCCCGGGATCGATCGACGCCGCAACGCTGGTGCCCATCGTAGAGACCGTCGAGGGCCGTGAGGCTCATGGTCGTGGCGACGCTCCGGCCGCCCTGCCATCGCACACATGCTGGTGCCGTTGCCGAGGTGCGCGACCACCGTCCGATCCCTGGGCCGCCCGGGCGTCGATCTTCGGCAGCATGGATGCGACGTATTCGTGCGAGAGGCCGTGAAACCCGTAGCGACGCTTGCACCCCCTCGTCTGCAAAAACGGCGCGGCAGAGCAAAAGCCATGCGCTACGGGCGGCTGCGTCCGGTGGAAGGCAGTGTCGAGAAGCACGCCACCTGTCTCACCTGCGGCGCCATTTCCGCCACGGCCGCGATGGCCGCCACGTTGTGCGGCGATGCCTGGCGCAAGCGGCCCCAGGGCCTCCAGCTCAGCAATACGTAACTT
>ERZ1370068.6466-contig-5449_pt1 | contig 40939 bp, 59 predicted proteins | sample MGYA00561227_ERZ1370068 | MGnify/ENA primary metagenome ERZ1370068 (study PRJEB38410, sample SAMEA6850437) | metagenome | study: Metagenomic assessment of the ecological functions of the soil: analysis of the soil microbiota associated with the... | reverse complement strand
TGTTGTACTTCGTTCAGTTACGTATTGCTTAGCCTCGCGGGCTGTAAATAACATGCCGCGTCAGCGAAGATTGGAGCTGAAAACAGAGCATCTGGCGCGAACCGGTTTGATGCGCGGCTGCGGCAGTGCTTTGTCTCTCCCGCCCCAACAAAGAACTCAGGCGCCTCCGGCTATGACTACTGCGTCAGCGGCAATAAATCCGCGTGAAGTTTCAATTCCGGTGACGCGGCCGCGTTCGATTTTGAGGCGGCGCCGTCACGGCGGTTCGGTTTCCATGCGCACGCCGAGTCGCTCATTCGCAGCTGCCAGAGCGCGGATCAGTCGACGATTTTCTACTTGTGTGTCGAGCGGAAACTTAAGAGCGAGCCGCACCTCTTCGTTAATTGCAGGCTCACGCTGTCGCACCGCCTCGGCGCTTAGTTTTTCTATCGGAAGACCTGCTTTAGTTTGCCACTCGTAACGCTTTTGTAGTTCCTCCGTATCGTGCTCCAGTGAAGCCAGGTGAGCGTTCCAGTGGTTTCCAGCTCAATGTCGATGCCGGTTTCGTCGAGCAGCGCCGCGGCGAAGGCTGGATACATATCACGACTCTGGCAGGTGAGGGTAAAAAACTCATGCGCGCGATTGGCTTCTGCCTGGGGCGCCAACATCCCGGCCACTGCAGAGACGATTCCGCGCCCAGGCCGGTGCGCTCGATCAGGGCACATCGCTCGCACGCCGCGCAAAGCAAGCTAGCGCGGGCTACGGCGAAGACCGATGGCGCCACCACCGATAATTATCACTTCCGCCGGTTTCGCTTGTTTGAATCATTTGGTCGGTGGCCCGGTGATCAGTGGCCAGTGGCCAGTGGCCAGGCCAATCAGTGATCTGTTGTAGTCGTTATGCTGTTGAGGCATCTTGGCGCAACATTTACCTTGGAAAGCATGGCGGAGACTAACATCCAACTACTGGCCACTGATCGCCTGGCCACTGATCGCTGTTATGAACCATCGTATCACTGATTCCCGGCGACGGCATCTGGCCACGAAATCGCCGCCAACGTAGTGCGCATCATCGAGGCTTCAGGTGTAGACATCGAGTGAAACTCATTACGCCGGCGCACAGGCACTGGAGAAATTTGGCGAAACGTTGCCGCAGGCTCTGCTTTGATTCGATTCTGAAAAACAGGTTGCGCTCAAGGGACCGGTGACCACGCCGATTGGCAAAGGCTTCACCTCCGTCAACGTAGGCCTCAGAAAAGCGCTCGACTTGTACGCAAACCTGCGTCCTATTCGCGCGCTGCCAAACGTCCCCTCAGCAGACCTTCGTACACTTTGGTGGCGACTTGCCCGATAGGGCCGGCCGTACTTTCTGATAAGAGGCCAGTGTCGGCGGTTCCGGCTGTACGACCGTGAGCAAGCGTGCCGCCACGCTGCGGCGTCGCTTTGTTGAGCATGGCTGACTGCAGGCACGACTATGCTGATGAGCGCAAGTCCATCCGCCAGCAAGGCCGCGTACTGCGGAAATTAGCCAGTCATCATTCCTCCCAGGTCGGCGATCGCACTTGGTCCATCCGAGCGCCCCGGAATAATAGTACAGACAGGTTGCGGGGCGAAGTGCTCCAGAGGCTTATCAGCGAGATCACGGGGAAGGCCTAGTTTCAAAGAGAGGAGACGAACATGAGTGAACTGCGGTATCCAAACGAAAGCAGAGAGTCGCGATGCGTGCGATTCATTGCTCAATGACGAACAAGAGGAAAAAACTACCTCAAATGTACAAGAAGTAGTGTGGAAGTCGCGTTATTGGCCGAAAGCTCTGGTTGCCTTTTTAGACAAGCAATCATTTCTGCGCCCTCGCGCTGAGTGAGGCGTTCGTGGCGGCCCATCACGGCGCGAGTATCGCAACCAGTGTCGTCGTGCGATCGATAAGCGGAAGCGCGGCTGCGCTCACCCCCGGCATCAGGTGACCCTCATTGAAGGCATAACCTTGTTTGCGGACCTGCGTGATCAGCCGATCAATGGCGGCGATGTCACGCGCAAACAGGTTCGATTTGTCCCCGGCGTTGAGTGCCGTTCTGATCAACGGCTCCGTAAAATGTCGCGGGAGGAATGCGGCGAATGCCAGCCCGCTCGCAGCTTGGAGTATGGGCAACACCGGCTCCAACTCGCATCGTCATGATGATTGGCTGACTGCTCTCCGCGACGTGCACAATCGTCGGTCCCTGCGTGCCCCACACCGAAAGGACCAGCGTCTCGTCGAGGCGGTCGCAGTTCATGCTGGAGCGCCATCGCATCCCGTAGCGGCTGATAGTGAACTCAGCGCAGCGAGGCCAAGTCGCATGGCGAGTGGACCAAGTGCATAGAGGCGCGTATCAGGATCCTGGCGCGCCAAACCGCTTGGCTCAGAAAACTGGCGAGGTAGCGGTGGACTTTCCGCCGGAGACATGGCACTAGCCGCCGCGAGTTCTCGTAGCGCAACAGGTTGCGTGAGCTATCGGGCAAGGTGGTCGAGCGATCCTGCCAGCGACCTCGACTCGACTGGATGCCTCTGCAGGTCGTCGCCTGCCATGCTCCCTCGCTTCATACCGCAATGTGGAACCTGTTGCGGCATCGTGTTGCCCCAGGCAAGAGCGTCAGTATATCAGCCCTAACCGTGTTCCGCATTGTGGAACACTTATCCCGAAACCGCTTTCGCCCCGGGTGTCACGTGACTATTATCGAGGTGCTTAAGCCGCGCGAGCCTGCACCAGCAAGTCAGATGCGGCGCGTCACGACTCCAACCGCTGGAGGTGGGGAACCATGATTTCGTTCAACAACGCAGAAGGCCGATTCCTGGACCGCGACCCCCACCCATGGTGCTCTAACGCCGGCGTCGGGAAGTTACACAACCGGGCGCTTCGGTCTTGTCGGCTTTCAACGGCGGTGACCGCCGTATTGAGCATGGCCCTCGCGTCTCCCGGCCCCTGCCGGAATGGGGCTTGCCGCGCTAATGCGCTCGGCCGAAAGCGTGCCACGGCTGCGGTCGATACTCGCGCCAATCCGGTAGCCCTTAAGGGCGCTTGACTGTGGAGCGCGCCTCCGCGCGATGCACTGCAGCCAGCGTCAGCGCGGCGCGCGTGCCCGCCGCAGGAGGACGAGCGCGACCAGCGCCGATGCGGCCATCAGGAACAGGCTGACCGCGTTGAGCACCGGGCTCGCGCCCTCGCGCATGCGGCCGTACATCATGATCGTCAACGGCGGATCGGAGCCGACCAGCATCAGCGTCGTGTTGAAGTTCTCGAACGACATCAGGAACGAGATCGCCGGCGGCGCCGACCAGCGCCGGCCTGAGGTAGGGCAGCGTCACGGTCCACAGCACCGTCGGTGCGCGACGCGCCGAGGTTGAACGCCGCCTCCTCGAGCGTGGCGTCGAAGCGCTTGAGCCGCGCCGCGATGGTCAGCGTTGCGATCGACACGATGTACGAGAACTGGCCCGCGACGACGAGCGGCAGTCCGGGCCGCAGGAAATCGAGCTCGAGCCCCATACGATCGTCGGCGAACTGCGCGAGGCGGCTCGCGAACGCGAGGATCGAGATGCCGAGGATCACGCCGGGAATCACCAGCGGCGCCAGCATCAGCAGCGACAGCGCCGACTTGCCGCGGAACCGTGCGCGCTCGAGCAGGAACGCGTTCGCCGTGCCGACCGCTACCGACAGCAGCGTCACCGCACGCGGCGACGACGCACGCTCGTGCCGACGCTCTTCAGCAGCGGCGCCGTCGGCGAAGAGCCCGGTGCGGCCCGCCGCCGCCGCCCAGAAACCAGTCGAGCGTGAAACCGCGCCACGGCGGCGCCGGATAGTTCGCGTCGTTGAACGCGAATACCGCGACGACGACGAGCGGCACGAACAGGAACACGAAGAACGCCGCGACGTAGCCGCCGATCGCGTACCGGGATAGCGCCGAGCGCGGCAGCGAGGGGATCACGCGCGCCTCATCACGTCGCCGAAGCGCTGGCCGGTGCAGCTTCAGTCCGAGCCAGACGATCGCCGTCGACAGCATCGAGCAGCAGGAAGCCGAACGCCGCGCCTTGCTCCCAGTTGAACGCGCGTGATGAATTGCGTATAGATCTGCTCGGTGAACCAGAGCGAAGTTCTTGCCGCCGAGCAGCGTCGGCGTCAGGTAGTTGCCAAGCGTCAGCATGAAAACGACGATCGATCCGGCGGCGATGCCCGGGTGCCGCATGCGGCACGACGATCTGCCGCAGGATCGACCAGCCGTTGCCGCCCAGGTCGTAAGCCGCCTCGACCAGCGAATCGTCGAGGCTTTCAAGCGCGCTGACCAGCGGCACGACCATGAACAGCATCGAGGTGTAGACGAGGCCGACGAGGATGGTCGCGTCGTGATAGAGCATTTCCACCGGCATCGCGGTGATCCCGAGGTCGACCAGCAGCCGCGGCAGCACGCCCGATTCGCGCAGCAGGATCATCCAGCCCAGCGTGCGTACGGTTTCGCTCACCCAGAACGGGATCAGGCACAGTATGAAAAGCACCGACTTCGACCGGCCGCGCGCGATCTTCGCGATGTACCAGGCAACAGGAAACGAGATCAGCAAGCGTGCACAGCGTGGCCAGGATCGATATCCCGGCCGTGCGCACGAAGGTGTGCCAATACAGCGGCTCGTCGAAGAAGGTCCGATACTGGTTGAAGCTGAACTCGTATACGCGCGGCGCCACGCGTGCGCTGAGCGACAGCACCGCGAGCTCGAGATGCGGCAGCACGATCAGGCCGACGAGCCAGACGAGCGCCGGCGCCATCAGCAGCAACAGCGCGAGGCGCGCACGATGCTGTGGCGACGGGTATCCGGTCGCCAGACCGGCGGACGAACTATCCGCCATGATTGCCTGCGCGGAAGCAGACCGCGCGCTGCGGGTCGACGCCGAACGTTACCCTTTCGTCGACGCCGAGGTCGGCAAAGCGCCCGGTCTGCGGCAGCGCGATCCGGATCTCTGCGCGGGTGGTCTCCTCGCGGACCAGCACCGCCGAATTCGCGCCGTCGAACAACAGGCTTTGGACGCGCCCGGAAAATCTTTGAGCGGTCGACGGCAACTCGGAGGCGTCGCGCGCGAGATCGATGACCTCGGGCCGCATGAACGCCTCGACGGGGTCGCCTGCGGCAATCGACCCGCTCGCCCGCGCGCGAACCGCGAGGCCGTCCGCGGTGAGGAGCTCCACGATGCCTCCGTCGCTGCGCACCGCGCTGCCGGCGAAGCGGTTGTTGGCGCCGACGAATCCCGCGACGAAGGGCGTGCGCGGTTGATAGTAGAGCTCCTGCGGCGTGCCGACCTGCTCGAAACGTCCCGCGTTCATCACGGCGACGCGGTCCGAGAGAACCAGCGCCTCCGACTGGTCGTGCGTGATGTAAACAAACGTCGTGCCGAAATCCGCTTGCAACTGTTTCAGCTCGATCTTCATATGCTCGCGCAGCTTCAGATCGAGGGCGCCGAGCGGCTCGTCGAGCAGGAGCAGCGTAGGCTCGAGGACGAGGCTCCGCGCGATCGCGACCCGCTGCTTCTGTCCGCCCGAAAGCTGGTCGACGCGCTTATGCTGCGCGCCCGGCAGGCCGACGCGCGTTCGAGCATGGCGCCGACGCGGCTGGCGATCTCCGCACTCGCCACGCCGCGGCGCGCGAGGCCGTAGCCGACGTTCTCGCCAACGGACATCAGCGGGAACAGCGCCAGGTGCTGGAACACCATGTTCACCGGTCGCCGGTTCGGCGCGACGCCGCGCATCGAGCGACCGCCGATCCGACATCGCCCTCGTCCGGTGCGAGAAACCCGCGACGATACGCAATAGCGTCGTCTTGCCGCAGCCGGACGGACCGAGAATCGAGAAGAAGCTGCCGTGCGCGACGGCGAGTGACAATGCGTCGACGGCCGTGTGCGGACCGTAGCGCTTGGTGACGCGGTCGACTTCGAGGTCCTGTTCCATGGCGCCTGAGGCAACGCGCGCTCACCACGAAAGAACGGCGACGCGCTCGCGCACGCCGCCGTTCCGTCGCGGCGGGGTTGGAGTCAGCCCGCGGCCTTCACCCGGTCGAGTACTTTGCCTTCGATGTCCTCGATACCCGGCGGTACCGCCGGATACCACTTGACGTTCTTCAGCGCCGCTTCCGGGAAGCTCTTGGCGAATTGCGCCTTGAGCTTCGCGTCCATCAGCTGATCGGCGCCCTTGGAGGCCGTGAAATTGCCCGCCGAAGCCGCGACTTTAGCGGCGATCTCGGGCCGCATGTTGAAGTTGATCCAGGCGTACGCCGCGGCGTCGTTGCGGCCCTTCGCCGGCAGCGCGAAGGTGTCGATCCAGCCCAAGGCACCCGACTTCGGCGCGATGTATTGAATCTCCGCGTTCTCGCCGTTCAGTTTCCAGCCGCCGGTGTCCCACATCATCGCCCCGACGATCTCCCCGTGCGCGCGCCGTTGAGCAGCTGATCCTTGTTGTCCCAGAAGAATTTGATGTTGCCCTTGCACGCGGTAAGCGTCTTGCCGACCTCGTCCATCAACGCCGCGTAGGCCTTCGGGTCGTTGTACAGCGCGAAGGGATCCTTGCCGCTCGCAAACGCGAAGGCGAGCAGCGTCGGCCGCTTCAGGCGCACGCTCGTCTTGCCCTTGAACTCGGCCTTGCAGAGATCCGGATAGTCCGACATCTGCGCGAGCTTGGTGTTGACGACCAGGCCGTCGGTGCCCCAGATATGCGGCAGCCCGTACACCTGGCCGTTGAGCGTCGTGTTCTTCTTCGTCGCGTCGAGCATCGCCGGGATAAAGAGCTCCGTCTTGATCTTGCTCATGTCGAACGGCTTGTAGATGCCGAATTCCTGCTGCGGACCGACGATGCGATCCTGCGACGGTTGGGCCAGGTCGAACCCGGCACCCCCTGTCGCGCGCAGCTTGGAGATCATCTCTTCGTTGTTCGAGAGAGTGACTTCGACGTCGATTCCGGTTTCCTTCTTGAACTGCGCGACGACGTCGGCAGGCACGTAATCTGCCCAGGTGATGAGGCGCAGCTTGTTATCCTGCGCGAACGCCGACGACGTGAACCCGGCGAGGCCCAAAGCGGCCAGACCGGCAATGAGGACGGTACGAAGCGGATTCATGGGAACCTCCAGGGTGCTGACGTTTTCCGCCTTCCGGCGGTGCGGAGCGGAAGCTACAAGCTTACCGCAAGATCGCGATGGCAGCTTGCGTCATCCAGGCGTCAGTCGACGCTATCGGTAGTACGCAGGCGTTCGACACTGGGCGTGCGATGCCCACCGGCGCTGGCTGCACTGCGTTTGCATGCAGCGGTACAGCGAGAACTGCGTGCGCGCACCGCAGGCCTCGCGCGGGCTGGCCGGCGCGCGCGCGAGGTCTGTTGCTGCGCACTGCGCGTTGGGGTGGTGCGGGACCGCAGGCGGCTGCGCGATTGCAGCCGGTTCGGCGCGACGCAGCGGTAGCTGCCGGCCGATCGCGTCGTGCGGTCGGGACTGGCGGGAGATGCAGGCGCGGTGGCGCCCGCCGGTGAGTCCGCGGCGGTTGGCTCCGTCGGCACCGGCTTCGCGACCTCGGCGTCCGCGGCAATCGGGGCGCTGGCGGGAGACGCGGGCGCGGTGGCGCTCGACGAGTCCGCGGCGGCTCGGCTCCGTCGGCGTCGGCTTCGCGGCCTCCGGCGTCCGTGGCAATCGGCGGTGTCACCGGCGCTGCAGGGGCCGACGGCGGACGCGGACTCAGCGCGCTGTCCCCAGCACCAGTGCCGCGGCTGATGCCGAGGACATCGAGCACGCGCCCAGCCTGGCGTTCCTGGTCGAAACTCATCCATGCCGATAAGCAGCAGCGCCAGCAGCACCAGCACCGCGCCGCCCCACATCGCGATGCGTCGGGGCTTGGGCGCTTGGCGTGCGAAAGCCGTCCGCACCGACGGATCATCATCGATGCGAGCGACGCCGGAAGTTGCCAGCGGGTCGGGATCGGTCGCGAACGCCACCGCGGCATCGAGATCTTGCGCCACATGGGCCGGCGTCGCGGGCTGCGGGCCGGCGCCGGCGACGATGGCACAGCATCGACCAGCGCAGGGTCAGCGGTCCATGCCGCGACTGACGGCGCCACCTGCGGCCGCAGGTGCGGTACCTAAGCGCGCGCGCATCTGCGCGACGCTTTGCGGCCGCTCAGCGGGATAGATCGACAAGCGCGCTGTCGAGCGCGTCCAGCAGGGATGCGCTGTAGTGCAGCCGCGGCCAGGTCAGGCGCAGCCGTTGCACCGTGTCTGCGAGTGTTTCGCGCCGTGGCGGTGTCGGGCGCGCCGAAGGCTGGCGCCGGCAACTGCCCGCTGATCCAGTAGCGCGCGACGCCGGCCAACGCGTAAAGGTCGACCGAGGGACGGAGCGGAATGTCGGCCGATTCGACCATCTGCTCGATCGGCGCGAAGCAGGGTTCGGCGCTGGTCATCAGCGCGTCGATCCGGTCGCTGGCGATCGCCCGCCCGCTGCGCCGGGGCCCAGCAGCAGCGGTCGGTTGTCGGCCAGCAGCAGAATATTAGACGGCGTGACCTTGCCGTGACCTCCACCTGTCGTGGTGAAACGCCCGCAGCGCGCCCAGCAGCGCGTCGAGCAGCGCGCGAAGTGCCTCCTCGTCGGGTGGTTCGTTCATGCCCCGGCGCACCTCGAGCAGCGCGCCTGGCCGGGTAGCGCGGCATGACGCGGTAGGCTGTTGCATTGGCTTCCCATAGACGCACGATCCGCACCAGCGAGGGATGGTCGCATCGGGCCAGCGTGCGGGTTTCATTGATGAAGGCCTTCAGCCCTTTCGCAAAGGCATCGGCGCTGCGCGGAGGTCCGCGGCGTGACCTGCGCTTCATGATTACGCTGCGCAAGCCGTCGCCGGCATGTACTCCGCGATCGCCACCGGGACCGCGAGCGCGCGGTCCGTGGCCGCGTAGACGATCGCGACGCTGCCCTCGCCGATGATTTCCCCAACCTCGAACTCGTCGAGCCAAGCACCCGCGGGCAAGGCGCGGGCAGCGGACGCGATGGGGCTGTCAGGCAGCTCCTCGTTCAATGCAGCGGGTGTCGGCTCTGGAAGCTTCATGCGGATCGACTCGGCATAAGACTTGGATTCAGTCTGGTCCAGCTTGGTTCTTGACAGTGCTTGACATGCAAGTAAATGCTTGCCTATAATTCCCGCAACAAATTACTTGCATGTAGCCGTCCATGGCCGAGCGCCTCGATGACACCGACTTGCTGTTCAAAGCCCTCGCCGATCCCAGCCGGCGCAAGCTGCTGGACTTGCTGCACGCACACGACGGCCGCACCCTCAACGACTTGTGCGAGCACCTGGACATGACGCGGCAGGGCGTGACGCAGCACCTGGGCGTGCTGGAGGCGGCGAACCTGGTGGTCACCATGTGGCGCGGCCGCGAGAAGCTGCACTTCCTCAATCCGGTGCCGCTGCAGGAAATCTACGAGCGCTGGATTGCCAAGTTCGAAAAGCCGCGCCTGAAGGCGCTGGGCGACCTGAAACGACGACTGGAGAAAACCAATGGCTAGATCGACCTTTGTCTACGTGACCTACATCCGCACCACGCCGGAGAAGTTGTGGTCAGCACTGACCGACGCGGAGTTCATGAAGCAGTACTGGTTCGGCGTGCACGGCGAAAGCCAGTGGACGGCGGGATCCTCGTGGAAGCTGGTGTCCGGCGACGGTCAGATCTTCGACGCCGGCGAGATCGTCGAGGCCGAGCCGCCACGGCGCCTGGTGATCCGCTGGCAGAACCAGTTCAAGCCCGAGCTCAAGGCCGAAGGCGACGTCGCTATGCACGATGGAGCTGGAACCCAGTGGAACGGCGGTCAAGCTCTCCATCACCCACACCATCGAGCGCGAACCCTCGAAATTCATCGAGGCGGTGTCCGGCGGCTGGCCGAAGGTCATCTCCAACCTGAAGTCCCTGCTGGAGACCGGCTCCGCCGGTTGCGAGGACCCCTACCCAATTAGAGCGCCCACAGACTGTGTCCGAAGCAGTTTCAAGAGAGGAGACGAACATGAGTGAACTACGGTATCCAAACGAAAGCAGAGAGTATCGCGATGCGCGCGATTCATTGCTCAAGGACGAACAAGAGCTTGTCGACAAGGTAAAAGCGGTGGCAGCAAAGACGCCGCAATCTCCCTCCGGGTGGGCAGTTGAAGGAGGACTACGTCTTCCAATGGGCCAACGATGGGAAAGTCGGAAAGAGCGTGAAATTCTCCGAGCTGTTTGCGGACAAAAACACTCTGCTGCTTTATTCATTCATGTACGGTCCGAACTGGGACAATCCCTGTCCTTCGTGTACGTCGCTGGTCGATGGGTTTGATCGAAGCTGGTATCAGGTCACTCAAGACGCCGCGTTTGTCGCAATTGCCAAAGCCCCGGCCGATCGAATCAATGCGTGGGCCAAACAACGCGGATGGTCGCAGATTGCGCTGGTTTCCGGATCGGACTCTGCCTATCAAGCCGATTACAAATGCCAGGGAGACTCTGATGATATGCAATGGCCAGTGATGCATGTATTCAGGAGGCGGGATGGAAAGATCTTTCATTTCTGGGGAACTGAACTGTCGGGGAATCATGTCGACACGGTGTGGCCGTATTGGAATCTCATGGACTTTACGCCAGAGGGTCGGCCAGACATTCCCACTCCGCCACAAAATTTCAGGTCCGAATTCCTGGAAAAAACTATCTGAATAAGGAGTAGTGTGGCGCCCAGTCGCGCGGACTTGTCCGCTTGTCGAGCGCGGGGCCTGGCCGCGAGGTAATTCAGTGATGGCGTAGCGAGTGTCTTCCGCGCTTCAGTGCATTCGTGAGCGTGGCGCGCGTTGTTGCCATCCGCGTCCGGAAAATCAACGCGGGCCAATCTAAATGTCCTGGTTTCGCCCGGCTCTCCGCTTACGGTGAGCTTCCACTGAACGCCCGTTCGCGCTTGTCGGTCGGCGCGCGTGTAGGTTTTACAAATGTTGTACGTTTGCCACTCCGCGCTTTCCGGTGAACGCTGCGTGATGGAACAAATTAGCAGTTCAGCATGTTGACGCATTCAAGTGCTGATACGCGGTCGCACCGCATAAGACAAGGGGCCCCCGGAAGGAGTAGCGTGGTGCCGCTGTCCCTAAGAACAACGCGGCGGAACATGCTGCCGACGAGTCGATAGTGCCACCGAAAGGAGGATAGTCATGCGTCACATAATCTTAAGCTGTCGCTGTTTGCGCGCTGGCTGCTTCAGCATTACCCGTACAAGCCGATCCGTTCTCGGCCACCCTTTCAGGCTTTGAAGAGATCGGCGCCCTGAACGGCAACCGGGCTATCCTACGGATGGCGAAGGGTCGCTGCAGGTTAAACTTGGATGAGCGCAATCAAACGCTCAACTACACGCTGACGTATTCCGATCTAACCTCAAACGTGACAGCAGGCTCACATCCATTTCGGCAAAATACATGTGGCAGGCGGAATTTTCGTGTTCTTGTGCAGCAACTTGGGCAATGGCCCGGCCGGTACGCCAGCTTGCCCGGCTGCCGGTGGCACGGTCAGCGGCACGATTACCGCTGCAGGTGTGCTCAGTGCCGGGACAAAATGTCACGGCGGGGAGACTTCGACGCGGTCGTTCAGATCATCACTTCAGACACCGCATACGCGAATGTCCATACCGTGAGGTTCCCGGCAGGAGAGATTCGTGGCCAAGTCACTCACGGCAATGGCGGTTAACATGAGCTCGTTCCTGGTCGATAGGCGGCTCGCCCCGGCGGGCCGTTTTTTTAGCTCATTTCTGAGGGCCGCGCTCACCAGAGACGAGGCCGCCCGCGACCGCGCGCTTCAGTGCTTCCAGAACTCGCGTGAGGCGATGCGCGCGCCCTCGGCCATCGCGGCCATCTTCGCCCACACGACGTCGGGATCGACCGCGGCCTGCCCGACCCACGTACCGAAGCCGCAGTCGCTTCCGGCGATCACATTTTCCCTGCCGACAAGCTTCGCGTAACGGCCGATGCGTTGCGCGACGAGCTCGGGATGCTCGATGAAGTTCGATTTCGATTCGATCACGCCAGGAATGAGCAGCTTGCCGTCGGGCAGCTTGACTGTCTCGAACAGCTTCCATTCGTGCGCGTGGCGCGGGTTGGCGGCCTCGATCGCGATGGCGCTCGGCCGCGCGCGGAACACGATGTCGATCACGTCGGCCAGCGGGACGTCGCAGTGATGCGGCCCTTCGTAGTTGCCCCAGCAGAGGTGCATGCGCAACTGCTCGGGAGGAATATTCGCGACCGCATGATCGAGGGCCTCGACGTGGAGCTGCGCCTTCTTGCGCCACTCCGCAAGACTCAGGTCGGCATGCTGGATGTGCCGTCCCATCCCGAGATCAGGGCAGTCGATCTGCAGGATGATGCCGGCCTTGGCGATCGTCTCGTACTCCTGCCGCATGGCCTCCGCGATCGCGAACAGGTACGCTTCCTCGGTCGGGTAGTGCTCGTTGCGGAAAAACAGCGACACCACGCCCGGCGACGCCGCCGTCAGGAACGCTTCCTGCGCTCCGACGGTGGCGAAGCGCGGCCTTCAGATGGTCGACGTCGGCCTGCGCCGCCTGCGGATCGCGCACGCCGATCGCCGCGTTGCAGGCGGGCGTCTTCCGGCGCGAACGTCCCGGATCGCCGAACACGCGCTTGGCGAGGTTGGGGAAATCCGCCAGATCCTGATACACGAACGTGTTGCCGGCGCCGCCGAATCCGCTCAACCGATCCTTGATGTACGTCGCATAGCTCGGCTTGCTCATCTCGCCGTCGTTGATCACATCGACACCCGCTGCCGCCTGCTTGCGGACAACCTCGTCGACGGCAGCAGCCACTCGCTGCGAGAGCGCGGCGGCGTCGACCGGCACGCCTTCCTCCTTGGCGTACATCATCCGGATGAGATCTTCGGGGCGCGGCAGACTGCCCGTGTGCGTCGTCAGAAACCTGTCGGTGCTGCGCTTCATGACTTGAGCGAGAGGTTAGCTTTCACAGGGGGCGGAAGAACCGGTCCGCTCTGGGAATGTAATAGTCGTCATAGTCGAGCGAGAGCACGATCGTCTTTGCGTTCCCTACGATCTCGTCACGCGGAATGAACCCGTAGAACCTGGAATCGGCGCTATTGTCCCGATTGTCGCCCAGTACCAGATAACGGTCTTTCGGGACCGTGACGGGACCGAACGTGCCTGAACACGGCTCACTCCAGTGCGCCGCCAGCTCGATTCGGTGCGACATGTTGAGATACGACTCGATCTCGAATGTCGCATCCGCCTCGTACTCGACGCCGGAGCATCGGGCCGCGATGCCGTTGATTGTCAGGCGGTTGTCCCTCATCTCCACGGTGTCGCCCGGCAGACCGATCACGCGCTTTACGAGCCGGGTGTTGGCTGCCCTCGAATCGAAGACGACGATGTCACCGCGCCCGGGATCCGCGAACTTGTAGAGCGAGATGTGAGTAAGGGGGAACCTTGAAGTCGTAGGCGAGCTTGTTCACAAGTATCCGGTCGCCTTCGATAATTGTCGGTTTCATAGAACCCGTCGGAACCACGTTCCAGTCGGCCAGGGCGCTGCGGAAAATCACCATCAGGACGACGAAGACGGCAAAACCTCTATATTCGCGCCGAACCTTGAGCAGACCGCTCTTCATATTCAATATCCTTTCCTGCCTCGATGAAAGCTAACTAAAAAGTATGGAAAACTAGCTGACGGAATATAAGACGTCAATTCGCCGCTTGGGTTCTGCGCACAGGCTCAAATGCCATGAAAATCGCGGCCGAGGCGGCGGTCGGGGGCACCATGGGCGCCGACCCCGGAAATTTGCTATCGTCGTGTCGGGCCGGCAGTTCGGCCCCATCCGGAGGGTGATCATGGAAACGGTCGCGAGTAGCCAACCGACGATGCCGCGGCGTCACAATGCGCTGGGCGTGCATTCGCTGAATTGTTTCGTGTTCACGGTTCCGGACCTGGCGCCCGCCGAGGCGTTCTACCGGTCATTCGACTCGACGCGCGGCGCGACGGCAATCGGCCTCGACCTTCTACACGCACGGGCATCCGCACCGCTGGGGCAGCGTGTACCGCGAACGGCGCGCCGAAGCGACTCCAGTACGTGAGCTTTGGCCGCCTATGCGGACGGATTTCGACGCGCTGGCGCAGCGCGCTGCGCGGCGCCGGCGCCGCGCGACCCGCATCCGCTCTCGGACGGGCAGGGCGTGTGGACGCGCGATGCCGACGGCACGCCGATCCAGGTCGTCGTCGGACCCAAGGTGTACCGCCGTCGGACAAAGCGCCAGGTGCACGCCGGCCGCCGCCGGCGCCCGGCAGGGGTGCGGCGCCGGGCCGCAGCGCGGCGCGCGCCGGTGCAGCCGCGGCGCCTGTCGCACGTGCTGCTGTTCTCGCCGGACGTGTCCCGGCAGGTGGCGTTCTACGAGCGCGTCGCTCGGCTTGCGGTTGTCAGACCGCTCCGGCGAGATCATCGCTGTTCATGCACGGTCCGCACGCGCAGCGATCATCACTATGATCGCGTTCGCGAAATCGGAAGCGCCGCGGTCTGCACCATTCGAGCTGGGACGTCGGCCGCTTTCGACGACGTCGGGCTCGGTGCCGAGCTCGATGAAGGCGAAGGGCTATACGCCACGGGTGGGGCGTGGGCCGGCACGTGCTGGGCTCGAACTATTTCTATTACGTGCAGGACCCGTGGGAAGCTGGGCCGAATACTGCATACGACATCGACTTTGTCCCTGCCGACGTCGAGCTGGCTGGCCGCCGATCATCCGCCGGAGGACTCGTTCTACAGTCTGGGGGCCCACCGTCCCCGACGATTTCGTCGTCAATCGCGAGCAACCGCGAACCGCCTGACCAGCGGCGACGCGACGAATTAACGGCAGCGCCGACCGGCGCGGCGATCCGCGCCGCCGCGGCGATGCCGAGGGCAAATGTCCACGGAGGAGGAACCTCGATGAGCACCGGACACCGCTTCACCCGCTGGCTCGGGCGCCGCCGCTTTGCGCCTTGGCGCTGCTGGCGACGCGGCGCGTACGCGCAGGGCAGCCAGGCGCCGATCAAGATCGGCAGCACGCTCGCGCTGACCGGGCCGCTCGCCGCGACGGCGCTCGATGCACAAGATCGTCGGCGAGATCTACGTCGAGCAGCTGAACAAGCGCGGCGGCCTGCTCGGCCGGCCGGTCGAGTGGATCGTCAAGGACGACCAGTCGAAGCCCGACCTCGCGCGCACGCTCTACGAGCAGCTCGTCACCGCCGACAAGGTCGACCTGCTGATGGGCCCGTACGCCACCGGCGCGATCCTGTCGGCGATGGGCGTGGCGCAGCGCTACAACAAGGTGCTCGTGCACCACACGTTCGGCATCCCGTCGCTCGCCAAGTACGACATGCAGTTCCCGGCCTGGTCGCTCGGCTCCGACCCGGCGAACACGGTGCCGAACACGCTGTTCGACGCGCTCGCCGCCGCGCCCGAAGCCGCCGAAGACGATCGCCGTCGTCACGAGCAAGTTCCCGTCGATCCACTTCATGTCGCTCGGCGCGCGCGAGGTGGCGAAGAAGCGCGGCCTGAACGAGGTGCTGTTCCTCGAATGGGACTTCGGCAACCGCGACTTCGGCCCGATCGCCAGCCGCGTCAAGGACGCCAAGCCCGACTTCGTCTGGGTCGGCGCGCATCGGCCTCGACGGCAACCTGCTGCTCGACGCGATGAAGAAGATCGACTACGCGCCGCCGCAGCACTTCTACATCTACCCGGCGCCCGGGCCCGCTGGTCACGTCGCCGGAGGCGAAGAACGCGCTGTCGGTGACGATCTTCGAGGAGCATCCGCCGTTCACCGACAACGCCGGGCGCCGCCGGAGTTCGTCGAAGCTCTACCACGAGCGCGCGGCCAAGGCCGGCCTCGCCGACACCAGTCGGTCGAGACGCAGGCCGCGGCGTCGTACACCGCGTGGCAGATCCTCGAGGCCGGCGTCGTCGCGGCACCAAGAGCCTCGACGACAAGACGATCGCCGACATGGCTGAAGGCCAACCAGCGTCGACACGCATCCAGGGCAAGCTGCGCTTCGACGGCCCGAGCAACTACGGCGACGACCTGATGCGCGTCAAGCAGGTGCAGAACGGCCACTGGGTCGTCGTCTGGCCGAAGGAAGTGACGCCGGCGGCGCGAAGCTGCTCGACGCCTGAGCGTCGCTGCCGCATGACGGGTTCCCGCAGCGCGACGCTGCTCGCGCAGTCGGCGCTCTCCGGCGTCTTCATCGGCAGCGCTGTACGGCCTGCTGGGCCTGGGCCTCGGCCTCGAGCTGGGGCCTGCTGCGCATCATCAACCTCGCGCACTTCGCGTTCGCGTTCCTCGCGGCTTACCTCTGCTACCAGCTCGCGAGCGTCGGGGCATGCGATCCGCTGCTGACGCTCGCGCTGATCGTGCCGCTGTTCTTCGCGCTCGGCGTCGGCCGTGCAGTGGCTGCTGGCGCGCTTCGCGGTGACGCCGCTCAACTCGCTGCTCGCGACCTTCGGCCTGACCGGCGATCATCGAGGCGGTCATCCAGTACGATCTGGACCGCCGACTTCCGCAAGCTCGAGTCGCGTCTACGCCGAGCAGAAGTTCAAGCGTCGGCGCGCTGTTCGTGCCGGTGCCCGAGCTGCATCACGCTCGTGCTCGCGGTCGCGCTGTCGCTCGCGATCTGGGCGGCGATGCGCTACACCGATCTCGGCACGGCGCTGCGCGCGCTGGCCGAGGACGCGCCGATGCGCGGCGGCGTTCGGCGTCAACCAGCGCGCGCATCGCGCTGCTGCTCGCCGGCGTCTGCGGCGCGCTCGCCGGCATCGCCGGCGTGTGCCTCGCGCTGTCAGCTTCACGCTCGACGCCGTCGCAGATCTACGCGTGGGTCGGCGTCGTGTTCGCCGCCGTGATGCTGGGCGGCCTCGGCTCGCCGCTGGGCCGCTCGTCGCCGGCATCGTCGATCGGCGTCAGCGAGGCGGTGCACGATGGCGTGACGCGTCGCCGTCGTGGGCGCCGATCGTGTCGTTCACGCTGCTGATCGTGATGCTGGTGCTGCGCCCGGGCCGGGCAGCCTGAAGCTGACCGCACGCTCGTCGGCATCGCTCGCCGCGGGCGTGCTGCTCGCGGTCGTGCCGCTGCTTGCGCCTGCCGGCGTTCTACGAGTCGCTCCTGTACCTCGATGCTGCACTGGATCGTGCTCGCGACGTCGTGGAACATCCTGTCGGGCTACTCCGGCTACTTCTCGTTCGGCCACGGCGCGTTCTTCGGCGCCGGCGTCTACACGACGCGCACGCTGCTGGCGCGGCAAGTACGACGTGCCGTTCCTGTGGACGCTGCCGGTCGGCTGCGCTGGTCGCCGCGGCTGCTGGCGTGCGCGCTCGGTGCGGTCGTCTTCCGCGTGCGCGAGCGTGCGCGGCGAGCTGTTCGCGCTGCTGACGCTGGCGGTCACCGTTCGTGCTCGGCGACGATCGTCGCTCAACACGCCGCTCGACGGCGGACCGGGCGTCTACGCTGTCGCGCGGTGCCGGTGCCGCAGCTCGGCGCCGACGCCGTCGGGCACGTTCTACCTGCTCGCGCTCGCTGCTGGCGATCGCGACGGTCGCTGATCGCGTACGGCGATCACGCGTGTCGCGGCTCGGCGCTGGGCCTGTTCGCGATCCACGACGACGAGGACGCGGCCGAGGTGATGGGCGTGCCGACCTACCGCTACAAGCTGCATCGCGCTCGGCGATCTCCTGCGCGCTCGCCGGCGTCGCCGGCGGCATCCACGCGCTGTTCCTGTCGTACGTGACCGCGCACGGCGACGTTCAACATCACGGTGCCGCTGACCGTCGTGCTGATGAGCGTGCTCGGCGGCACGCGCCACTGGGCCGGGCCGGCGATCGGCGCCGTCGGCGATCACGGTCCTGCTCTACAGCTTCACCGCGGCCGACCAGGCGATCGCCGGCAAGGCGGTCGATCGGCGCGATCCTCGATCGCGGCGATCCTGTTCATGCCGGACGGCATCCTGGGCCGCGCTTGCACGGCGCAGTGCCGCGCGCGCGCACCTGCGCCGCCGACCGCCGGCGCCCAGCGATGCACGCGGCATGCCGCCGCCGCCGCGACGATCGCCGCGGCAGCCGGCGGCGCGAGCGGCTGCTGCTGGCGTGCGCGGCCTGCGCAAGTCGCTTCGAGGGCGTGCGCGCGCTCGACGGCGTCGACGTCGAGGTGCGCGACGGCGAGATCCTCGGCGTGCTCGGGCCCAACGGCTCGGGCAAGTCGACGCTGATCAACGTCGTCAGCGGCCACTACCGCGCCGACGCGGGCAGCGTCGCGTTCGACGGCCGTCGACCTCGCTCGCGTGCCCGCGCACCGCATCGCGCGCGCCGGCGTCGCGCGCACCTACCAGATCCCGCGGCCGTTCGGCGCACCTCGACGTGCGCGACAACGTCGCGCTCGCGGCGATGTTCGGCGGCGCGGCAGCTCGACCCGACGCCGGCGCGACGGCGCGCGCGATGCGCTGGCTCGCAGTTCACCGGCCTCGCAGCGACGCGCAGACGCGCTGTCCGGGCGACCTCAACCTGCACCAGACGCAAGTTCCTCGAGCTTGCGCGCAGCGCTCGCGTCGCGCCGCGGCTGCTGCTGCTCGACGAGGTGTTGTCGCGGCCTCACGCCGAGCGAGATCGACGGCGCGGTCGCGCTGATCCGCCGCATCCGCGACCAGGGCACGACGATCGTGCTGGTCGAGCACGTGATGCGCGCGGTGACGGCGCTCACCGACCGCATCGTCGTCCTCGACCACGGCCGCGTTGCTGGCCGAAGGCGCAGCGCGGCCGACGTGATGCGCGCCCGGACGTGATGATCGCGCTACCTCGGGCGCATGCCCATGCTTGAGGTGCGCGACCTCGAGGTCGCCTACGGCGCGGCGCCGGCGCTGTGGGGCGTGTCGCTCGACGTGCGCCGCCGGCGAGCTGCGTCTGCGTCGTCGGGCCCGAACGGCGCCGGCAAGACGACGCTGATCAACGCCATCGCCGGCCTGCACCGCGCGCGCGGCGGCCGCATCGTGTTCGACGGCCGCGACATCACGCGCGCTGCCGCCGCACCGCTTCTGCGAGCGCCGGCATCGCGATCGTGCCCGAGGGCCGGCGCCTGTTCACCGGCATGAGCGTGCGCGAGAACCTCGAGCTCGGCAGCTACCTGCCGCGCGCGCGACAGAGCGGCGCGCGCACGCTGGAGCGCGCGTGCTCGCGCTGTTCCCGGCGCTGCGCGGACAAGCTCGACGCAGCCCGGCCGGCGAGCTGTCGGGCGGCCAGCAGCAGATGGTCGCGATCGGCCGCGCGCTGATGGCGCAGCCGCGGCTGCTGCTGCTCGACGAGCCGTCGCTCGGCCTGTCGCCGCTCGATCGTGCACGACGATGTTCGGCGCGATCCGCGACGCATCAACGCGAACGGAACGTCGGTGCTGCTGGTCGAACAGAACGTCGCCATGGCGCTCGACATCGCCGCTCGCGCATACCTGCTCGAGGAGGGCCGCATCGTGTCCGAAGGCACGCCCGGCGGGTGTTCGACAACCCCGGCGCTGCGCCGCGCCTACCTTAGCGCGGCGGCGCGCCGGCGCCCTGACCTGCATTCTCCACCCACAGGAACAGTCCAATGCCCAAACGCACGCTCGGCGTCATCGTCGGCAGCAACCGTCGCGAATCGATCAACCGGCGCCTCGCCAAGGCGTTGACGAAGCTCGTCGAGGATCGCTTCGACTGGCGGTGGATCCGCATCGACGACCTGCCGATGTGCAACCAGGACCTCGAAGGTGCGCGGCCCGACGTCGTCAATCGCTTCACCGCCGAGGTCGCGGGCGTTCCCGCACTGCTGTTCGTAACCCTGAGCACAACCGGTCGATCCCGGCCAGTGCTGAAGAACGCGATCGACTGGGGCTCGAAACCCACCGACAAGCAGGTCTGGCGCGGGCACGTCGCGGCGATCACCGGCACGTCGTTCGGCGTCATCGGCACCGGCGGTGGGCCAGCACCTGCGGCAGATCCTCGGCATTCTCGGCGTGACCGTGATGGGCGGCGAGGCCTACATCTCGTTCAGGCCCGAGCCGGTGGACAACGACGGCAACTTCCTCGACGACGGCAGGCGCACGTTCTGCCAGGCTTACATGAACCAGTTCGCCGACCTGGTCGATCGGCTGACTGGCCTTGAGCGCCCGGAACCGTTGCCTTACGCGACCAATGACCCCGCTGCCGAATTCAGCGCCGGCAGAGGCGACCCACCGATCGATCCTCCATCACGCGTCGGCGCAACGGGACCACCAGCGTTTGCGGCATGCGTCGCGCGTCGGGCCGAGCGCTGCAGCAACCCGACGCATTGCGTGGACTGCACACTTGCACTTGGCGCTCGTTGCCGTCGATTCGCGAAACTGACCTCGCCTGCGCCCGGCGGAACTCGGTCCGCCAGCGAAGCGCCAGCGACCGCGAATCCCCGAGTCGGCACAGGCCTTTGGCGTCAGCGCCGCCAGCGCGCGCGGCGCCAGCTCTCTCGCCGTGCGACGCCATGAAGATGGACGTCGCGTTACTCAGCGCCTGGCCGCCCGGCGTCTGCGCAGGTGCGTGCGTGTTCGGCGATTGCCGCGCACGTCTTTCACCGTTCAGTGATCTCGTGATCGGTAGTCGACTGCGACTTGGCAGACCAGACCGAGATCGGATGACGCACGAGCAGGCGGTGGCAGGCCCATCGCGACCAGGCGCCTCGATCCTGTGGGCCCGGAGGAAGGCCATCGCGATCGTCACGATGCGCGCATACCAACGGTGGCCCTTCGACCATGCCGCGTGCCTCAGCGCGGGGGTTGACGCCGATCAAGAAGGGTCGGCGGGGCGAGGCCGATCATCGAAGCGACCTTGCCGGAGAAACGCCATGTGTATTTGCGGGTCTCGACGATGATCTCCGCTCCGTCGCGGCAAGCGCTCTCGCCTCCGCCGGCGCGGAATCGCACGACTACGCCCGCTGGTGGTCGGGCTATTGGCAAGTTCTGGTGGACACGCGCAGCCGGCGCGGCGGCGATCGGCGCGGCGCAGCGCACTCGCCTCGCGATGCTCGTCGCGCATGCCCGCGCGCATTCGCCGCTCTATCACGACGTCTATCGCGCGCGTTGCCCGCGTCGGCACCCATCGACGCGCTGCCGGTCATGACCAAGCACGCGCTCATGGCCGACTTCGACCGCTGGGTCACCGATCCTGCGATACGTTACGACAAGCTCACCGCGTTTCTCGCCGACCGCTCGCATATCGGCGAGGCGTTACCTGGGCCGCTACCTCGTCTGGAAGAGACTCCGGGTCGACGGGCGAGCCCGGCGTCTTCGTCCAGGATGATCGCGCGCTGTCGACTTACGACGCGCTGGTCGCGGTGCAGTTGTCTTCGCTGGCGCGGGCCGGCGACTGCGTCGCCGGGATGTTCGGCGGCGGCCGCGCGGCGCTGGTCGCGGCAACAGGCGATCACTTCGCGAGCATCGCCTCGTGGGAGCGGCGCTGCCGCGCGGCACCCGGCGTCGCCGCACGCGGATTCTACCGATCATGGATCCATTGCCGGAGCTGGTCGCGGCGCTCAACGACTTCGCGCCGGCCTACCTCGCGAGCTATCCGACGATGCTGGCGCTGCTCGCCGAGGAGCGGAAGGCGGGACGGCTGCGCATCGCGCCGGCGATCGTCTGGTCAGGCGGTGAATTCGCTGGCGCCTCGGCGCGCGCAGGCCGAGCTCGCGCGCGCATTCGGCTGCACGGTGCTGAACGAGTATGGCGCGTCCGAGTGCATGACGCATCGCGGTGAGCTGCGCCGAAGGATGGCTGCACGTCAACGCGGACTGGGTGCTGCTGGAACCGGTCGACGCGGGCTACCGCCCCGACGCCTCCCGGCGAGGCATCGCACACGGTGCTGCTCACCAACCTCGCCAACCAGGTGCAGCCGATCATCCGCTACGACCTCGGCGATGCGGTCGTCGCGTCGCCCGTCGCCTTGCCCCTGCGGCAGCCCGATGCCGGCGATCCGCGTCGAAGGGCGGCGCGAGGACGTGCTCACGATGCATGCGGCCGGCGGCCGCGCGGTCCGGCTGCTGCCGCTTGCGCTGACGACGATCGTCGAGGAGGCGACGGGCCGCCATCGCTTCCAGATCGTGCAAGCCGCCGATGTCACGCTCGCGCTGCGCTTCGACCCGGGTGACGAGCGCCAGCGCCGCGATGCGTTCCATCTCGCCGAGGTCGCGCTGCGCCGCCATCTCGCGCACCACGGCATCGTTCATGCGCGCATGGTCGCTTGCGGCCGAGGCGCCAATTCCGGACCGGCGCAGCGGCAAGCTGCGTCAGGTCGTCTTCGAGCCGGCGCCGCCCCCAGCGACGCGCCGCGCAGCCACGCCGCGCCGCGCGTGTAGAGCGCGTCCACTTCCGCTCCGGTGAGCTGCGGCATGTCGCGCTTCACCGTGTAGCCGATCTGCGTCTGGATGTACGCGAGGTGACGATATCCCGCCGGAAATTCGGCGAGCTTCGCCTGATCGAGCGCAAGCGCGCGCCGCCGGGTCGACCGGGTCGACGCGATCCTTCTCGTAGATCGGCTGGCGCAGGACGCACGCCCCAGCGTCGCCTGCTCGCCGCTCGATGAAGTCGTAGAAGCGGCCCGTGCAGACAACGTCGCAGAGCAACGCCTTGCGACGCTTGCCGCGCTGCGAGATCGTCATCTTCGTCTGCGCGATCGCGCGATCGCCGGCGAGGTCGATCGACGTGCCGCCGAGAAAGTGCAGGATGCTGACGCCCTTCGCCCAGCCCTCCCGCGTCACGCGGATGAATTCGGCGGCCGGGCCCTGGAACCACGTCGCCATCATCACGCCGTCGTCGTGCCACACGGTGCGAAAGCGCTCCCAATCGCCGGCATCACGCCAGACGGCCCAGTTCTCGATCAGGGCACGGATGTCCTGCCGGTCGATGCGCTCCCTGGTCCATCAAGTAGTCTCCAGCGCCGCGGCTTTGGTCGCGGCGCAAGCGTCACCAGCGCGCGCCGAACGCGCTCCGCAGCTCGTCGATCTGTGACTCGTCGAGGGGTGCGGCCGTAGTACATGAGACTCATCAGGCGCGCGGTCTCCTCGAGCTCCTCGAGCACGGCCATCGCCGCCGCCGGCGAGTCGTGCCAGACGTTGGGGCCCGAGGCGCGTCAGCATGACGGCGCGAATCGGCGTGCCCGCATCGCCATAGCGGCGAATAGTCTCGCGCAACCGCCGCCGCGGCCTCGGGCGCACCCGGCCGATGGTACGGAATCAGCGGCACGTGCCCGACCTTCATCACGAAGTAGGGCGTCAAGCGCGGGCAGCAGCTCCGCGCCGCCCGGCTTCAGCGTCAGCGCGACGCAGTGCGCACTGTGCGTGTGAATCACGCAGCACGTCTCCGGATCGAAACGCGCATGCGGCGCGCGTAGATCGCGCGCGTGCAGCGCGATCGTCTTGCTGGCGACGGTCGCCGCTGAGCTGCCTGCCGATCGGCGTCAACCCGCGCCAGTCGCGCCGGATCGAGGAAGCCGAGGCAGGCGTCGGTGGGCGTGATCAGGATAGCCGCCACCCTCGGACTCAGTCAGTCGCACGCTGATGTTGCCGGCCGTGGCGTGCACGTAGCCGCGCTCGAACAGGCTGCGCCCGATCGCGGCAGATTTCCTCGCGCGCTTGCGACTCGGTCATGCCAGCATCGAAGGCCTTGGTGAAGAAATCGTCGGCGCCGAAGTTGCCGGACTTCAGCGCCAGATGCAGGTCGACACCGGCGCGGCGTGCCGCGCGCGGCGTGAGCACCACGGCACGCCGGGGTCGATCTGCGGGCCGATGCTGCATCTGCGTGATGCTCGAGCGCCTGCACGCAGGCGCCCGCCGTTTCGCCGCCGGCGACGACGAGCTGCCGCACACCGCGCTCGACCAGGCCGCGCGCGATCGCACGCCAGCGCATGCGCTCGACCATCGTCACCGGCCCGCTGCGACGCCGAGTTGCTCTTGCACCGACCTTCACTTCGGCAGCGCTCAGCGGTCGAATAGACCAGCACCGGTCGCCTGCCCAGTCAGCGGCGCAGCCCAGCGAGCGCCTGCGCCGCGACGTCCACACCGGCGGCGATCTGCAGCGCGATCGACTTCGTGAAGGCAGCCCCGCCGCCTGCGATGAACGCGCGCACCTGCCGGTTCGTCGCCGAGCGAGCAGCTGCCGGACACGATCGCTCTCGCAATCCGTCTGGCTCGCGGCAGCGCGCTTGCGGCAGTCGACGGCGCGATCCCGAAGTTGGCCGGCAGGCCGATCGCGACACCCGAGCCCGCGGTCACCAGCGGCATGTCCGCTGAGCGCGGGCCCGAGCCGCAGCAGATCGTCGTTGGAGATCGCGTCGACGATCGCGATCGCTCACGCCTGCGCGGCGCGAACGCGTCGATGCGCGCGCGGATGCGCCGTCTCGCCCTGCGCGACCACCTTGTAGTCGATCAATCCCACCTTGCGGCGGCATTGCGCCTGCAGCACGCGCACCAGATTGGAATCCGTCATCGGCGTGAGCGGATGGTTCTGCATGCCGCTTTCGTTGCAGCGGCACGTCGCCCACGAACAGGTGCCCCTTGAACACCGTGCGCTGGTTGTCGGGAAACGCGGGCGTGGCGATGGTGAAATCGGCAGCCTTCAGCTCGGCCAGCGCATCCATCAGCGCCTCGGTGACCGGGCCCGATGTTGCCTTCGCGGCGTGCTGTCGAACGTCGAGCAGTACTTGAAATAGATCTGCCGCGCGCCGTGCGCCTGCAGCCAGCGCAGCGCGTCGAGCGACTGCGCCACGGCTTCGTCCTGGGCGACGGTGCGCGACTTGAGCGCGACCACCACCGCATCGGCGTCGTCGTCCAACGGCCGTGCTGGCACGCCGATCGCCTGCACCACGCGCATGCCCGGCGCGCACCAGGTTGTTCGCGAGGTCCGTCGCGCCGGTGAAATCGTCGGCGATGCAGCCGAGGAGCAACTTCAGATCGGGTTGCCGCCGCCGCAATGCGGCTTGCCGCTCCTGGCGCGCGCCTCTGGGCCGTCGGCCTGCAGCGGCCACAAGCTCGACAACTCCGCTGCGCGTTGCGACGAGTACCGCGGTCGCGCAGCGCGTGCGCGTCGGTCATGCGCGCGCTGGGCCCAGCGATGCTCACCGTCCTCAACGCCGCGCCGCCCTCGCGGAGCGAGATCGCGCGCCGCAATGCGCGGTGACGCCCGGCTCCGCCTCGTTGACCGCCAGGCCATAGCCGCGGCGCGCCAGTCGCCTCGAGCTCGCGCAGCAGCGTCTTGATCGACCGGATGACGTCCTGGGTCCGTACTTGTCGGCATCGCTCGAAGCCGCCGTTCTTCGAGAACGCTGCGGATTGCGTGCGTCGGTGCCGCAGCGTCGCGAGCCACGCCTTGCCGCTCGCCGTCGCGTACAGCGGCAACGGTGTTGGTCGTCAGCGACGGCTGATAGAGCAGGCCGCCCGACGCGCCCTGCGCGTGCGCGACCGCACACCGAGCGAGTCGGCCGTCGACCACGGCCAGCCGCGCGAACTCGCGGCACTCATGCGCGAGCCGGTCGAGCAGCGGCTGGCAGATGTCGGGATGCCGGTCGCGTCGTAGAACCGCTGCCCGAGGATCGCGAGGCGCATCGTCAGCCGATAGAAGCTCGTGTCGGGATCCTTCTCCGCCCAGCCGAGATCGACCAGCGTGGCGAGCAGTCGATGCGCGCCGCTTTTCGGAAGCTCGAGCCGCTCGGCGATCTCGCCCAGCGGCATGCTCGCTCGCGCCGTCGGCGAGAGCTCGATGATGGCAAGGCATCGTTCGGCGGGGACGTGTGCCATGGCGTGTCGGAATTCCTGCTCAGGTCGCTCGCGCGGCGGTGAGCGAAATCGATGAGCGCGTCGACTTGCCCCGCGTGCATGTCGCGGCCGTTGACCCACGCGCAGCCGGATCGCATGGCGTGCTGTATCAACGGCGTGGCCGCGGCTCAGAAACCACCACGTCGCCGACCAGCGTGTCCGGCACGGGCGTCCCCGATGTCGGCGGGCATTCCGTCGTCAGGCGTTCATGCCGACGGGTGACGCGTTCACCACCATGTCGACGTCGGCCGGCATCAGCGTTCCGCCAGCCACCGTCGCACAGCCGGGAAACGCCTGCTGCAGCTTCTCCGCCAGGGCGGCCGCCTTGCCGGCAGATCGGATCGATGACGGCGATCGAGTCGACACCGGCGCTCCGCCAGCGCGCATGCGATGGCGCTACCCGCGCCGCCCGCACCGAACAAGGCCACGCGCCGACCGCGCAAACGCTGCCCCTTGCGCTCGACGCCGCGAACGAAGCCCGCGCCGTCGAACATGTCGCCGCGTCCAGGTTCCGTCCGCTTCGCGCCGCAGCGCGTTGACGCGCCGATGGATCTGGCCGCCGGGCCAGAGCGCTGCGCGAAGCGCAGCATGCGCGCCTTGAACGGCACCGTTACCAGCAGCCCATCGAGGTTGCGCAACTGCCATGCAGCGCCGGGACGATCTCGTCGAAGCGGTCCGGCCGGAACGTGCGCGGGCACCAGCACCGCATCGAGCGCCGCCGCGGCGAATCGCTCGGTGAAGACTTCCGGCGAGCGGACTTGCGCAATCGGATCGCCCACGATCGCGTACAGCCGCGTGGCGCCGGTGATCGTGAGCGCGGTGGTCATCGCGCGCGACGCTCTGCTGCGCTGTGCGTGCCATCGCGCGACACGCTTTCGAGCGATAGCCGCGCGGCTTGGCGTGGACATCCGCGGCCAATCCCATCAGGCCGGGCTCGAAGATGCGCGCGATCCATGGTCTTGAGATCGCGCGACGACCGCGGGCCGGAAACCCATGTGCGCGATCACGTCGCGCTCGGCGTCGAGCCCGGCGCGATCTCGATCGAGCTCGAGCCCATCGCGGACCGACGCGGAAGACCGCGCGCTCGGTGACGAACAGCGCGACCTGCCCGCGCTCGCGCCCCATGCTCGCGCTGTAGCAGACCTGCTCGAGCTTCGGGACGAACTTCTGATGGCGGCCTTCCTTGCGGATGACCGTCTTGCCGTCCTCCCAGCCGACGTCGAGGTCGCCCGCGGTCAGCGTGCCGCCGAAGACGACGCACTTGCGCGTTCTGGCTGATGTTGATGAAGCCGCCGACGCCGATGATCCTGTCGCCGAAGCGGCTGACGTTGACGTTGCCTTCGCGCGTCGACCTCGGCGAAGGACAGGAACGCGAGATCGAGCCCGCCGCCGTCGTAGAAGTCGAACTGCGCCGGCTGCTCGATCATCGCCGCGAAGTTCTGCCCGCCGCCGGAGTCGCGGCCCGGTGATCGGCGCGCCGCCGATCATGCCCTGCTCGTTGGTCAGGATGACGGCGTCGAGCAAGCCTTCCTCGGCCGCGATCGTCGACAGGCCCGTCGACACGCCGGCGCCGAGGTTGCAGATCGCGCCGGGGAAGAGCTCCATCGCCGCGCGACGGACGATCACCTTGCGCGGCCCGAACGGCAGCGATGTGATGTCGTCATCCGGAATGCGCAGCTCGCCCGAATAGCTCGGATCGTAGTACGGTCGCGTACGTCTGGCGCTGCTCGGGGTCGACGACGACGAAGTCGACGAGGATGCCGGGATCTTGACGTGCTTTGCCGGCAGCGTGCCGCGCGCGCGCCATGCGCTTGACCTGCACGATGACGATGCCGCCGGCGCGCCGCGTCGCCTGCGCCATCGCGAGCATCTCGCCGAGCACCGCCTCCTCCTCCATGGTGACGTTGCCGTCCTCGTCCGCGGTCGTGCCGCGCAGGAATGCGACCGTAGACCGGCACCGGCTTGAAGAACAGCCACTCCTCGCCGGCGAGGTTGATCACTTCGACGAAGTCGGGCGGCGTGCGCGGACTCTGCCGCGCGCCCTGCTGCCGCGGATCGACGAACGTATGGAGGCCGGTCTTGGTGATGAGTCCGGGCCGCCCAGCCGCCATGTCGCGCATGAGCTGCGACAGCACGCCCTGCGGCAGCGTGTAGGCCTCGATCTTGTCCTCGGCGGCCAGGCGCACCAGCCCCGGCGAATCGACCAGCGCGCTCGTGATCGCGCGCTTGAAGCAGGCCCTCGTGCGCGAGGTGACGTGGCGCCGAGCGCCGCGCGGTCGCCCACGCCGACGACGCTCACCGACGTCAGGTCCCAGCGGCTTGCCTTCGGCGAGGAAGCGCCGCTCGACCGCGGCGAGCAGCGCTTCGGGCACCGAGTGCCCGCCGCCCGAGCCGCTGATCAGGATCGCATCGCCATCCTCGATCAGTCGTGCCGCTTCGTCTGCCGTGATCTTTTCCATGGCCTTGTTCGCTCATCGCCCCTTGAACTGCGGGTCGCGCTTCGCGAAGAACGCGGCGACGCCTTCGTGCAGATCGTCGCTGTCGAAGATCTGCTGCTGCGCGATGCGTCGACATCGAAAGACCGGCGTCGAGCGGGACATCCTGCGCCGCGTCCGACGAGCTTCTTGGCGAGCCGGTTCGACAGCGGTCCGCGCGCGGCGATCGTCGACGCCAGCTCGCGCGCGCCGTCCAGCGCCGATCCGCGTCGACGACCCGGTTCACGAGCCCCCACGCCAAGCGCCTGCGTCGGTCGATCGTTTCGCCCGTGTAGAGCATCTCCTTGGCGCGCGCAGGCCCGATCAGACGCGTCAGACGCACGGCAGCCGTTCCCCGCAAGTCCGCCGAGGCGTGACTCCGGGCAGTCCGAGCGCGACGCCCTTCCTGCAGACGCGCAGGTCGCAGGCGAGCGCAAGCTCGAGGCCGCCGCCGAGCGCGGGGCCGTCGATGGCGGCAATCGTCGGCATCGGCATGCGCGCAGGCGCCGCAGCACCATGTCCTCGAACAGGATCTTGTGCTCGCTCGCGTCCTCGCCGCAGGTGCGTCGAACTCCTTGATGTCGCTGCCGGCACAGAACGCGCGCGCGTTGCCGCCGTGCAGGATCAGGCAGCGCACGTCCGGCGCGCGCCGCGACGTCGCGCGAGCGCGCGGTTGAGCGCGCGCAGCATCGCCTTCGTGACGAGGTTGAGCGGCCCGCTGTCGAGGCCGATCTCGGCGATCGCGCCGCGTTGAATCCGAGCGTTACGCAACGCTGTTCATCGCCGCCTGCGACGCGGTAGGTTCGTGCGCTCGCGCTCATGACTCGTGTTCCCCGAGCGCAGGCGCGTCGATGCCGTGCAGAACACCCAGGCGCTCGAACTGCCGGTGAATCCGGTCCACGTACGCGGCGAACTCCTGACGTCGCCGAGCACGATGGGACGCGGCCGCGGCAGGTCGACGTGGATTTCCTCGACCACCTCGCCCGGGCTCGGGCCCATCACCAGGATCCGGTCCGAGAGCCCGACCGCCTCCTCGACGCTGTGCGTGATGAAGAGCACGGTGGGCCGGCGGCGCAGCCACAGCGCTTCCAGGTCGGTGCGCACCTGCAGGCGCGTCAGCGCATCGAGCGCGCCGAACGGCTCGTCCATCAGAAGAAGCGACGGATCGTGCACCAGCGTGCGGATCAGCGACACGCGCTGCCGCATGCCGCCGGAAAGCTGGCGCGGGTACTTCTGCATCGCGTGCGTCAGCCGCAGCTGCGCGAACAGCTCCTTCGCCCTCGCCTCGATCTTCTTCCTGGGCAGCTTCCGGATATCCGCGTGCAGCGTGACGTTGTCGAACGCGGTGCGAAACTCGAGCAGCAGGTGGTCCTGGAACGCGATGCCGACGTCGGTGATCGGCTTGGTCACCGACGTCGCCGCCGACGACGATGTCGCCGCGGCTGCGCTTGCAGCAGCCCGGCCACCATCAGCATCAGCGTGCTCTTGCCGCAGCCCGGACGGTCCCGACGACCGAAACGAACTCGCCTGCCTGGATGTCGACGCTGATTTCCTTCAACGCCAGGAACGGCTTGTCGGTGTCCTCGCCGAACGTCTTCGACACCCGGCTGATCGCGGATCGGGACGCCGCACTTGACGTCACTCGCTGGCGAGCATCGCAGCCGCTCATGCTTCGCGAAGCGATCGCTCGCACCGACCGCAGTCAGCGGCACCTTGGACACGAGCAGCGCCTTGCGCCCTCGCTGCACGACGCGATCGTCCTGGTTCGACGACCTCCACGTCGAAGGTCGCGATCGCCTGCGTCGGCCTCGACTTGCTGTCGCGCAGCTCGGCGATCCGGTAGTTCACGAAGATCGTGTCGCCGACGAAGATCGGCGCGACGAACTTCCAGTCGCTGATGCCGAGAAAGGCGATCGCCGTCTCGCGCAACTCGCCGGTGCGCGGCCACATGAGCCCGTGCGCGTAGGCGAGCCCCAGCATTCCGTGCGCGACCCGACGCCCGAACTGGCTGTTCTTGCCGTAGACGTCGCTCGTGTGGAGCTCCGAGTAGTCGCCGGTGAGGCCGGCGAAGGCGCACGAGGTCGGCGTCGGTGATCGGTCCTGCCCGGACTGCGGAAGGACATGCCGACGTGCAGATCGGCGTACGTGTAGCCGAGTCGTTCGTGCGTCGGCCATCGGTGCCGTCTCCCGCGTTAGCCCGCTCAGGTTACTTGCACGCGCGCATCGCGGACGCCGGCGGCAGGTAGTCGTTCGTGTAGTAGGTCTTCGGGATCCTGGCCGGCGGGCAGCAGCTTGACCTCGGACAGGAGATCCTGCGACTTCGACCCACAGCGCGTCCTCCGCCTTGCCGACGTACTTCGCGCCGCCGCTGCAGAACAGCGGCGTGATCGCCGCCAGCTCGGCGGCGGCGAGCTTCTCGTTCACTTCGGGGAAGACGACGCTTCAGATCCTTGACCGCCTTGTCCGGATTGTCGAGCGCGAAGCTCCAGCCCTTGAGGCTCGCCGCGATGAACTTCCTGACGACGTCCGGATTCTCCTTGAGGATAGCTGTTGCTGACGAAGATCGACGTGCTGACCGTCGGCACGCCGTGGTCGGCGAAACGGTAGACGTCCAGTTGCGCGCCTTGCGCCTCGGCCTGGATCTGGTAGGCGTCGATCGAGCCCGAGGACGGCGTCGACCTGGCCTTGCAGCAGCGCGGGCACCATCGACGCCGACCGGCATGTCGATCAGCGTTGATGTCCGACTCCTTGAGGTTGTTGGACTTGAGGAGCAGCGGCAGCATCGTCGTCTGCGACGAGCCGGAGGGCACGCCCACTTTCTTCCCCGCGAGGTCCTTGACCGACTTGATCCCGGTCTTCTTCAGCGCCATCACCGCGTTCGGGTTCGACTGGTAGATCGTCGACGACGACCTTCATCGGCGCGCCCTTCGGCGATCAGCTGGCTCACCGCGACCGCGTCGGCGTAGGCAAGCTGAGCGCGCCCGTTGGCGACGAGCTGCGCGGTGTTGCCGGAGCCGTTGCCCTGGATCGAGCGTGACGTCGAGCCCGGCGTCCTTGTAGTAGCCCTCCGCGACCGCCGCCGCGAAGCCCGCGTTGGCCCCGCCCGCCATCCAGTTCAACTGGAACGGAACGGCGGTGTTGGCCGCCGCAGTCCGGCCGCGAGTGCCAGTCGACCCGCCGCGAACGCGCCGACGACGAGCGACCTTGGCGAACGAATGACGCATGTGACCTCCTCCTCGTTGATTGGGTCTGCCGGTCAAACGTCAGTTACGTCGCAAAGCGACCATCGATCTGAGGTCTCGCTAGTTGTTCTTCGCTCGCTGCCATGGCGTCATCGCCCACTCGCAGAACTCGACGAGGTAGTTGATCGGCGATGCCGACGATCGTCAGCACGACGAGCACGGCGAACACGAGCTCGATGTCCATCGTGCTGGTGCCGCGAAGCAGCACGTAGCCCAGGCCCTTGTTGGCGCCGACGAATTCGGCCACGATGGCCGCGGTCGCGGCGATCGTCGCGGACGTCTTGATGCCGGAGAAGATGACCGGCAGCGCTGCCGGAAAGCGCAGGTAACGGAACGTCTGCCACCAGCGTGGCGCCCATCGACCTGCGTCGAGATACAGCAGCCGATCGTCGAGAATCTGCAAACCCGCTGATGCTCGCGAGGAGCAGCGGAAAGAACGTCATCAGCACGGTCAGCAGCACCTTCGACTCGATGCCGAAGCCGAGCCACACCAGGAACAGCGGCGCGACCGCGATCTTCGGCACGAGCTGCATCAGCATGATCGGCGGATAGACGAGTCTGCTTCGCGAGCGGCGACAGCGCGATGAGCAGGCCGAGCGGAATGGCGGCGACCACCGTCGAGACCGAAGCCGAGCAGGATCTCGGTCAGCGTGACCTTGCGAGTGCATCCACAGCAGCGCCGCGTCGGTCACCAACCGCGAGAAACACGCTGCCGGGCCCGGGCAACAGGTACGCGGGGATCTTGAAGAGCTCGACGGCGCCCACCACAGCCCCACCATTGCGACGAACGTCAGCGGCGGCAGCAGATTCCAGGCGATGCCGCGAAGCGCCCGCATGCCCTTGAGCGGTTGCGCCTGGGCTCACCCTGAAACGAATTTGCTGACGGCGCGCCCTGCCAGTCATTCTGAGCGTACAAGCCTCGCCTGCCTGCTTGGGCGACGAAATCGGCCGGCATGGTTGAATGCTATTCCAACTTTGACTTGAACGCGCAAGATGACCGCAGTCCGAGCAATGGTCGGATAGCTCAACGATCTGCACCCACGCCCCACGCAAAGCGGGTCGTCCTCGTCGATCACGAGGAACCCCCGCAATGTCACGTGTGCTCCGCCGAAGATGGACGGATGGATTCGACCGTCGCGTATTTCGACCGATCCACGGAACACGCTGCCGATGATGCTTTCCTGGCGCCATTGCTGTCCGGCCGCCAGCTTGCCATCCTCATAAAGACATGCGAGCTTCGCGCTCGTGCCAGTCGCCGCATGGGAGCGATCGCAAGCGTCACCCGGACACAGGACGAAATTGCGGGCGTCCGCCGTCGTCGCTGGTCGGTTGGTGCAAACAGTTCGATGTGATCGATGTTTGCACCGTGTCGGCCGGTGACGCCGTTGTCGGCGAGGGTCTGGCGGACATCACTTGCGTAACGCGTCAAACTGTCGAGGTTCGACAACTGGAGCTCCAGGCCGTGTTCCTCCGTGAGGAAAACCAGTTGCCGCCCCACGCAACGTCGCCGCGAACTGGCCCGTAGCCGGGCACCGTCACGCACACGTCCTTGCGCTCTCGATAGCTCGGGACGTTTTCCAGCACGACATCCCCGGACTCGAGCAGTTGCGTGGGTGACGATCCCCACCGGTGTTTCCAGGCGAATCGAACCGGGAACGACTCTTCGCATCTCGGACAACGAGGCGACGACGCCTATCGCGCCATGTCCGCACATGCCTAGATATCCGACGTTGCTGAAGAAGATGACACCGGCGTCGCATGTGATGTGCGGTTCGCAGAGCAGCGCGCCCACCATGCCGTCCCAGCCCTTCGGTTCACCCAGGATGGCCAGGCGCCAGCGATCGTATTGTTGCCGGAACACCTCCAGTCTCGCGTCGAGCGCGCCACGACCCAGGTCCGGCATGCCTCCACCACCAGGCGAGTAGGTTCGCTGGCGGTGTGCGAGTCAACGATCGATAGCCCTTCGCATACGCGCCGTGCGGTCTGTCCTGTATCGAGACGGAGGTGGCTGTCACTGAACACTCCTCTCTCCGCGATGACGCGTCAACTGGCGGCGGTCTCGAGCCATTGCCAGAGGCTGCCGGCGAAGCTGCGCCGCACGACCGATCTCTCGAGGCCGCCCGTAGTCGGCGCAGCAGCACGGGCACTTCTCCACGTGCGTCTGCGCGCATTGGCCGATCGAGAACGAGCGCGGGTGCAGATCCAGCGGACACCTTGCGCAAGGAGGTCGCGCGCGCTGTCCCCCTGCAGCGAAAACACCGTCTGACCCCCGCCAATCTGGACGACCGATGCGAACTGCGCGCGCAGTCCGTCCCGCAACTGGCTCATGAGGCTCTGCTCGTCGGCAGACGAAACATGATCAACCACTCGCTGGGACATAGCCAGCAGACGGTTCGTTTGCCCGAATCGCGCGTCGTGTTGGGCTCGAGCGGCAACGCAACGCCGATAACCCGGGACGACTTCCGTAAACCGATCGTCCGCGGCATCGCCGCGCAAGGTTGAGATGACCACAGGAACGCGCGCTCGCGCACGACGGTATCCCTCCGCATCGAAGCATGGCGCCCGTCGCGGCTGCGGCCCACCAGCGGGCTTTCGAGGCGAATGCCGTCGCTGCGCGCGTGATTTTGTCGCGCCCTTCGGGGTCGACGAATATCGGCTTGACGACCCGCCTCGTGACCTGACCGTCGGCCAGCGCGACATGCACGATCTCGTCCATGCGCGTGTGGCCGCTTCTCAGCATCGCCAATGCGATCGACCGATCAAGGAACGCGCTGAAATACGCCGACGTGACGTGACCCTGCATGCGCGCCGGTATGGACAGCCGCGCGTCTCCGACGATCTGGCTGCCTTCGGGGAGCACCTCCTTGGGCTGCTCGGTCAGCAATCCGACGAGTTGCTTGCGGTCGCCGGCGCGCCGTGTCGGACCGCGGAGAGCGAGCGCCGGCCGATGAAGTCCTTGGCTCTTCGCGACGATCCACTCCATGCCGAGATCGAGCGGTGTCACCGAGCCGTCGGTGTCCTGCCCGACGATGATGAATCCCTTCTCGGCCCGCAGCACGTGCATCGTCTCGGTGCCATATGGCGTGATGCCGTAGTCGGCCGTCCGGCCTCCATCAGCGCTTCCCACACGTGCGCGCCTGCGTTGGCCGATCACGTTCACCTCGTACGCGAGCTCGCCCGAGAAGCTGATGCGCATCACGCGCGCCGCGACGCCGGCAACCGTGCCTTCGCGGTACGACATGAACGGAAAGGCCTCGCGCGCGAAATCGATGTCGGCGCATACCGCCTGCAGCACGTCGCGGCTCTTCGGCCCGGCAACCGCCGCGGTAGCCCAGTGGTCGGTCACGGACGTGAGGTAGACGCTGAGATGCGCGGCCATTCGGTCTGCAGCCAGCGCTCGAGCCAGGCCATGACCGCGCGCGGCGCCTGCCCGTGGTCGTCGTCATCAGGAAGTGATGCTCGCCGAGACGCGTCGTGACGCCGTCGTCCAACACCATGCCGTTCTCGTCGAGCATCAGGCCGTAACGGCAGCGTCCGACCTCCAGCTTCGACCACGCGTTGTGTGTACACCCAGTCGAGCAGCACCGCGGCGTCCGACCCCTGGATGTCGATCTTGCCGAGCGTCGACGCGTCCATGATGCCGACGCCGGTGCGCGCGGCGAGACACTCGCGCGTTCACGGCATCGTGGCATCGATCTCGCCGGCTCTTCGGGTAGTACCACGGCCGCTTCCACTGGCCGACGTTCTCGAACAACGCGCCGTGCTCCACGTGCCATTCGTGCAATGCCGGTCTTGCGGATCGGGTCGAACAGATCGCCCAGATCGGGGCCCGCAATGGCGCCGAAGCGTGACCGGCGTGTAGTTGGGGCGAAACGTCGTCGTTCCGGTGCTCGCGATGTCGTGACCGAGCGCTATTCGCGAGGATCGCCGATGCCGTTGATGTTGCCCGAGCTTGCCCTGATCGGTGCCGAATCCCATCGCGGTGTAGCGCTTCACGTGCTCGATCGACTCGATAGCCTTCGCGCGCGGCGAGGAGGATGTCGGAGGCGGCGACACGTCGTTCTGCATGATCGACGAACTGCTTCGGTCCTCGGCCGGGCGGCTACGTGCGACGGCACGAGCCACAGCGGCGGCGAATCGCTCGGCGCGACCTCGACCGCGGCAACGGCCTCGCGCGCGACTCGCGAATCCGCGCGCGCGCGGCCGCCGCGCGCTCCGGCGGCCAACGCCTTCCGCGATGCACGCGCCCAGGTCGAAGCCTGCCGTTGCACGCGCCCGCCGAGATCGTTCCCGCCTGCACCGATGTGCCCGGCACGAAGCACGCTCGTCGCGTCGTCGAACGCGGCCTTGCCGCCGGACTGCGCAGTGCAAATGCACAGCGGGACTCAAGCCGCCCGACACCGCAACGCAGGTCGCACGCCAATCGCGTCGCGACTGTCCGGTAGCCTCGCCGGCGCGTCCGAGTCCGCTTCATGACCTTCACACCGCATGACGCGTCTTCGTGCGCCTGCGACGTCGACGACGACCGGCGTTGCCGATGACGTCGGACGTCTGCGCCGCGCACGCATGCGCCGCGGCGAGCTGCCATGCGGGTCCGAGCGCGCGTCGACGACCGCCGCGCACCGTCGATCCCGGCGGCTGTGAGATCCAGCGCGACGTCGATAGGCGCCGTCGTTGTTGGTGAACACGACGGCGCGCGCGCCGGGCCGCACGCCATAGCGATTCACGTACGCGGACACGGCGGACGCCAGCATGACGCCGGGCCGGTCGTTGTTGCCGAAGACCAGCGGGCGCTCGATCGCGCCCGTGCGCGAGCACCACCTGCTTCGCGCGCACGCGCCAGACGCGCTCGCGCACGCCTCGCTGCGCTGTGCCGGGCCGGCAGATGATCGGTGCGCCGCTCGGTCGATCGTCAGGAAGTTGTGGATCGTGATAGCCGAACACGGTGCTGCGCGATGAGGATGCGCACTCGGGCATCGTCGCGCAAGCTCGGCGATCGATCGCGCTGAGCCACGCCAGCGGTCGGCTGTCATCGCGCCGGGCACGCCCGACGATCCACTCGCTGACGGCGCGCGAAGCGATGGCTCAGCAGCCACCGCCGAATTCAGACTCGCTCGTCGGCGAGAATCACGCGCGCGCCTGCGTCCGGCCGCCGCCAGCGCCGCGGCGAGCCCGGCGGGGCCGCCGCCGACGACGCAGCACGTCGCAGTGCGCGTTCATCTTATCGTAGCGGTCGGGGTCGACATCGTCGGGCGCACTGGCCGAGATCCCGACGGCTTTGCGGATGTACTGCTCGTAGCTTCGTCCAGCAGCGCTTCGGCCACATGAACGTCTTGTAGTAGAAGCCGGCCGGCATCAGACGCCGCGAACTACGCCGGCCGACGCACATCGCGATCGTAGCTCGACGCTCGGCCACGCAGTTGACGCTGCCGCGCGACGAGGCCTTCGTACAGCTCGACCTGGTCGCGCGCGCATTCGGCACCGTGAGCGCGCCGGTTTCGAAGCTGCACGATGCGCGTTCGGCTCCTCGACGCCGGCAGCTGACGATGCCGCGCGGCCGGTGGTACTTGAAGCTGCGCGCGACGACGGTGACGCCGTTGGCCAGCAGCGCGGAGGCGAGCGTGTCGCCGGCGTAGCCCTCGTAGGCGCCGGCCGTTGAACGTGAACGTCAACGCGCGTTCGACGCGGTCGATGCGCACCGCCGCAGGCGATCGGCGTACATGTCTCCGGCGCGTCTCGGCGGCTGCTCGCCCGGCTCTGTAGCACGGCGCGAATGCTGTAGCGTGACGCGTATCGCGCGCCGACGTTGAACCAGCGCGCGGCAGCCGTAGGTGTGCACCCATTGCTCGAGATGACGCGCCTGCGCGGATTCTTGCGCATGAAGAGGTAGTCGCGCCCACTGCTCGTCGGCATGAGCGTGTCGGTGTCGAGCGGCCGGGCGATATGCGCCTCGCCGCCGTAGGAGAACTCCGATCTCGTCGCGCGGCGCCGCACCACGGGCAGGTCGATCAGCAGCATGCTCGCGGTCGCTGTCGCTCAGTGCGCGACGCGCGGCAGCGCCGTGCTCGTCGATCAGATGCGCCGCTGGTGAAAGCGATCGAGCGAGAACGCCGCGTTGAGCGCGTGCGGACGGTCCTGCGCGATCGTGTGCGCGAACACCCAGCCCGAGCCGGGCGTCGCCTTGAAGCCGCCGGTGCCCCAGCCGCAGTTGAAGTAGAGGCCCTTGACCGGCGTCATGCCGATGATCGGGCGACGCGTCCGGGCGACACGTCGACGATGCCGCCCCACTGCGCAGTTCATCCGCACGCGCGCTGAAGATCGGAAACAGCTCGACGATCGCCGCCAGCGTGCGTGCTCGATGACGTGGAAGCTGCCGCGCTGCGCTGTAGCCGATGTAGCTGGTCGATGCCGGCGCCGATCACGAGCTCGCCCTTGTCGGACTGGCTGATGTAGCCGTGCACCGCGTTCGACATGACCACGCAGTGTCGAGCGATCGGCTTGATCGGCTCGGACACCAGCGCCTGCAGCGGATGGCTCTCGATCGGCAGCCGCAGGTCCAGCCATCGCCGCGAGCGACCGCTGGAGTGCCCGGCGGCGACGCACGCCGATCTTGCTTCGACGCTTGATGTAGCCGCTGCGTGGTCTCGACACCGCTGACCGCGCCGCCGTCGCGGCGGATGCCGGTGACTTCGCAGTTCTGGATGATGTCCACGCCGCGCTGCGTCGGCAGCGCGCGCGTAGCCCCATGCGACCGCGTCGTGGCGCGCGGTGCCGCCGCGGCGCTGCAGCGACGCGCCGAGCATCGGATAGCGCGCGTCGGCGAGCGTTGATGATCGGCACCATCGCCTTGACCTGCCGCGGCGTCGAGCCATTCGCCGTCGACGCCGTTCAGCCGGTTGGCGTTCGACGCGCGCGGCAGATGTCGCGCATGTCCTGCAGGCGTGTGGCCGAGGTTCAGCACGCCGCGCTGGCTGAACATCACGTTGTAGTTGAGGTCCTGCGACGAGGCCTTCCCAGCAGCTTCATCGCGTGTCGTAGAGCGCGCCGCTTCGTCCCACAGGTAGTTCGAGCGGACGATCGTCGTGTTGCGCGCCGGTGTTGCCGCCGCCGATCCAGCCTTTCTCGAGCACCGCGACGTTGGTGATGCCGTGGCTCTTCGCGAGGTAGTACGCGGTCGCGAGCCTGTGCCCGCCGCCGCCGACGATGATCGCGTCGTACTGGGGCTTGGGCCCGGGGCTGCGCCACGCCCGCTCCCACTCTCGTGGTGGCGCGACGCGTTTCGCGCGAGGCTGAATATCGAATACCGTTTTTTATCGTTCGCCTGCTTCGTCTCGTGTGATCATTCCACTACGACATGCATCGGCACGATACCGTCGAAATGCTTGCGCAGGAAATTCCACGCCGTCTGCGGTTGCGTGCGGCCCGCTTCGTCCGTAGCCCGCGCCATGATCGTGTAGCGCGTCCCGGCTGGTCGGCCTGGCCAAAGATAGCGTGACCAGCGCTTCCGCAGCCATTTTCGTCCGGCGCGTATTGATGTGCGCATCCTCTGCCAGGTCGCGCGCTGGCGTCGACGCTGACCCCACTCCGCGTAATCGCGCCTTCCCCGCCCACGCTGCCGTGCGGACGGCGTGTTCGCCTCGGCGCAGCGGCGGATCCCCGTCAGTACCCGTGATCACGCTCTTCACGCCGAGCGCAGCCATCATCCTCTTCGATCGTCCGGCGAAGATCGGTTGGAGACAAAGTAATGCGTCTGGTAGTAGCAGTCGGGCATGGTGCACATCACCTCGATCTGTTCATCCATTTCACCCACTGCTGCCGCCCGCCGGCACCACCTTCCAGGATGCAATGGAGCCTCCATGCACGCCAGATATCAGCGCAGCCCACGCCAGTGGGCGGCGTCTGGACAGTGCTCGCTGCATGGGAAGCCCTTGTCGCAGTTGATAACACTGATCGAACAACACCTCGAAGCCCAGGCGCGCGGCCAGGAACGATAGATTATCTATCGGATCGCCGCCACGATCCTATCCTCTTGCCGTACTGCGTCGGCGCTCGCCTCACGCCCGCCCGCTGCAACACTGGCCAGCGGCAGCTGGTCCATTCACCGTGCTGACCATGCAACGTGCTCGAATCGAATTTGACCAGCGCATCGGCGCGTCGCTTCTCGCGTCGCCGCAGTTCGGCTCCAGTGAGCGTGTCCTCCCCGGTCGCGACTGAAGGACGGCTATGGTTCGCTCACGGCCCCGTCGCAGATGGCGAAGAAGTCGGCATCGTTGCCGGGCGACTTCGATCACCGCGCGCACGGTGCCCGGGGCAACTCCGCAACCGTCCAGCGTATTCGTCGGTCACCGCCGCCGATCAGGCAACGGTAGTCATCGTCGGGATGCACGGGTCCGGCATCTGCACCTGTGCGACGATGTAATGCGTCGGTCGGTGAGCAACCTCGAGGGCGAGAAAACGGCGAGCGGCGAAAACACGACGCAGCCCGCATCTTGTAGGTTCTGACCGCCGCTTTTCGCGACAAGCCGTTCGGCAGGTCCAGTCGCCTTCGATTCTTGCCGGGGCATCTTCGTGGACCAACGCAGCGCCCCGCACGATCAGCCTGCCCGCGTGGCGCCGACCTGCCAGGTGAAGGTCCATCTGGTCCATAATCTCCCGATATCAATACCGAAGCATGGCGGCATCAATGCGAGCTAGGGAGCTCTAGTGCCCTTGCGGCTTCCTCGGACCGCATAACGCACACGCTCGTTGACGGCAACGCGCGGCGACGCTGAATCACCCGCCGCTGGGGAGCGTACACGACCAGCGGTAATCGACACGGCGGAAGTTGGCGGCAGTAGCTATGGAGACGCGAAGTCGCACCTTCTGGAAGAATCGATCCTTCCGGTGCTCCAGCAGCAAGTGACGATCGGAACCCTGGGCTTCGTGTGCCATCTGGATCGGCATCGCCGTCATCATCGCGCGACCTTCCAGCTCGGCGCCACGGGCGACGCCATGCCGCTGCCCAGCGGTCGTCGCGATCAACCTTGCTCGCGAACGTCACGCTGGCGCCGCTGATGACGCTGACCTGCCGACATCGGAACCGCAGTCACGGCCTCGCCCTGCCGTCTACCCGTGGCCCCGTTCGTTCGGCAACGCGCGGTCGCACCCGCCCGCGGTGTTCCGGCGGCATCATCGCGGCCATCTGGTTCGGCATTCTTCAGGACCTACCGCGCGTTACAGCGATCGTAACGGCATCGCTCAGAATACGTGACGGTGATTCAACAACTGCCGCTTGCTGCTGGCCGCGCGCTGTTCGCTGCGCTGGTGCAGGTGGTGAACGCTGGCGCGAATCGTGCCAGGAGAGCAACACGTAACCGAACGAAGCGCTATCACCAT
>ERZ1370068.11282-contig-991_pt1 | contig 40941 bp, 72 predicted proteins | sample MGYA00561227_ERZ1370068 | MGnify/ENA primary metagenome ERZ1370068 (study PRJEB38410, sample SAMEA6850437) | metagenome | study: Metagenomic assessment of the ecological functions of the soil: analysis of the soil microbiota associated with the... | reverse complement strand
GTAATACTTCGTTCAGTTACGTATTGCTGTTTTCGTGGGGAGGGTCTTCAAAAGAAACTCCTGGGCCTTCTCCAAATCGCTGCATGGCCCAGCGCCTGCATGGCTCCTGGGCGGGTTGCGCTCTTTGCGCTGCACTTTTTCACCTCAAGCGCCGGGTCGATCCCACGAGGCCCTCGATCTCGGTGAAAGAGCGCTCGCGTAATGCTACGCCTTCATGTCGGCCGACTGATAAATCTGAGCGGCTACAAAATAAAGATCGGCGCGGGAACCCGCCGGTAGGTCGGATCGGGAAGCCACTACCAGAATCGGTTCTAAGGATTCGCGAACCCTTTCTCTGTTGGCCGATTTCGGCGAAGGCCCTGACCGGCCTCACCAACTTCTCAAACCGTTTCTCCCCATTGGCTTTATTGGCCTCATCCAAAAGCTTGTGGGCCTCGTGGAGTTTTTCCACATAGGTATTTAAATAGTCGCCGTTCAAGCGCAATAAGGCGCTGTCGTCTCCACATTGGATCGATTGATCGAACACGTCCTCCAGGTGGGAGGCGGTCGCTCACCATCGCATCCTTCATTTTTGGAGGGGCCTTGATCCCTTTGAAAGCATCTTGAGCAGAGGCTTGGATGAGGGGGTTGAATCTTTCCCGCAGAGACTTCAGCTGATTGGAAAGGCCTTCGGCGTCCAGCTCCTTCTTATCTCCTTTAACAAAAAATGGAGCTGTAGGCGGCCGTCGCAGCCGCCAAAATTTGGGAGGCCTTTTGAAGTCGGTCGCTTGGGGAAAGATCTTTTGAAGCCTTCCAAGCTCTTCTCCGCATCGGCCAGGGCTCCATCAAGCTTTTCTGGACTTCATCCAACCTCTTCTTCAAACCTTCGGCGAGGAGGATCGGATGATCGCCTCGAGTCAAATTCTCGTAGTTTCGAAGATGCTGGGCTAGGAAGCCCAATTCTTGGATTTTCTGCTCGGGGCTTAGGTCCTTCGCGTTCTCGATCTCTTTTTATAAAGATCGAGGTGGAAGTGAGAAACAAGCGGAGAGGGGCGTCATTCCCTCGGTAGGGCTTTTGATTTCTTCGATATATTTCGGAAGAAGGACTTGATCCAAGGCCAAGATCTGCTCATCGCCCGCAATCGATCTTCCCGCGATCGGGGGTGGGAGTTTCTCTTTTGGGGATTCCCTTTCCAAGATAATCTTTGGGCACTCCTTCCTGAAGATCTTTTAGAACGGCCTCGCGGGCCCCAGCGGAAGCTTAGGGTAAGGTTCCTTCACGGCTTCTTGATCCCCCGCCTCTTGATAAAACTGCACCACCGCCAAAAGGAGCTCATGGCCCTCGGAACGGGATATTCAAACTCCGGAGATTTCGATACGACGCTGTCCGCCCAGAGATTTCCCGTCTTTTTCACGGTCTCTTCCGCATCAAGGCCGCTCCTTCAGGGTCGTCATCATGGCCAGAATAGATTTTCAGGTGGTCCAACCGATCCCCATCTAAGAGGGAAGCGTCCCGCTGATCATTCCGACCAATTCGTTCGTCTTCGACGTATTCCGAGCTCGGTGTAGGCCTCGAAGCATTCCAGCAAGGCCTGTTGGCGCTTTTCCAGGTCCGCCTTTTCCTGGAGGCCTTGGTTATATTGGCTTTCGAGGCCTCCGATTCGAACGCGAAGGCTTCTTGGCCGAGAGTTCCAACTTTTGGCCTCTTCGAACTTCGATTCACCTCGAGCGTTTTTTGGCGTAGTCTTCAAGACCCTTGCGAAATTTAAATAAGGAAGAAGACGTAGATCACGCCTTGCATCACCTTATTGAAAAGATAACTGATCGCGTCTTTCCTTCCACTTTGATTTCGTCGGCGTAATGGACAACTCATCATTGATCGGCGTTAATGAGAGGGTCGTAGGGACGGTTCAATTCAGCTCTTGCCCATTGGGATTGCCTCTCCCGATTTTGATCACGAATGACAACCACCATTTTGCCCAATTGACCTAACTGATCGAACCTTTCCGAGGCGGAAATCGAGAAGGAGGGGTCGCCTTCAAGAGGGCCGCCCAGCGTTTCAAATCTTCCAGTAGTGTTTTGGAGTCGCCGATTGAACTGAAGTTCTCACCTCAAAACTCATCTCGGCGCAAAGGCGGGCATTTTTCAACTGATCGGGTGTAGTTTGGGTTCCATCCGGCAAGCCAAGGAAGAAGCGAGTTGATCCCTTAATTGTTTTATATCTTTATCAAGATACCAGAATTCGTTATCTCTGAGATGGAAGTACTCCTTGAATTCTTTCTTGGCATTGACGAAATTCGCCAGGTCTTTATTAAGTTCCTTCAGAGATTTTAAATCCTCGAATTTCTTGACGGATCAGCCTTCCCGGTGAATTACGGAGGATTTCTCCATTACACCTTCAACTCGACCGCGAGCTGCGTAGCCCGGCGGGATGCTCTCCTTTAAATTCTTCTGAGCTGGTTCCACTTCTCTAAGAGCTTTTCGAACCGAATCCAACGGCTCCGCCTTGAGTGAGTTCCTTCAAGGCTTCTTCGTAAAGGGGAAGGGAAAGAGGATCCGGGAAATAGCAGCCTGGTTTAAAGATCCCGCCCGAGTCAAATGAGTTTTCACCTGTTGATAATGGGTTTTGATCTGAGGATCGCCGGTCTGATCGGCGGCCGACTTATAGGAGTCGGCGGCGGCAAGTGCGCCACTTTATCGTTCGGGTCCAAGTGGGTCATCTGGTCATAGAGGCGCGCGGCGCCCAAGGCATTCGTTGCCTCCAATTTTTGGGCTTCACCTTGATTCGATCTTTTGCCTTTAAGAGGTTTTCGCCTTTGAGAGTTCCATTCTCGTCGCAAAGATCTTTGGAGGTCGCTCGTTGTTCTTCACCTCCCGCCGTGATCTTTTGAAGCTCTTGTGAGGGAGGGACGGTAATCGTGTAGGGTTTGGAGTCCTCTCTCCATCGGTCACCGCCGCCCAAGAATCGGGATAAACCGTAATTTGTTGAGAGGTTGGGACGTTGGTGGAACGGCATTCTTCTGCGCCTCGTCCACCTTGGCCTGCGCCTGATCCACAATCGGCTGAACGTTGTTGCTAATCGGTGTCAGTACTTTTGGATCATCACCCATGAATCTAACCCTAAAAGTTGAATAAAATCTTCGTGGAATTCATCAAAATTGTAACATTCTTATTGAAATCTCGATAGAAGAAAATTCGCCTCATTTAACCCCGGTTTAAGGCCATTCTCTGGCTTAAGATCGCCGAGAGCCTCTTTAGCGAGAGAAGAAACGCAAATTCCCTTCGAAGACCGTGCGGATTGAAAACGGGAGGGAAGCTTCAGGCTGAACTTCGGCGATTTAGTCTCTTCCCCTTCCTTTAGGGAATGAGGGGGTTCCAATAGCGGCGGCGAAAGAAAGGGTTTGCCGGGGTGTTCGAATTCTTTTGGAGTACGACAGCTTTGCCTCGGGAATCGTAGGCGACAAATTGCTCGGCTTCGTCATCAGCGACAATTCGCGGGTTGGTGTTTTCATATCGTTCCATTGCATTCACACCCTCCTTTATGAAGTCCGGGTTAATCTCCGGTTCACAGAAATCTCCCGTCAAAGGAGTAAAAAGCAAGGGATGTGCCATTTCACTTCATATTTATTATATTAATAAATTCAATAAGTTATGTATAAATTGAGTGTAATGGGTTAAATGGAATAATTCCTTTTGTTCACAATTGAATAGATAAAAAAGTGCTCATAATGGGGCAATAAAATATAGATGATTTTACGTTTTCTCACCCAGGCTAAGATCTTGTCCTTTGAAATATAAAGCTTTTTGGCCACAACCCGCCGCAACTTTTGGCCCAAAGGGTCGAAGAACTCCCAATTCGAATCATCCTTCAAATCCTTTTCTCCATCCCGAAATGGGGGCCGATGGGAGTTTTCGAGGTTTGTAAAACGTGAGTTCGCCGTTTAGAACAATTCTCGGATCCTTCGGATCCGCGCTCTCTTGCATCGGGCACTTCAGACGGTTTCCTCCACCCGGAGGTTTCGCCCGAGAAAATACTCTCTCCGGCTAAGGCAAAGCTCTCTTGCAGACCCTTCCCCCTTAAATCCTCTGCAGACCCAGGTTGATGGTTTGGGTCACTCACTTCGTCAGAAGCGGCAAGCCCCACCACTTTGGCGGCCATGATGGCCGGGGGGCTCGCCTACCGCTTCACGGCCGGATCGGCCATCTTGGCGACAGGCGCCGATCTCACGGGAAATACCGCCACCTTGCTGCGCGGTTTGTCCGTCGTCGGAGGGCTGTCCGCCGAGGTCTCTACCTTCGAACTGGTGAATCCGAAGTTTTCAAGGCCTCTTTGGGAGATCGGTCCAATCCCAATCTGTGGAACTTCAGAGGACAAGGCGGCATCCTCCAAGGCCTGGCCTCTTCGACGATCACTTTTGGATTGCTGAAAGGCGCGGGCCATCTTGGCCGCAGCAGAACCTGGTCTTTCAACACGCTCTTTCAAAAGTTCCTCCATGGTGCTTGGCCATCAGGTCGGGGCCACGCTGGGGCTGACGCCGCGCCCCGAGGGAACGCTCGCCGAACAATTACTCACGCGGAGATCGCAATCTTCAACTCGGCGCGGGGATGAGCCTCGCGCATACGATGTCCCCCGGTATTGCGGCACTAGAACGGGGTTTGGATTTGTCGATCAGGCGCAAAATTTACGGGCGACCGGCCGGTCGCCCCCTACAAGAACCATCGCCAGCCCCGGCGATGGAGGAAATCGAGAAACGGGAAATTTTAGTGTCCTTGCGGGCCCTCCTTCGAGGAAAAGGGCCGAGGCCCCTATCTTAACGATGGAGGGCAACGAAGACGGCGGCCAGGGGAGGCACTTCCTACGGTGAGGGCGAAGGCAATCAAGGAAATGGGGGAAGACGGCCTCCCACTTACGCCGAACGAGGATGCGCGAACGTTTGCCCCTCCTTTCCACCTTGCTCCTCCAACGAATCCGAAATTCGACTCCGGCGCGAGTGGGACCATTGGAAGGGCGGCGCCTCGTTGGATTCGGAAGGGATCGCTCGAATCGAAAACTTCCTAACCTTCTACCATCGCACCGCCCTCGCCCACTTCGGACGAGAAATTCCCAGCCATCTCCCCTTCGTGAAGAGATCTTTGAAACGGCCTCCGCAGATTTCAGAACGGCCCGGTCGCCGATCACTCACTCCAGGCCGACCGATCGGTGATGATCCGTTTTTAAGCGAACAGCCGGGCAGAAGAGGAGGGCGAGGGCGAGGATCGAAAACACTTCCCGCCATGAGCCCCGCCCGCCTTTCTTTAGAAGACACCCGCGGCCTTCTGGGCGAGAGCTTTGATCTCTGGGAAAATTTATTACAGACCCAAAACGCCGACCTTTCTCCTTCGGAGAGATCTCGGATCCATCAACCGGGGTCTCGCCATTGATGCATTTTTACACGGCCTATCTTTATTCGCGCCATGAAGGAAATCTTCCGCGGCCCTTTCGGGGAAATGCCCCTCGATCGGGACCTTCTCGAACAAACCCTCAAGAGGCCTGCGGCCCCACCTACCCGGTCCAAACAGTGGAGCTTTTTACGAGATTTTTCGGAAACCCTGGGCCAAAGCGAAACCGCCTCCCTACTTCCTCCGGCGAATAGAACCTCCAGCCTCGATCATCAAAGCCTAGACCCCGCTGGAGCTTTTGGAACCTTCCTTCATTTTTCCGGAGAGCGAAGACGACTGGGCCGCCCATCTGACTCGACGACACCTCACCCGCGACGGATTAAATGCCGCCGATCTCAGTGTGAGTGGAGCCACCATCTTCTCGTGGGGATCCAAAGAAGAGAGCCCCGGACGCCTCGCACCCCCGGGAGATATCCTTCACCTCTTGGGCGTGGTGACATTTTTAAACAGAAACAGGTGAAGAGACATTTTTGATCCCTTCGACGCTTTGAGGCTTACGCTTCCCGAACAACTCGCCTCCATGACTCCCGACGCCCAAGGCCGCATCCTCCTACGCTATCCCGCGCTCATGAAGGAGCTGGATTATTCCCATTTTCGCTTGGGGGCCCTGCTTCGAAGCCACATCCGTGCCTCGGGGGCCCACGATATGGATCTGGCGCGCCAGTGGGAAGTCTCCGATTCGACCGTTTTCGAATATCGTCGAGGGGTCGTGAGAAAAATGCGGATGGATACCCTCGAGCGCCTCGCCGACAGCCTCTCTTCCACTCCCGATCAGCGACGAGAGATGATGAACCTCCTCATGTTCCTTCGGTATCGGCCCTATTTCGATGCCTCGATGGTGATCACGGATGGAGATGGAACCCCACTCAACGGCCGACCGGCCCCTTCCTTCCCGTTTTCAGATCGTGCTGGTCCCCCACGAGGAGTCGCTCCAAACCTCTCGACACCGCTCGCCGGGTGCGATTCGAGCGCGAGCCCTTTGCCTCGGCCATTGAACGGCATGGTGGATTTAAGCCTCGATCTTTTGGAGACCCGGAGGCCGAATTTGAACTGGCGGGCGCAGAACACCTCCTCATTGGAGACGAAAAGGTTTCTTTCAATGATTATTCCGAACGCCTCCAACGAGCTCGTTCGCGTCACGCCGACTACTTCAACTTCTCAGCCGACAAAGCCAAAACCCCGGGGTGGTGCGCCCGGGCCAGATCCGTGAGATCAGCGATTTTTTACCGGGAATTTTTCAGATTTTTGAGAGGATTCATCTTCACACCCGCCCAGCGGTGAAATCTCTTTGGCGAAAGCTCCCTTCGTTTTGAAATCAGTTCCCCCACGCCGGAGCAAGCCAAAGGGTGAGATTTCAGGATGACGCCTCCTCCCGGCGGGCAGGCGACGGAGCTTATGTGGTGGCGGCGGACCTCATCGAGAATGGGCGCGGATTTTCCCCGCGGATGCTTCGAGACCTTCTTCATATAAGACTCGTGGAGGCCGAGCTCGCCTCTCAGAACCTATTTCTCGTAGGAGACAGGAACCAGAAATCAATCAGGCCCTGCTTTTGAGCGCTCTGGATTCCTTGCCCCGTTTCGCCGAAATCCCGAATCGGATGGGCCGATCTCATCGGCGTGTCGAGATTTCCGATCAACGCAGCGAAGAACTGGTCGGCTCCTTGACCTTCAACCCTCGAGCAGGCGGTACTCCACCGGATCATCCGAGGCCAGGCTCCATCAAGCCGGAGAAGAGCGGCGGATTGCGTTTTTGGAAAGAGGATCTCCGCCATTTTCTCATTCGCCGACACTCGGCCTCCCTCGCCCGGTTTTGGAAGAAATCCTGGAGGCCTATCTTTTAAGAAGTGCCCCATCCTTTTCAGGACCTTGATAACGAGGCCTTATCGGAAGTCCTCGCCCGTTCAAGCCCGGGAGGGCGAGGAAGCCCGCCGTGCTGCGCGACTCTCTGCTTCAGTTCATGGCGAGCGTGGGCCTGCCGGGGGAAGGGTTCCTCCTTCAGCGACCCCGCTCAGCGGGGAGGGGTTTTCCCAATCGGTCTTCGCCACCTATCTCAAGCGATTTCCGAGAGATCCATTCGTTTCGCGGACAAGGGGCCTTGATTTGGATGAGAATCTACTCGATCGGGTCTTGAACGACCGTCTCGCAGGAGCCCCCATTTGAATCCCTCCCGCGACCGAATCGCAAACGAAGTGGGAGAGCTGATGACAGAATACAACCGTCGGAATCATCCCTTGAAGGTTTATGAGATTCCTTTAGACCCGGCCGCCGAAAAAGATCCATTCTCCTCGCCCCCTCTGGAACGCTCTATCAAGGGCCCTGGCCGAATCCTCTCGCCCCATGATGGTTTCCGAACGCTGGATTTACGCCTCGCTTCGGAGCTTGAGCCCCTTTTGAAACCGGGAACCGATTTCACAATCACGGTGCGCGAGGCCTTGGAAGCTACCTTGCCAAGATTAGAAGAAGTGCTCACGCCTTTGGAGAAAGCCCGCGGAACCCCATCTCGAAACGCTGACGCATCTGACGGCTCAGAATACAATCGCAGGGCCAAGCCCTCTCCCGCTTTTCTAAAATGATTCCGGATTTTGTAACGAAGGCGCGCTTTCAGAGTGGGCTCGAGGACTCTCAGAGCATGGCGGAGGAATTAAGGCCCTCTTCACTGATTACCTCGAGCAGTCGCTTTTCGCGCCCACTCCCCTTCCTTTAAGGCAGGTGATCTTGGGAGGATCCGCGGACCGATTCGGCCCTTATAGCTCGATCCGGGGAAGGACGTGGTGCGGGGCCTGGCCGCCATGACCCATGAATTTCTAAAACAACTTCGGAAAGAAGCAGAGCAGCTCGAGGAAGGATTGGAATTATGCCCCTCTCTTATCGCCCAAGAACATCGTAGCTGGAGAAGTTCTGGGAGGATTTTTGTCGAATGGGCAAAGAGATGAAAACCCTAAGCCTTAAAGACCGCGGAAACCCTGACCCGGCATCTTCAGACCTGGATGAGACCTTGCCGCTCTTCTCTCGAAGTACCTTCTCGAGATCTTCGGGGACTTTTGCAGAGAACCTGGAAAGGTTGAAGCCCTTTCCAAGAGGCCCTCCCGATTCACGCAGAAGACCCTCGGGCTCTACCACCGGAAACTCCTAAGGAGGCCGACGGCCGAGGAACCGAGCCGCCCGAATCGAGCGCGGAAAGCCCCCCTTGCCGCCGATCGACCTTGCCCTTCTCATCGCCTCACCGGTGGATGCCGGGCACATGGAGCGCTTTCCCGAGCTCACCCTAGTGACCGATGAGGGCCCTGCTCGCTCAAGCGAAGATGAGGCGCGTCGACATCTAGCCTCCCGGAAGGGAGGACGCTCTTGCAACTGGTTGCCCTCTTAAAATTAATTCGAAAACGGTTTCTCCCCAACGACTCAAGAAAGAATCGACCACCTCATTCTGGATGCGGGAAACTTCCCTATGACCCGATGGCGGAGATCACCCGGCAGGCCTTTGAAGAATACAACCTCATTCACAAAAGAGCTATTGGTGCAGATCCCCCTCTTCGACCGGGTTGGCGTTCTGCCGGAGATACGAAAAATCAAGCCCCTCTAATCAGGCCCCTCGGTCGGTAGGAAGGGGTTCAATACCTGTTGAGCGTAGAAGGCTTCCCGCGGGATTGCAGAAACGCTGGGTGAGCGAGGTGGAATCGAAATACCCCCTGATCCAAGAGGGCAAAGAAGAGAGAATACCTGGAGCGGGCAGCGCGGTTTTACGAGCAGAATCGGGATGAAATTCTGAAGGCACCCGAGTTTCATCCCCTAGAAACACCCGCCGTCCCTTAGACCCTCTCCCCCGCCTCCCAAGCTTCGAGAGCGACTACGCTCTGGAAGCCCCGGAGCTGGATCTCTTCGACGATGCGGACCTTCAATGGGCGCTGAAGGAGGCGAAAGAATTTGCAGGAAACAATATTGTGAGTGATTTTTGGTCGCAAGAGGGGAGCTATCTCCTGCTCAAGATCCGCACCCTCTTCTCCCTATCTTTCGGGCGCTTGCCACCAGGATCGCCTCTCGTCGAGGTGGGACAGGCCTATTTAAGACACTATGTCCGTCTCACTTCTCTGGCCGTCGCAGGAGCGAGCCTCCCCCATCTTGCCCAAACGGGAACCGATCAATTGATAAATTTCTATCGGCAAAAATCGTCCCGCCCTCCTTGAACTTTTGATCGAAAATAAGGAGAGGAAGCCCTGCTTCGAACCTTCCCACAGAAATCGAGCAGAACAGCTCCTTTTTGGGAAGAATCATGGAGAGATTTGAGTGACCTGAAACCCCCGAGACTCCGCTGAATTCAATCTTGCCGCCCAACTTGCCTGGAAGGATGGAAAGAGGATCCCTTCCCCAAAGAAGCCGACGGGGAGATCGATCCAACTTCTCTGGGGAATCGAACCGCCTCCCCGGGCTCCTCCAATGCCGCCGTCTATGAAGCGGCGAAACCCCGTGGCCGAAAACCTGATCCGTTTTATCTTCAGCATCGGGATTCGCTCCGAACCACTCCCGATTCAGAAAAATCCCGAGAGAAGAGAGGCCCTTCGTCAAGAGAATGAGAAAGTTTTAAGAACCCTATGGGAGCTTCGAAATCTTCCCCGAGGAGGAAATCATCCAACGCCGTCAGTTGCTCTCCGATTACCTCCACCGGCAGGATGGCGGGGCGCCTCAATGGATCCTCCGGTATCGCACGCCGGCTGGAGATGAGAGGAAGTGATCCTTTCAAGGGGAGTTGGAGGAAATCCAAATGGGATTTAAAAGAATCGAGAGGGTTGTTCGAGCGGGAGGATCCCAAGGGGATTTGAGTCCGTCAGGAAAACATCCTCGAGATGGTTCCGCTTACCCCTTACATGAAGATGAGGATGTTCCTCGAAACGATCCTTCCTCCTTCCTGTATCCGGATGATGCGCATCGTCGCCCGGGTGGGAGGATTTTGAAGAGCACCGTGAGACTGGGGGACCTTCGAAGGCGACCTGGAACCGCGCCAGCGCCCTCCTCTTCATGGGGATGGATCCTGGCGGTAATCTTAAGGCTACAGGGGAGATTACAGAGTGCCTATGAACGCTCCCGCGATGGATTTTGGGACACCTGGAGCTTCCCAAATATGTTTTTGAGCTTCCTGAAATCCAGCAACTAGAGGAACATCAATTGGTTGAGGAGAGCCATTATGAGAAGTTTCCGGCCTTGCTTCGGCCTCTCCTCCGACGAGGATTGAATCGCGGATCTTCACCGGTCCCATCCCGGAACCCCTCCGTCATCAATGGGATCTTTTAGTGAAAGCAAATCCCAATCCGAGGACGGTGAGCGAGTTTTACCTGAAGCATCGAAGAAAGATCTTGGACGCCCTCTCTCAATGAGCCAGATCGATGTCGAAGCTCACGATCTGAGCCTGGGCCGGATTGATCACAATGCTCCGATCGGGAGCAAGATCCAGATTCAATTGATTGGCGTTATTCCAGACATTGATCGTCGCGAAATCGGTTTCGGACTCAAAGGGTAGCCACGGCGCTGCCCGTGACTAAAAAGATCGGCTGGCGAAGGTTGATCGTGAGGCCCGTGCTCGCTCCCATCAACTCCCCGAGAAGCGGGTTGGACCACGCTTGTGCCATTGATGGTGGAGGCGGCGTCGAACATCTCGACGGAGGGGTAAAGTCATTCGTGTCGTTATTATCATCGATAAAAATATCGGACTCTCCGTCACAAAAGTAGGTCGTTGGGGATGTTCATGGTGAGTCCGTTCACATTTTGGAGGGTCGGGTGAGAGTCGGTCGAACGAATTCTTGACGATCGCAGGACTATTGTTGAAAGGGTGGAAGGTTGATCGTAGACTTTGATTCCTTGGAAGGCCGGATCTCCCACATAGAAGATCTCTCTGCGTGTCCACCACGATGCCGGAGGGGACATATCCCAATTGAATCGTTCGGCTGGGTGGGGGTCCCGGTGGGAAGGGTGCTGATCGAATCCCAGACCATGATCGCCTGATTGGTAACGTCGGTCACATAGAGGCGATCATGCCCCAGGGCCTTATCGTAAAACATGGCACCCGCCTTCACCACTCCGGGATAGATCCGAATCGGTCCCACGTCTCCATTGAGGGTGGAAGCGGTTCCGGAAGGTGGAGGCCCACCATTGACCCCAGAATCAGGTGACATAGAGAAGGTCCGTAGCCCCATCGACGGTTAAAACAGTGGGACTGCTGAGTCGTATTGACCGTCCCGGGCATTGTGCAGCTCGGAGCGACGCCGCCGGTAATACCGAGGGCATTATCGTAAACATAGATGGCCTTATTGAACTCATCCAGTGCATAAATGACCCCATTCGGGTTCGGATTGGGCCCGGAGGAAGCGGCGCACAGCATAAATTACCCAAAAGCAATAAGGCCAAGAAACCCTTTCGCCCACCCTCGGACGGCTTTTCTCATAAAAGACCTCCAAAAAGTTCGTTGACAAAACTTCTCACTTCATGGAAGCGTTTGGAAAATTGGTAAAATAATCTATAGACTTATGAAACAAGCCCTTCTCGCCTTAGCATTTTCTTGATCTCTACCACAGCCTGGGCCGGCCTTTGCACCACCATGATCACCTCGTTCTTGCCAACCGGGAAAAACCTGCCGCACCTCAGAAACCTATGCCCAGCTTGTCAGTTCCGAGTGAGGGTGACTGCCTCAGTATCGCACGAAGGTTCTGCCCGATCTACTTTTCCGAATGCGTGGCCCACAAGCAGAGTTCGCGCCACCTTTGAGGGCGCAACTCTGCCGGGGCGGTGAGCCCTCTGTCAATGAAGGTTGGCAAATAAAACCTTGGCGATCTTCTCCCGATTCACCGCCCCCTGATTCAGCAAAATCGCAAATCTTACCGTTCCATATTGAGCCGTATCAAAATAGCCTGCGAGGGCAATTCACGCACGGTCAAGGTTCCTGTCTTGGCCAAGATCGCATCCAGCTTTTCCAGGGAGTAGATTTTTATACTTCTCAAAGGCCTTCAGCACCTTGACCATCTGGGCGGGAGAAAAGCGATTCTCACGGGAAAGCCCAGGCCCCTTCATCTACATTAAAATTCGTAAAACCCAGTTGCGATTGAAGATATTCCGTATAGAGCTTCTTTCCCCTCGCCAAGGTCGCCGGAGGCCCGTACTTTTCGGCCCCCAAGAGTGAGAAAAGCTGATTAGTGATGAAATTGGTGGAGTATTTCATCATCGGTTGAATGACTTGATCGAGTTTCTTGGAGGAGCGGTGAGAATAATAGACGGGGGCGCCGTCGGGAACCTTGCCCCGCTGAATGTTCCCGTAACGGGAAACATTTTCCTTTTTCTAAAAGGCCTTGAGCAAATACCCCACATACAAAGAGATTCTTCGGGATGGGCGGCGAGATTGATTCGGCTTTTTCCGGCCGGGGCCCTTTCGGGCCAGCAGGCGTGTCAACTCGGTCACGGGGGTCTGGGAGCCTCGGCCGATTCGACCGCGAGGATTCCCGATTTTGGACGAAGATGGTGTTGAAATTGGCCGACAGCGACGAATTCAGGGCATCATAGGGGTTGAGAAGATTGGGAGGATCCTGGAACCTTCCACCGTTTCAAAGTAGGAATCGTCAAAAAATACCGTTCACCTTCGGAAGCCCGCTTTTCCTCAAACCGGCGACGATCAAGGAAACTCCTCCGAAACCAAAAGGGGTCGCCAAAACCCTTCTCACGTAGAGATTATTCGCCTTATCGAGAAAACATCGGTTTGAATCGATAGTCGGGGCCGAAGTTCGAGCGAAAGGAGGCCGGTGATCAATTTCATCGTGGAGGCGGGAATGGAAACCCGAGCGCCTTGATAATCGGTAATACTTTTCCGTTTCCAGCCCTCCGCATGGAGCCCCTCCGTGCTCCACCAGGGAAGCTGACGGGAGCCCAAGCAGGCAAGGGCTCCGACGCCGCGAAACCGAAGCAAGAAAGAACACGAGGGCAAGAACGGCAATGCGTGCTTGAAAGCGCATGGGAAGATTCTCCTTAAAGGTGGAAGTTTACGTGGTATCAGAAAACGGGAAAGGAATAAAGCATCGTCGTAACTCCCCCGCTCACGCCAATAGTGAGGATGTATTGGCCGGATTGGATTCATTCCGTTTGGCCAAACGGAGGGAACAGTCGGTGTAAGATTGCTACCCGGATAGGAGGTTTCGGGGAGAGCGGTATCTCCCCCTGATAGAACCATAGTAGCCTTTAAAGCCAAACCAAGTCTCATAAAGGAACGAGAAGGTCGGCCATAAAAAGAAGAAGAAGAGACCGATGCCTCCCAAGGTGAAGAAAACCACCGTCTGGGAAATAAATATCGCACCAAATAAGGGCCGCATTATAGATCAAGATGGAAACGACACCTCCCAAGATCATCCCCTTTCTTCCATCGGGACCGGAGAGGAACGCTGAACGCGGCTGATCCATACGGACAAGAGAGACGATGGGCATCGTAAAAGCTATGCACATGGGTGGTGGGAACGAGGTAGGCCGGGGCTTGGGGATGGAATCTCCCTCGGCGGGATCTCCGCGGTAAAAATGAACGTTGTCTTCTCGTGGCTGAGGCCGTAAGTGGTGTGCTCATAAGCCCGGCCCATTTCCAAAACCGAGGATCACCAAAAAAGGTAGGCCAGTCAGTGGCCCATTTGAAGGTGGATGAGGTTGGTTTAATCGAAAATTCATTTCGTTTTTGGGCCAGTGTAAAAATCCGCCATAAACAGGCGCGCTTCACCTTTGACCAGGCTTGGGAAGGAAGAGTGGCCCCAGTCACATTGACGATATTTCCATGGAGCCGAAGTTCGTCATTCAAGCTTTTCGCGAGGTGGTTCAAAACGACGACTGGCCACCTCTCCCCCCATGGCTTTCGCGTAGACCACATGATCTCGACCGCGGCCGCACCGTCGGGAGCGATGCGCGTCACGAAGGTGATGGGAAGGACCTTTCCCACTTCATCGTCGATGACGGCGTAACCGTCGATCTGTCCGTTCGTGCGGCCGATATAAACGGATAATCGGACTTGGCCAGCTTCCTATCCCAGAGTTTGGAGACCTTTCTTGAACCTCTGGGTGACGGAGTGGTCCTCATCCTGATCTCTCTCTTGAGAATCTTTAGAAGAGCAGCTTCAAGGCTCCTCCGGTTTCAAAACAGTCGTTTGAGCCTGAGGCGGACCCTAGTAAGACAAAGGCATCCGAAAAAAATAGAACGAAAATAATTCGTGAGGTCCTTTACCATGAAAAAAGGCGACCCTCTCATTTTCTCGTGCGTTTTCAAAACAAAACAAGAAGAGGTCGCCGCGAGGAGAGAATTGCTGGACGACACGCCGGCTAGAGTCCGAAGGCGGCTCCCAGCATCACCGAATGGTTGCTCACAGCTGTTGGTGGAGGAAATTCACCACCTCCGCCAAGGGTTGCCGCCGTTGGTTTGGGTAAATTCACTAAGCCGGTTCGAAACACGGCCAGGGATTTAAACGAGAGGCGAAGCCGCGCCGTGATCCAGTCTACCCGTCGGTTTTCCGTCGGTGAAGGTGTTGACCACGCGCCGTTGCTGAGCGCCACATCCACCACACGATCGTTGATAAACGCCTGCTCCACCGAAAATGGGGATCAGTTGGGGATCGGAGAAGTGCTTTCCCAGCCAGGAGTCGGTGAAGCATCCGGGCCGCCAGTGATAGCGAAACTCGAGCCAGCTAACCCTGTTTCGTAGCTGGCCAGGCCATTGGGTTTGAATGCGATTTCCGTCTCGACCCCGGGCGGCGTATTGTCGCTTTCCGCCTCGATTCTTGATCGATCACCGAGGCCGCAAAGCCGTCGATGACGTTGCGGAGCCCTCCGAAAATGGCTGGAACGCATACTCCGCCTCAAAATCAGAAGTTGCCGAAGGTCTGAAGGGGTATCAAAGGGAAGAGGCGGTGAGTATTCTCTCCGGGGAAGGGAGTCGGGCGTATAGCGGCCCCAATACCCCGAAAAGCCGAATTCATGCCCGAGGAAGGGCTATACATCAGCCGGCCCGTGACGGTTTTTGCATTTCTAGATCACGCCGAAGGGGCCCCGTTGGAAATGCCGAACTCCGCCTCTTGCTCGAACCTGGTGGTATCGCCCGGGCGAGTCTCGAATGGTGGTTTCAAACGTAGGATCGAGAAGGGCCCCTGTTGATCACATAAATCTGGTAATTGATTTTGGATTTCTCTCCGATCTCGAAGTCTCCGTTAGAACCCAGACCCAATTCATCCCGGGCCGCTTCTTACCGGAAGAACGGGAACCCCTCGGTCCACCAGGGTTCGCCGGGGAAGATTCCATTGGTTGTCATCATGGTTGATGTTGAAACGACCGAGAGGCACCGAGACCAGCCCTCCCTTGAATCGAAGCCACTTCTTGAATTCCACACCTCGGAACCAGGCCTGCTCCAGGGAGATCTCGGATTTATTGGTGCCTTCAATGTCTTGGCTGGACGGTCGCTCCGCCGCCGGGCTGGAAGGTGGTGGTTCTCTCCAATTCCACTTTTCGAAACCGCTCAAACTCGAGCTCGGTGCCGATTCGAAAACGAGAGGCAATGCGGGCATCGATGCTGAGCACCAGCCGTCTCAGGGTGAAGGTGTCTTTTAAGTCTTGACCCGAATTGTATTCGAAACGCACGGAGGCATAACCCCCAGCTTCACATAGTTGTTTTCATTTCCCGAACTTGGCGATCGGTTTTTCGCCCCAAACATAATCGGAGTTTTTATCACTCGCGGGCCGGCTTTCGGCGCCGGCCTCTTTCGTATCAAACTTGAGTTCGGGGTCCGCCCTCCTTCGCCCACGCCCCGTGCGACGCCCCACAGGGCCAACACCCCGCCGTCAACATCCACTTCCGCATAAAGAATCCCTCCAAATAAAGCTGAAAGTAACTTTCATATTAAATCACAACCCGCTCTTAATCGGAAAGAAGGGGCTTGTCAATAAAAAATGAAAACGATTTTCATTTTCATTGACAAGGAAGGAGATTGCTGCAAATAAAACGACTCTTCGGACTTCAAAAAAATAAAAAACGAGGCCCGTCTCGCCTTTTTATAGTCTATTGATGCGCACTACCCAATTTTGGATCGCCGTACTCTTTGTTTCAGCCTGCGCCCTGAAATCGATCTCCATCACCCGCCTGCCTCTTGATGGGCCACGTTCCGGTGAACGTTACGATCCAGACCTCTCCCGATCAAAAGAGAAGGCCCTGGCGGCAGTGAAGAGCTTACCAGCTCGCCCAATCCCTTGAAAAACAATCAGCGAATACCAATCCGATTCAGAGATCAGCCGTCTGAACCGACAAGCGGAAAGGCGGCCTGCCTCCTCTCACCCGAAACCCTCGGCCTTTAAAAATTTGGGATGGAAATGACGGAAACCCAAGGCGCCTTTGACCTCCGTTTCGGATCCCTTTCCACCCAGGGCCGCCAAGGGGCCATTATTTTCGAGGAAAATCGAGCGCGTCTCGCCGATCGCTCCACGCGCATCGGCGTGGCTCCATCGGAAAAGGATTGATCATCGACGCCCTGATCGAGTTTTTCGTTCGTAAGCGGTTCTCTAAGGCCCTGGTCGACGCTGGCGGCGATCTTCCGGGCCCTGGGCGGGCCGTGGAAGGTGGCGCGATTCAGACCCGGGTGCGGCTGCAGGGAAATCTCGAAGATCTTCGAGATTCCGAGATCAGGCCTTGGCCACTTCCGGAAATTACGAGCAGCCCGGACACCTCGTCGATCCGCGGACGGGGACAAAAGTAATTCGGGAGGCGAGTGTCACGGTCATCGCCGCCGATCGCCACGTGCTCGCCAACGGCCTTTCCACGGCTTTTACGTGATGGGGAAGAAGAAAGCGCGGTTCTCCTTCAAAAGTTTCCTGGAGTTCAGAAGTGATTTGACCTTAGCCAGCGGAGTGACCCATCGTTATGGGCCCTATTCACTTCCGAGCTCGGGCGGAATCTCGAAATAAGAAAGACTCTTTCTCAAAAAACCCTTTTTAAACCGGCCATCGATCGGAATCATTTGACGGCGAAAGACGGGCACCGCATTTAAAAGGCGAACCCGTAATCTCGAAGAACGCTCAAGCCAGAGGTGGAGGACTGAAAAAAGCGGCGTCGCCCAACGGGTGACAAACTGATAAAAGTCCAGATGGCGCCTTCTTCGCCGTGAATATTCTGGGAAGCGCTTCGGCAAGGTGTTGCCTTCTTCCAAGCAGTCGGCGAGCACCATGGCATCGTAGAACCCGAGATTCACTCCCTGGCCCAACTGGGGCTCATGGCGTGGCGCGGAGTCTCCCACAGGATCACCACGTTTCGATGGTGCCAATCACATCACGACATCGTAATAAGCAGCGAAGGAAAGTTGGTCAAAACTCTCGATTTGATCCAGCAGAAATCAGCTTTGGGAACCAGCTCGAGAACCTCTTTTTCCGCGGCCGAAAGCCCTCGCATCAGGCAGGCCTCGCTTCTCGGTCTCTTTGATACTCCAAAACAGGCTCACCAGGGCGTCTGGCCTTCCTAATCCAAACCGGTGGGAAGGAAACCGAGCATTTTCTCGTGCCCTTCACCACTGGAAACAAGGTACTCTGAAAATGTCCTTCGGGGTTTTCCCGATAAACCAAAGGGCTCCTCCGGTAGCGGGCAGCACGGCGTACGAGTGGGGTTTGGTCTCGAAGAGCGGAGCGGGACCCATCGGCTAGAATCACCAGATCAAAGGGGCCATGGCGCCTTCCCTCCTCGTCGATCAGATCCGAACGGTGTTCTTTCCCTTCGATTTTGGAAATTGCCGTCCCCAGCCTCACGGAATCCCTTCCCGTTCCATGGCCGCAAACAAATAGTTGCAGGACGCACGGCCCGATGAAGACCCCATCCATGGAGGCCGGGAGCCAATTCCGAATAGTTCAAATGAAGGAAGACCTTTCCCCGATGGTTCTCGCTGTGCGGCGACTTACGGGGCCCGATGGGCTTGAACCAAGTTCGCCAGATTCAGGCGATCGAGCACTTCGATGCCCGTGGGTTGCACAAGCACTCCCGCTCCCACCGGAGAAATTTTTGGAACTCTTTCAAACACCTCCACCGAATGCCCGTTTCTTTTTAACAAAAGGGCGGCGGCGGGGCCGGTGGTACCGTGCTCCCACGACGGCGATCGTCAACGGGGCTTTTTTATCATCGAAGGGCCTGAACGATTTTCATCACTCGCCGCTTGGCGGGAGGGGATGAAGGATCCCAGAAAACCCACGGCGAGGGAAACGAATAATCCTTCCAAGATCAAAGAAAAGGGGATGCGGATTCGAAACGACGAACGCATGTAGGTACGAGCGGGGAGGTGCTCGAAGGGCAAGCTAAAAAGCACCGAGAGAACGGCCCGCCAGCAAGGCGATCATCACCCTTCAAACATAAAACCCACGGTGAATCTGCCCCCCGGCCGAAGCCCATCGATCGCAGAGTGCCGATCTCCGTCGTCCGGGCGGATACCGAGGCGTAAAGTGGCGTTTCATCCCGGTAAAAATGGCGGCCACCGACTAAGATGGCGGCGATGATCGCCGCAATGAGCTGCAAACACATTGGCGTTTTCAGAGGGGTGCCATGAAAAATATTCACGCTCACGGTCTTCGAATCCAGCCGCAAACGGCGGTCGTTCTCGGCGCGGTCGATGAAGGAAATCCCGAGTCGCCGCGAGATCGTTGAATCGAACCGCACCGGATCGAGGTCGTAGTTCGCGTCGTAATCCACCTTGAGAGATCGCGTTTCGAGTCACCCATAGTCTCGCTCCTCGAAGGCCGATCCACCCGCCGTAAAAAATCCCACCACTTTGTGCATCTGCCGGCCCGTAGGGATGGAATCGCCGATCTGGAGATTTCCCAACTTCAACCGGACGAGATTCCCCCACCAAGACCTCCTGATTTCCTTGGAGAGCCCTCGCCTAGAATCTGAAACAAGTCTCGATGGAGATCGAAATTCGCCGGGATCAATGCCGCGAATGGAGATCCATCGCCGGTTCGGCCCCCCCGCCCTTCGGGGCCGAGGTTTCACCGTATAAACCTCCTGGGAGAGCATGGGATTCCCGTCCGAGCGCTGTTTTGGCGATCTCGGGAAAATAACGGAGGATGGGAAAAAAGTTGGGCGGGATCTTGCCCACCTCGGCCAGACATGCGGATCCTCTGGTGAGGATCACCACCGCTTCTTCACGCAACTGGTCATAGACTGGAGGGACGACTCCAGCCCGATCGCCATGCCCCGCGTTCATCACGAGAAACACCAGCACCGTCACCATGATCGCCACGATATTCAGGGATCGTGGAGGCCTTTGCGTCCAAGAGAGATTTCTTAAGTGGTATTGATAGGGGAAAGGGATTGAAAGAATTTTTCATGCGACAAACACTCAAGGGTGTCGGTGATCTTTCGTTTTCATCGCGAAATAGGCGGGAGGAATTCCGGCCAGAGACCCCCATCAAGAAGGCGAGAAAAATCACCTCTTTATGAGCGCGCCCCAATAGGGAGCTCAGCCGAGCAACTCTCGGGCGGCCCCATCGATCCGGAAGGGCGAGATGGAGGTATTTGAAAGGCGCTGCGGGCGCGCGAGGCCTCCGAGCAGGCCGCCGGAGCAGAGAGAGAACGAGGGCCTCCGAGAGGTAGAGGGAAAAAGATCCACCCCTTTGGAAAAACCCAAAGGTGCGCGGCTTGCTCCCTGTTCCACCGACCGTTCCCGAATCGATAGGCCATGGTTTCCCACCACAAAAGAGGGCCACGAGCGTGGATCCAGGCCACGAACTTAATCGAATCGGCGATCGAAGAAAGTCGCTGATCACCGACTCTAAAATCCTTCTCGGTGATCGCCTCCACCGGCACGGTGGCGTTTTGGGCGCCTTTGATCACCTGCGGAGCCAAGAGACTTTTGGTAAGGGTTTTCCACCCGCATTAGGGCGATGGAAAAAACACCTCACCTCAAGGTATCTTTTCAGATAATCGTAAAGTGCAGCACGACGGCCCCGCAAAGTCGCTCGCCGGGTCCATCACGCCGACGATATGAATCGGCAGGTCCGTAAGGCCCTGGAAGCCCCCTTGAGGATGACCTCTTCGCCCAACTTCCATTGGTTTTGCTCCATGATTTCTTTCCCACCACGGCGGCTTCTTTTCTTCTCTGAATTGAATTGCTCGAGCTGGGAGGCGTTTAAGCCTTTCATGTTTCGGAGCCTCCGTAAATTTGGTCGGGATAGACGCCTGGCTACGAAAATAATATTCTTATCCTCGGTACGCTCAGCCAAATAGAATCTTGTAGGGGGCTCAAATATTGAATGAGGGGATCTTGGCAAAGTTGGTGTTATTAGCCCTCCGGCAATTGCCCGTCCAATAAAATTGCTCATGAAGATCGGACGAAAAAAGGTTCACCTGGGCTGCCTCTGCTTTTTGATCTTTTTACTGAAGGTCTCGATCAGAGTGAAGATCGCCACGAAAAGCAGGAAACCTGGTGAGCACACCGAAGATGTGAGAAAGCGTGCGCCGCTTGTTGCGAAAGAGATTTTTGAAAATGATGACAAAGAAATTCATCGTTACCTCAATTGGCAGCTCTAAAACCGCCCTCACGGACAAAGCGAAGGGTTTGGGAGATCCTTCCGGAGGCAAATAAAGCGGGGGGGAAGCGCCGCTCGCCACTCCCATCAACAGCGAAAGCAAGGCGACAGGCCTCATGAGGATCCAAAATGGGTCGAGGAGCAGGCCCTGAACCCCGGGCTTCCCGGCAGAATCAGTTCCCATTGATAAAAGATATGCACATCCGGCGAGGCCACCAAAAAGGCCGACGGTCGAAAGAAGAACCGTTCCTCGGAGATATAGCCAAAAAACCCGGGCGCGCGAAACCCAAGGTGCATACCCCTTGATCCACCGAACGCTCTCGAATGGACATGGCCATGGTGTTACCGGAGCACGAAGGTGAGAGTGGCAATCAGGGTGATCCATGCGATCCCAGCGAATGGCATCCACCATGGAGGAGGACATTCACCTAAGAGGCTCGATAAAACCCTTCTCTGTGATCACTCCACAGGCACCATTGACTTTTGAAAACGTGCCCCTCCACCATCACGGGAGTCAAGGAACTGGTAAGGATCTTCCACTCTGAAGCAAGGACGCTAAACACCCCGTCTTTCATATGTTCTTTCAGGTATTCGTATTGCACCGCCACAACGTCGGGGAGATCGGAGCTCTGATTCAAGATTCCACGATGTGAATGGAAAGATCATTCAAAGAACGCATTCCCCCGGAAGGCTCACCTCCTCGCCGAGTCGCCACTGATTTTTCATCACCTCCTGCCCCACCAGGGCCCCTTTCTCTCGGTGGCGAACTGCCCGCTTGGGCGGCGTCACCCTGGTTCAGCTTTCGAAGGTGGGGAAACATGCGGGGATAAACCCCGATGGCGACGAGGGGCTCTTCCTTCCGTCCGGTCGCCAAATACACCTTGTAGGGGTCATGTATTTTACGAGTGGATCTTTGAAGCTGATGAAGGTAGGCCTCCGGTAGTTGGCCTGATCGTCAATCGCTTTCCGCCGGGCGTGATGAGCCGGCCGCACACCACCCCGACGAACGGCACGTGCTCGTGGTGAAGGGGACCCGGCACACAGGCGAGGGTCCCACCTGGACGCCAGACAAGACGGTAGGTCTCAAGCCGGGCGATTACATACGACACTCGGCCGCCGGCGTCCACTGGGATGGAGCGCTCGACGAGGAAGTGCTGGTAGCCATTTCAGGGTGCGGGGTCCAACATCGGCCAACGTCGTTGACGGTGGAGAACTCTTCGCGCGATCGCGTCCCGGAAAATAGTGTCCAATTCCTTCCCCGTTTCCGCTACGCCTGCGTGCTGATTGCCTCAGCGTGTGTGGCCTGTGCGACGCCGCTGCGCCGCCCGGGGCTGAGAACGTCAGCGCGGCGACCGCCACGATGGCGGACACGGATCTTCAGCGACTATCAACTTCGGGCCCTCGAGACTCACATTCAGAGGATGGCCGATGGTCCCGGAACGAGGACTACTTCCAGCGGCAATGCTCGCCGCCCGCTCTGGTCGATTCGGCGATGCGGTCGCCGCTCAGCTCGATCGTGCGCTGCCGCATCTTCGTGCGTCGGCCCCAAACGTGCCGCCATGGCGCTCGAAGCGATCGCCACCGCCTACAGGGCTGACAACCAATGCGGCGATGCGCGCGCGGGCGTATGCCGAACTATCCGATCACTTTCGCCGATCAGTTGGATGACTTTCCGGCTGACGACGCGGCGCTCGCCCGCATTCTCAGTGGAACGCCCCCTCAAACGATCTCGTGGCAGGGCCCGGTAAAGCTGAAGACGTCGACCAACCCGATCGGCTCGCGTGTCGCCGAGCTCGTGGTCAATGGCGTGCGCGCAGCCGTGGCTTCTTGATACGGGCGCGAACCAGTCGCTGGTCACCCGGACGTTCGCGGAACGCGCTCGGCGTGATGCCGCTGCCGGGAGTTGCTTCCCGTCGGATCGGGCCTGACCGGGACGCCAGAGCTCCGTTCGAGCCGCAGTGCTGCCGGCGATGCAGGTGGGAGGCGCCGCGCTGACCAATGTCGTGCTCCTCGTCATCGACGACGAGAATCTTCGGATTGGCAGTGGACCGGACGCGTATCGGATCGACGCGCTCCTCGGATATCCGATCCTCAAGGCGCTCGGCGTCGTCACCTTCACGCGCGATGAGTTTCTGGCCGGAGAAGCAGCCGAAGCGAACGGCCGAGGGGGCGGATGTGTCATGCGAGGGCTGACGCCGGCGATCGAATGTGAAGTGGAAGGCCGGCCGCTCCTATTCACCCTCGATACCGGAGCGTCGAGCACCGACTTGTCAGTGCGTACTACGAGGCTGTTCCGTGCTCAGGCTGGCTCCTGGAAGAGGCAGATCGGCGAGAGCGGGCACAGGCGAGGTCGATCCAACAGACACATACATCCAGCCACGCTGGCCATGAAGGTGGGACCGAGCACGGTCACGTTGAACGACGTATCGATCCTGCCCGTCCGCATGAATGCCGGCATCGACGTACTCGTTCGGCAACCTCGGCAGGATTTCATCAACGGCTTCGAGAGCGTCAGTGTCTGAACTTCCCGACGATGACGTTCGTCTCTGCGCGCCGCGCAGGATTCCGTGACCGCGATCGTCGGGTCCCGAATTCAGGCTTCGAGGCATTAGTCGCGCGGAGGAAGGGAGTCGAAGAGGATATGACGGGGACCGAAAACGTCATCGTTCGGTCCCCAAATCGCCAGCGCGCATGAATAGTGAACAGATAACCTCGGACGGTGAAGTGGATGCTGTTGCGCACCGTCGCCATTGCGCACGCAGACAACCTGTCCGGCATTGAAGTTGATGCCGTTCAGAAAGCCGTGAGCCACCGAGGGTCCCTGCGGGAACCGCGATGAAAGCCGCGCGATCGCTAATACACCCCGCCCCTCGTGAAGATCCTCGCGCAGCATGAAGATCCGACGTTAGTGTTGGAGACGATGAGATCAGTGATCTTGAAGCGCACGCCCGCGGGGACGGTGGTAGACGTCGACGTTTGACAGATTACCGACGCCGTTCGCGATCAGTTCGACGCTGCCAATGATGGTTCCTGGCTGCGTGAAATAATCGCGACCCGCGAGGAAGCGCCGGACGTCAAGAACAGAACCACCGCAAGCGTACCGAGCACTAATCCTCTGCGACCCATGCTGAGCCTCTCCTGATTTGCAGACGAAGATGGCCCGGCCATCCTCGCGTCTGATTGAGAGAGTCCCTGTCAGCGAGAGCGGCGTCTGCGCCCTCGTCTGGTCCCTGCGACCGTTGTCTTTCGATGGCTTCCTTCTGCGCCATTTCCTCAGGGCGTATGTGGCGCGGACGACGCCGTCGACGGTTGCGTCGGCACCGACGCAATCGGCTGGCCGGAGTCGTTACCCCACCCTCACCGTCACGCTGGGCTGGGGCGACGAATTAGCCCCCTGCGCACCGGTGCTCCTGCTCTCGGCACGCTCCTCCGCGCGCTGAAGTGGGAGTGATGGTGTGGGAAGGTCCGTCGCCAGGTGTCTCGGGATCAATCAGGGTTCCGGAGCCGTCTTCCGTGCGAACTGTCACCGAGGGCCTCGGGGCGCGCTCGCCCATGCTCCTGGTTTCATCTGGACGTTCTGCGGGCGCACTCGCGCGCTGCTGATGAAGACCATGATGTCTGGCGTTCCCGGCTTCTGTGCGAAGAAGCCGACGAGCCTATAACTGAATCCCGACAAGAGCTCGTGCACGGCGTCGGGCAGCAGGAGATTTTCGAACGCGACCGAGACGATCCGCTTTTCGGCCGGGAGCGCATTGAGGCGTTCGATCCCCGAACGTCGAGCTCCCGTTTTCGCGCGCACGGCCTCCAGCAGCGTGACGATGTCGACCTTCTCAGCCGTAACGCTCAGCGCCGATTCCTGCCAGGTGATCGAGAAAGGCGTGCGACTGCGCGGCGGAGGTTGCCGCGCGAGGAGCGCACACGTCAATACTGAAGCGAAAAGCACGAGGGAGAGAATCTCTTCGGATGAACTCCGTGGACCCTGCGACGATCGTCACACATGTCCGACCCCGTTCTTTTGTCTAGCTGAAGAGTTGCTAAACCTTAGTCGTGTTGAGTTGGACTGTCAACCACATTTGCAGAGTGTCGAAGCGTGAAACGAGATTCAGGCTCTCGCGCCGTTTTTTGCAGAGCTGTTATCTCTGCGCTCGCTTTAGGCAAACGACTGATCGTCCGCGGACGGTCCGTAGATCGCCGGGACAGGTTGATCGGTCAATCGCAGGTAGACCGTCAGCTGTCCGCGGTGATGCGCGAGATGGTTGAGGGTGTCGCGAAGCACGACATGCCGCGGCTGTTCCATCACCACCTTGCCGCCGGCACGCAGCCGCCACTTCGTCGTCATCAGGAATTCGTCGTTGGTCTTCGCGAGCGATTCGCGCGCCTTCGCAAGATGTCGATCGAGCGTGACCACCAACTGATCGGTCGCCGGCTGCTGGTACTGACCACCTCCTGGCGGCGGTGTGAGATCGAGCTCGTCCTGATCGATGATCAGCGAGACCCAGGACGGCATTGATGCGACCAGCCCGGCCAGCCGTGCGAGCGGCATCGACTTCGAATGGGGCTTCCAGTCGTCGCGGCCGCGCGGCACGCTTTCGAGCGCGCGGTCGCGTGCAGGGACCTTCACGATCGAGTTCGGCGGTGAACAGTTCGGTGAGCGTCATGTGACCTCATCAGGTGAGCACGGATTCGACGTGGCAAAGATCGAAGGGTAGCATGACCTCCACGGGCATAATGTTGGTATGCGACGCGGCCGCGATGGGCCGCATATCGGAAAGTCATGAGGAGGTCGTCGCTGTTGTTCCGGGCTGTGCGCAGTCCCTGATGCTCTACGGCAGCGATCGAGAGGAAAGGATCAGACCGCTCCTCGTCGACGCGTGTCGCAGTGGTCGCGGACACTTACCACGGCGTCTCGGTCGACGATCCATACCGTTGGCTCGAGAATGGCAGCGATCCCGAAGTCCGCGCATGGTCGGCGGCCCAGACCGCGCGAGCACGCGCGTACTCGACGCCCTGCCATACCGCACCGCGCTGGCGGCGCGGCTCATGGCCCTCACCAGCACGACCTCACCTTCGTATGCGGATCTTCAGGGCATCGCCGGCCGCCTGTTTGCCCGGTTCACGGATCCCTCGAAACAGCAGACGATGCTGGCGGTGATGAGGCCGGATGGTTCCGACCGCCGCGTGTTCCTGGATCCGAACGCGCTCGATCCGAGCGGCTCGACGGCCATCGACTGAGTACGTGCCGTCACTGGACGGCCGGCGCGTCGCTGTCTCGCTTTCACGCGGCGGCAGCGAGGACGGCGATCTGCACGTGTTCGAGGTCGAGACCGGCCGCCAGATCGGCGAGGTCATTCCTCATGTGCAGTATCCGACGGCCGGCGGGAGCGCCGCGTGGCTGGAGGACGGATCGGCCTGTGGTACCGCGCTTCCCCGGCGCCGACAGGCCCGAAGCGGATCGCCACTTCTATCAGACGGTCTGGTTCCACCGGCTCGGGACCGATCTCTCCTTCTGATCGCCAGGTGCCGCTCGGCGGTCTTCCGCGAGTGGCGGAAATCCAGTTGGACTACGCGCCGGCGGCTCACAAGCTGCTCGTGAGCGTGGCCAACGGCGACGGCGGCGAGTTCGCGCACTACGTCGTGGATCAATCCGGCGCCGTGCACCAGGTCACTCGCTTCGCCGACGGCGTCGAGTGGGCGGGATTCGGTCCCGATCAGGGTTTGTATCTCGTGTCCGAGCGCGAGACGCCGAAGCGCCGCATCATCAAGCTGGCGCCGGGCGATGTCGATCTTGCCCGTGCCCGCGCGGTCGTTCCGCCAGGTGGAGAAGTGATTGCCACCGACTTCTGGGGAGAGGATCCCCTGGTGTTCGTCGGCCGGACCATGGCGGTCCGGTATCTCTCGGGAGGACCGTCGCGTCTGCGGATGTTCGATCTCGACGGCCGCGCGCGTGGAGAAGGCGGCGCTGCCGCCGGTCGCGTCGGTCTCCGAAATGGAGGCGGTCGAAGGCGATCTCGTCTACAGCGTTGAAACCTATCTGACGCCGCGGGCGTTCCGTCGCCGCACGCCGGACGGCCGCGACGTCGCGATGAACCTGAAAGTCACGAGCCCCGTGAGTTTCGACGACATGGAAGTGCTCCGCGTCACGGCGCGATCGCGCGACGGGGCGGAGATTCCGATCAACATCATCCGGCGGAAGGGCATCACGCTCGACTCCAGCCACCCACGCTGCTCAATGCGTACGGCGGGTACGGCGTCAGCCAGACGCCGGCGTTTCTCGGGCGACGCGCCGGCTGTTCTTCGATGCGGGCGGCGTCTATGCGATCGCCAACATCCGGGGCGGCGGAGAGTTCGGGGAGGAGTGGCATGCCGCCGGTTCGTTGACGCGAAAGCAGAACGTCTTCGACGACTTCATGCGCCGCGGCAGAGTGGCTCATCGACCAGCACTACACGAGCCCTCAGCGACTGGCGATTCAAAGGGGCTCGAACGGCGGACTCCTGATGGGCGCGGCGCTGACCCAGCATCCCGAGCTCTTTCGCGTGGTCGTGTCGAGCGTCGGCATCTGCGACATGCTTCGCGTGGAGCTCGATCCCAACGGCGAGTTCAGCACGACGGAGTTCGGCACCGTGAAGAACGAGGAGCACTTCCGCGCGATGTATGCCTATTCGCCGTATCACCGCGTGCGGACGATGTCGGCGTACTCCGCAGTCCTGATGCAGACGGGAGAGAACGACGGACGGGTGAATCCGGCGCAATCGAGAAAAATGACCGCCCGCTTGCAGGCCGCAACCTCCTCGAACCGATCCAATCCTCCTGGCGACGACGACCGGAAGCGGGACACGGCATCGGCACGGCGCTCAACGTTCGCGTCGCGCAGACGGCCGACTATCTATCTTTTCTCTTCGATCAACTCGGCATGAAGTGGACGCTGCCCGAATCGACCGCGAGCCGCGTGCGGTAGTTCAAGCGGCGCGTTTACTGCTGAACTCGAGACTGCTCAACCGTTTCAGCACGGTCGCTCTTCTGTTGTTGTTCGTGACAACTGTGAAGAATCTACTTAGACTGCGAGTTGCGTGGTTCCGAAATCGGAAGACTGCGAGCACAACTATGGCTGTCGCATCGATCCCGGTTCGGTCGTGATCCGCTGTCGCCATTCGTGGTGTTGTACTGCCCGATTTGCCAGTCACCGCGTGTCAAACGCGTCGCCCAGCTCGCCGGATCGCGTTGTCTGCTGCTGCGAAGCGTGCGATGCCGAATTCACGATCAATACGCCGATGACCACCTCCTTGCACTGGCCGCCTTCGTCGCCGATCGTCGCGCAACCCCGGGTCCTTCTTCAGAGCGCACGTAACACCGGCCAGCTCTGGTGTTAGAAGTAGATCTTCCAGAAATCAGGAGATCCCGCCATGAACGCTGTATTTGCCGCGTTGTTGCTTTTTCCGCTCGTGCAGGAAGTTCCGCTGCGCCCGCAGGTGATGCCCAGGCAGGAAATCGCTCTGGGAAGGCAACGCGACGCAGTGCCGCAACTGCCACGGACAGAATCGGCGAAGGCGCGTTCGGTCCGGATCTCGCCGGACGAAAGCTCTCGCCGGCGCAGTTCAGCCAGGCCCTTCGGAAACCGTGGGGCATCATGCCGGCGTAAATCGGAATCCAGATCAGCGAGAAAGAGATCGCCGATCTGATGGCGTAGCTTCAACACCGCTGCCCCGGTCGCGAACCCGGACCGTGGCGGTTCGAGTGCCGGCCAACGCGCCGCGCGGACAGGTTGCGCTTCTTGCCACGGTCGGCTGCGGCCAGTGCCACGGCGTCACGTTCAACAACCCCGCGGGCCGACGCGGGAGGCATCAACGCCGACTTCGAGTGGTTCAAGGGCATGGTCTACGACCACACGAACGCGATGCCGGCACACCGGAAGATGATGGAAGAGAACCCGAACGGGCTGATGCGGATGGGCACCTACTCGCGTCGCGCCTCCCTGAATCGATTCTTCAGGAGATCTGGTCAGTTCGCGAAGGATCTGGGCTTCCGCGCGCCGATCACCGGGCGCGTTCAACGGCGTGGCCATCTCGCCGAGCGGCGTCACCTACACGCTGGAAGTGCGAAACGGCGGACTGCCGGGCAAAGGATTGACGGCCGAGGACGTCACGATCGCCGTCATTCTGCCGGCCGGCACGACGCGTCGTGAACACGACCGGCACGAGGCTACGCCGGCGTGCATCACGACGACAAGGCCAAGGCCGATGTCGCCAGTGGCCGCACGCCGAAACTTAGTCCGAAGGAACGTCAGACCTTCACGATCACCCCTGTCGCGCGCAGGCACCTCGTCGGACAACGTGCGCGGATCGATCACCTGGGCGAAGCCGGCGAGCGCTGGAGCTGCCGACACGGCGAATCTCGCGCCGGCGCCGTCGAAACCGACTCAGTAGAAAATCGACATCAAGAATTAAAATTAGAATTAAGAAAGTCGGGAGGAGTCCCGGTTCTTAATTCTTAATTCTTTAATTTCAGAATGCCGTATTGTGCGGATGCTGCTGGTAGTGCAGACGCAGTGAGATCCCTTGCCGTAGTCGTTGCCGTTCGGCGTCCGAATCGACCGTGTGAATGTGCTCGCGGGTCGGCGCGTCCGGATCCTTCGCCAGTTGCTTCAGGTTAATCGGGACCTGGTGATCGAACTCGATCAGCACGACCGGACTCTGGACCCTGTAATAGAAGATGCCGTCCGGATCCGTCGAGCCGATCCAGGCGAACCACGTGTCGTTCAGGTGCCGGCGCACTTCGTCCATCTTCACGCGCGCATGTCCCGTCGTCCATGTTGTCGATGTAGAGCGCGGCGAGTTCGAGCAGCTGCGCGCGCTGCGGCTTCGGTCATCTCTGACGCTCGCAGACCTGTGTAGTCGAGAACGACGTTGTCCTTCCAGGCTTCGGTCGAGGTTGTCGTTGCCTGTCTTCGAAACTCTTGAGGACTGCCTTCGCCTCGCTGTGCGTCCGTCAGCGCGTTGACCAGTGCCACGCCGCGATTCTGCTCGTCCTGAAGAACCGTCGTGCCCTTGAACTTGCCTGATTTGGCGGCGACCGGCTCCGAACCGGCAAAGACCGGCGACATGACGACCTGATCGCCGAGGACGAAGTAGTTGATGATCGTCGTGATGGCCGTCGAGCTGCCAGCCCCACGGTTCGGTCGCCGACGGCGTGCCCATCACGGTGAGGTAATACCGCCACTCGCCGTAGCGATCGAAATCGTTGTCGTTCAGTTCGCCGAGCGTGTGGTTCAAGCGCATGATGTCGCGCGTTTGCTTCAGACCCTTGGCGCTGAGCGCAGCGCGCAGCAGATCGATCGCCACCTCACGCTGCGCCTCCGTCATCTCGAGGAAGCTGACGCCCTGTCGCACGTAGAAGTCCTGGTTCATCCACTTCCGCCACTCGGGGTCGTTGATGTCGTAGACGGTCTTCTCGCGTTGCGCAGGCGTGAGCGCCGCCAGAAACGCTTCGGTCGCCTTGCGAACCGGCTCGGTTGAAACTCCTGTCGAGCGAACGGCGCAACAAGCCGGTCTCGACCTGTCCGTTCGCCGTGATGCCCTTGAAGGCTCAGCCAGCCCATCAGCCTCGGCGGTGATGGACCGCTTCTGAAAGTCCTCAGCGCGCTGTTTCAGAAATTCAGGCGTCCGTGCCGGTGTTTGCGTCTGGGACGTGAGAGGAGTCTGAAAGATCAGGGACGAAACCAGAGCCCGCCGAGAGCGGCCGCCAGCGCGATGCGTGACATGGTCCCTCCGCGAGGAGTCTACACTCGATTCCCGGATGATGTGACACAATGCGGCGCTCACCGGGAAGGTCGATGAAGAAGGATCCCGCAAACAAAAGCGCCGCCAGAAAAGCTCTCCTGCGGTGAAAGCGATGAAGTGGCTCGGCGGTCTCGCCATCGTGGCGGTGGTCGTCTATGCCGTGTCACAGTCCTCCGGCGTGCGCCTTCGGCGAACGCGAGATCGGCGTCGTGAACTTTTCCGATCTGGCGCCTGCGGAAAGCAGGAAGCGCTCGAGGCCGCGAACTCCGCGCGCTGCACCTGCGGGTGCGGCATGACGCTCGCGCAGTGCGTCTCGACGGACATGACCTGCCGCTTCGCGAGGACAATATCCAGACGATTAGGGGAATGGTGCGGGCGGCGGATAAACCATAAAAACGAAGAAATTAAGAATTGAGAATTAGAATTAAGAAAGCCGGTGAGTCCTCCCGGGTTTCTTAATTCTTAATTCGCTACTTCTTAATTTCAGGCTCTCCCTTCCCAGCGCGTATTTTCCGCGACGCTATCTTCCGAGACCACGTGCAATGCCCACGGCGCGAACCGGGCGCGGAGCAGTTCCGCACGGTCGGCGCCGCCTTGTCCACTTTCGGCGTCCGTGCCGACGGATATAAAGAGGTAGCGGCCGAGGGCCGACGCGTCGCTCGTCGATGATGGCCTCCTCGAGCGAGATTGCCGAATCGCAGCGCGTAGAAGATGCCGGCCGACGTATGGACGAGGACCTCGCCGTAGCTGGACAACGGCTGGCCGCCTTCGCCGAAGAAAAATCCCTTCGCGGCCAGATCGGCGATATCGGCGCGCGACACGCGCGCCGATCCGGGCGCGGCCGTCAGCGTCGCGGTCATGCTGGGCGGTTTGGGCCGCACGCCTTGAATCGCCAGATCCACGAGCCGGGCTGATCGACAGGTTCATCGTGAACGTATCGGTTGCCGAAGAGCCGTCCGGTCCTTCGATCGTCCACCATCTTCGGCGCGCTTCCTGAGCGGCACGACGTCCATGCCGTCGATCGAGTTCTTCGCCGGCGAGACCGAGTAGTTGCGGACGAGAATCTGATCGATCTCCGGCCGATCCACTTTCAGAAGACTGGTTTCGATCCAGTCCTGCAGCTTCGTGGACGCGTCCAGGCCCTCGACACGAGCCACGTAGGTGCGATTCGATCCCGGCAGCCGCGCGTATCGATACGACGGACGTCCTTCGACGGCGGCGCCGACGATGACGTCGGCCAGCGTGCGATCGTTCGACGCCGTTGACGATGATCCGGACGCCGCGTCCTTTCGGTGGACGGCAGCGTCTCGTCGAGCGGATCGAGCACCTGGCACCGCGCCTGATCCGCCGGCAGCTCGCTGGCCACGTCGTCCTTTCATGGCAATGAGCGCTGCCGCGATGTTCGCCAGGCGCGTCACCTCCGTCGGCGGGGTAGTTGTATTGCGACGGAATGGTCCACCGGCCGTTGCGGTTCTGGACCTTGAACGGCCTGGGCATCGACCCCTGCTCGTCATAGGCGATCACCTCGAGTGACGTCGCCCGCGTTCGCGTCGGTGAGCTCCGCGAAGAACGGCTGCCCGCGTTCGTTGACGCGCGGATCCGATCGTTCGCGCGGCGAGATCGCCCACGCCGCAGGACCAGGATCACGGAGACGAGGGCGAAGGCCGCGGTCTTGCGCGACTCCTTCACGCTGCGCTCCCGGCGCGCCCTGCCGCGACAGCGCTCCGGCGCTCGTCGGATCGCCGCCGCAGGAAAACCAGTGCGCCCACGATCAGCACCGGGACCGGTGGAAGCACGACGGCAATCGTCCGGATGAAGCCTTGCAGCTGCCGCACGCCGGCTTCCATCGACTTCGCGGCCGGCCTCGATGCGCGCGTCTCTCGCCTGCTCGACGTTCGCCTGCAGCGCCCGCAGCTTGCGGTTTTCTGCGGCCAGCACGTTGCGGACCATGACCTGGCGCGATTGCGGGTCCAGATCGGGGCGTCTTCGACCTCGCGCCTCGCGCGATCGACCGCTTCGCGAGCAGCGGCGATGGCGGTGTCGCTGTCGGCGCGAGCGTTTTGTTCTTCTTCGGACAATCGCCCGGCGAACGCGCGCGTCTGCTCTTCGACGCGCGTCAATGTCCGGTATTTCGGGCCGCCGTTTCCGGAGCTCGACGGAACGAACTGTCTCCGGCGAGCACGTCGATGCAGTTGAGGAAGAACGTGACGTTATCGAATTCGGTGCGCGATTGCTCGCGCATCAGGAAGACCTGGTCGGCGATGAAATCCAGATCGGCCACGACGACCGCATTGAGTGGACCGCCCGGACCGCCGGCGCCGGGCCGGTGAATGCGCGCCGCCAGCGTCAGGATCCTGATTCTCGGGCCGATGCGGGATGTCGGCGTTCAGCATCGGTCCGGCCTCGGTCGGCTGAACGAGCTGGAAATAACTGGCCGTTCCAGACAGCGTGCCGGTTTGCAGCAGCGGTTCGAACTCGACGTCGGCACCGTCGGCCTGGCCAGCGAGCCGGGAAACATCAGCGGCAGATCCTGAAGGCCTGCGGTCTCCACGCGCGACGGGTTGAACGCGTTCATGTTTCCGCTGCCCGGACCGACAAACACGACCTCCTGCGGAAGATCGAGATCCGGATGCGCGCGGTAGGAATCCCAGACGACGCGCGCCGGATTCCAGGCGACGCCGATCGAACTGACCGCGCGCGATGATGTCGCCCGGTGTTCTTGCGGACAATGGCCTGGTTCTCGGCCGCGTGCGGATTGGCTCGGGCCGCCATCGACGCCGCCGGCGCCAGCCGCATGTCCACCGGTCGGCATCGGGTCGAGCAGCATGAGCGTCGGCACGCCGCGCGTGACGGCATCCATCGTGTGCTCGAGCTCCTGCTGCAGGAGCGCCGACGGCTGCACGACGAGCAGCGCATCGAAGCCATCCCCGATCGGATCCCAGGGTGTGACCTTCTCCACGTCATGCTGGCGTTTCAGCTCCGAGACGATGGCCCAGGAAGACGCGTGCGTCCGGTCTCGTAGTCCGCGCCGCCGAGAATGCCGGCATCGCCGTCCACGACGCCGATGCGTTTACGGCCCGTGCGCGCGGCGACGCGCAGCGCGCGCGTGATCTCGTCTCCGGCGCCGAGCCCGCGATCGAAAAAGGAATCACCTGCTCGTCGGCGCCCGACGTCACGGCGACGCCCAGGAACACGGCCGTTGAATTCGCGCCGCTTCCGGTCGTGTCGGTGACGAGGCGAGGCACGATGCCGTAGCGCTCGCGGGCGGTCCTCGCAGACGCCGAGCGCGGCTGCGTGTCGTCGATGGCCAGCTGAATCCGATCGGGCGCAATCGCCGCGACGTCGTGCAGCACGTTCAGCAGCGCTCTCGCGCTGCTGCACGTAGTCCCGCGGCATATCAGGGCTGATGAACGCCTGAATCGACACCTGACGATCCGCGGGCATGTCCGAGATGAGACGGCGCGTCTCGTCGCTGAGCGTGTGAAGGCGTTCGGACGTGACGTCCAGTCCGACAGCCGCGCTCGCGGCGATCACCAGGACAGAGATGATGCAGACATCGAGGAAGACGACGCGGAGGAGGTGGTGGACGCCAAGCGGGAGGCCTCGGTCCACCGGCCGCCAGCGGCGTCGCGATAACAGCACCACGGTTCAGGTACAGAAATGCTGTGGCGAGCAAGACGAAATACAGCGACGGCGTCGAGCCGGACCATGCCGCGCGCGAACGACTCGAAACGCAGACGGCAAGGTAAACGGTTCGACCATCCGGGCAAGGCGTGTACTGAACACGGCCACCGCCGCCGACGCAGCGACCGGCACGGCGCAGACGAGCGCGGCGAGCACGAACGCGATGGCCGTGTTCGCCGTCAGCAACGAGCGCGAACATGCCGGCGGCGATGAGGGCGGCGCCCGCAAGCCAGTAGCCGATGTAGTTCAGCAACGAGCAGTCCGGGGTCCGGCGAACCCAGCCACGCCAGAACGAGCGCGTGGCTCATCGCAAACAGCAGCGCGACGGTGTAGATGCCGACGACGGCGAGGTAGCTTCCCGAGCACGACTTCGAGGTCGGTCGCGGGAAGCGTGAGCAGCAGCTCGTCGGATCCGGCCCTGCGCTCCTCGGCCCAGACGCCCATCGTGAGCGCGGCCACGAAGAAGAGCAGCAGCAGCGGAAAAACCTCGTTCAGCTGATCGAGATTCGCAAGGTTGTTCAGGGAAGAAACGAGGCCGCCAGAACGCGGCCACGCCGCTCAGGAAGATGAAGAGCGTGATGAAGACGTAGCCGATCGGGTTGGCGAAGTACGGCGCAGGTCACGGACGGCGAGCGCGCGAGTGGTCCGAAGCGTCACCGGCGTCGCTTCTGCCGCGGCTCACTTCGCGGCCAGATCGCTTCTTCCACCAGGCGGTGCCGTACGGCATCGTCGTGCCATTGACCGTAATGGTAGCTCTGACCTGGTGCTGCACCGGCGAGAGCAGGCGCAGGCTGTGATCCAGCTTGACTCGTCTTCCCCTTGTAGGTGAAGGGCGTTCCGGCGAAGTGGAGGTTGAAGTACCCGCCGAGGTCAGCGCCGATCGGTCCGATCTGCAGATAGCTGAAGCCGCGGCTGTCGGTCACCTGGCGCGACATCGCCTTGTGCGCGATCTCGTAGCCGATGACTTCCCGGATCTTCAGCGGTCCCGACGGTCCGGTGGCCTCGGTGTCGGCTTCGTAAAACGCGCCCCCATCGAAGGTCCCGTTCGGAACCGCCCGGTAGGTGGTGGTTCCCTTGATCGTGCCGCCCGGGCCGAGATCCGTGTCAGGGACGTCGATCTCGAACGCCCAGCGGCCCAGGAAGTAGGCGTCGAAGTCGAAGATGGGAACAGGATCTGATCTCGCGCAGTCGGGTCGGCCGAGCACGGACGTCTGACCTTTGATCTGTGGCGGCGGCGTGCCCTGTGCGGGTGCCTGCGCGAACAACAATCCGGATGTAGGGCCGCTCTTTAGAGCGGCCTCAGAGCCATGGTCTACCGCCTTCGCGCTTTGCGCTTGGCGAGTCTCGCCGTAGCTCGCGTGTTCGAGGCGAGCGGAGGCGGAAAGACCGGCCCATGCGCCAAGGTTAGCCCCAATGCAATCGTCCATGACCGCGTCATCGGTTGTTCCCTATTTGCAGCTGTCGGCGACCGGCTGCAGCGACGTCAGTTGATTCGATTTCCCGCCGGGTCCTTGATCAAGCAGACCCTTGGCTGCGACCTTGTGGCTGCGCAGCGCGTCGGGGTTGAACATGCTGATGGCAATCAGCGGTGAAACGCTGCGTGCCGAGCGGCCTCGGCGGCGGCTTCGCTTCCGTGCTGCGCTCATTGGTGTAGGGCTGCTTGGCGACCGCCGGCTCGGTCGCGTCGGTCAGCACCCAGGTGCCTTTCGGCTCTTCAGCGAGACAGCCGATGGACTCTACGATGTCGAGTTTCTGGGTCGGTGCCTGAGAGGCCTGGCCCGAAACCGCGTAGGACGCGAGACTACCCATCAAAACAGCGAGAAGCGCGAGCAGAGTAACCCTGAGCATGAGGCGAAATCCTCGAGTATGAAACCGGAGCATGTTGCCCAAAACGTCTCGAGATCCCAATACCCAAAGAAGGGTAGGAAGCGAGGAGCGACCAACATGTTAAGGTATTGCTGGCTGGCGCGTAAGCGCCCGCTGAAGTGTGCTTCCATAGGGGAGGGACTCATATGCGATTTGCCTCGACCGTTCGTATCGCGACGCTGGCCGGTGTCCTCGCAAGCAGCCAGATCGCGATGGCGGCTGAAGCGCCGACTTATACGAAAGACATCGCGCCGATCATGTTCCGATCGTGCGTCTCCTGCCATCGTCCCGGCGAAATCGCCCCGATGTCGCTGCTGAACTACGACGCGGTGCGGCCGTGGGCGAAGGCGATCAAGCGGCGCGTGGTCTCGCGGGAAATGCCGCCGTGGTTCGCCGACAAGGGGAACACTCCCTCAAGTTCCGCAACGACATCAGCCTCTCGGAATCGGAAATCGACCTCATCTCGCGCTGGGTCGACGCCGGCGCGGCGAAGGGCAGCGATGCCGACATGCCGGCGGCGCCGAAGTTCGCGCAGGGCTGGAGCCACCCAGAAGGGCCTCGATCCCGACTGCGTGATCGAGATGCCGGCGGAGTGCAAGATTCCCGCCGAAGGCGAAGTCCCGAACATCAGCTTCTTCGTGAAGAGCCCGTTCAGCGAGGACAAGTTCTTCGGAAGCCGCCGAGATGCGTCCGGGCAACCGCGCTCGTCGTGCACCACGCCAGGCGCCTACGCCAGGACCCTGGCGCCGGGCACGCGGCTCGACGCCAGACCGGGCGAGATCATCAAGACCGAGAACGACCGGCCGCGCGCGTCGGAAGCGCTCGCCGTCGAAGAGGATCGGGACATCACGTTCGGCGTCGCGCGGCTCGTATCGTTCTCGCCGGGCCGCGGCTTCGGTGCTACCGCGTCGGCGCCGGCAAGAAGCTCTCTCCGGACAAGCTCATCGACATCGGCATGCACTATCAGCCGATCGGCAAGCCGCAGACCGATCGCACGAGGCTGGGCCTCTGGTTCCAGCGCGTGCCGATGACGCACGAAGTCGTGCAGATTGGCGTTTACGATTCGCAGATCGTCGAGGGCGCGGAGCTTGTCGGCGACGGCAGCTCGATGCGCAAGCCGGCGATTCCGAACATCCCGCCGTACGCCGGCAACTGGGCGATCACCGGTATCTGGGCCGCGAAGGAAGATGCGACGCTGCTCTCGATCGAGCCGCACATGCACTTCCGCGGCAAGGACGTCCAGTACACGCTGGTCTATCCGGACGGACGCGAGAGGAGCTCCTGGCGTCAGTCGAAGTTCGAGCACGGCTGGCAGATCAACCACGAGCTCGCCGAGCCGCTGCTGATTCCCGCCGGCAGCAAGGTCGTCGCCTACGGCCACTTCGACAACTCGGTGAACAACCGCTTCAACCCGGCGCCGCACCAGGAGGTGTTCTGGTCGGAGCAGAGCTGGGACGAGATGTATCACCCGTACATCGAGATCATCTATAACGGCCGCGACATCACGAAGACGACGAACACGCAGCAGCAACAGCAGTAACGAACGGCAACAACGTCAGCACCAGGAGGGCCGCAGCCGAAAGGCTCGGCCCTCTTTTTGACAAGAGGCCCATGAAACCGCTCCGCGGCATTCCTGTTCGTCATGCTGCTGCCGCTGGCTGCGAACGCGCAGCAGGCGCCGGCCGGACAGCAGCCGAACACGGACGATCCGAACTACCGGCGGCCGTCCACCTCGTCACTGCCTCCGTTCAATCTCGGCTACTTCGAAGGAACGTGGACCGTCGACTGGGATGTGCCGCGACAGCGTGTTCGGTGAAGGCGGCCAGATCACCGGCACGGAAACCTACAAGTGTGAGCGAGCAAGCGCCTCTCCGTGCGAGAGCAGCTGTGAAGGAAGAAACGCCTGGTGGCCCGGTCACGCAGCAGGTGCGCATGCGCTACGACGCAGCCACGCCGGACGATCACGCGCGACGAGAAGGATTCGCGCGGCTTCAGCGTCCACTACGTCGGCCGCGTTTCGAGCGATCAGGGCTTGTATCAGATCTGCCTGGTCCGGCGATCCATTCCGCTACAAAGGCAAGAAAGATCGGCGTTCAAATCGGCGGCGTCGCTCAGCGCGCCGAGCGGCGTTTCGCATGCGCGTGCAGATCTCGGTGGACGACCAGCCGGCGACGAACTTCGGAAGCCCATGGTGGCGACTTCGTCAGACTCCGTAGACGCGCGCCCGGGCGCGCCGGCGATTGAGGTCACTGGGCTCTGAGCAAGCACCTACGGGCCTTTCGTTGCCGTGCGGAATCTCTCGTTCAGCATTCCCAAAGGCCAGATCGTCGGGCTGCTCGGGCCGAACGGCGCCGGGCAAGAGCACGACGATGAAGATCCTCACGGGGTTCATCGGAGCGACGGCACTGGCACCGCGCGCGTCGCGGGCTTCGACGTCGCCGCCGAACGCATCGAGGCCGGCGGCCCGCGTCGGCTATCTTCCCGAGAACGGCCCGCTCTACACCGGACATGACGCCCCGGCGGACGCTGCAATTCTTCGGGTCAGCGCGAGGCCTGGACCGCTCGACGCTCGAGACACGCGTCGCGGCGATTGCGGCGCAGTGCGGGCTCGAGCAGATTCTCGACAAACCGATCGGCAAGCTCGTCGAAAGGCTTGCGTCAGCGTGTCGGGCTGGCGCAGGCGCTGCTCCACGATCCCGAGGTGCTGATCATGGACGAGCCGACCTCTGGGCTGGATCCGAACCAGATCCGGGAGTTCCGGGATCTCGTGCATCAGCATCGCGGCAGGAAGACCATGCTGCTCTCGACGCACATTCTCCAGGGAGATCGACGCGCTCGCCGATCGCGTGCTGCTGATTCATTCAGGCGACCTGGTGTTCGACGGTCCGGCCGCCGACTTGCGCCTGCATGGCTCGCTCAGAAGAAGCGCTTCTATCGTCTCACCCAATCCTCAAAATCCTCAAATCCTCAAATCCTCAAATCCTGAAATTCGTGGTCTCCGTTACATCCCGGGTGGCGTGAAGCGCCCGTCGGCGGCAATCCAGCCGCCGTCGGCGAAGAGCAGCGATCCGGTCACGTAGCTCGCGGCATCCGAGATCAGGAACAGCGTCGGGCCCACCATCTCGCCGAAGCCGCCGCCCATCGTGCCAAGCACGGTCTTCTTCGCATAGGCGTCATGCCCATTCCGGCTTCGACTTGATCTGCTGTGTCAGCGGTGTCTCGACCACTCCTGGCCCGATGGCGTTGACTGCGGACACCTGATGGTCCGAATTCCGCCGCAGCCGTGCGAACGAGCATGCACGACGCCAGCCTTCGTCATCGCGCACACGCTTTGCCCGGGCTCGACGACCTGCGATCGAATCGAAGAGAAGATCACGATGCTCCCGGATTTCTGCGCGGTCATGACGCGACCGGTGGCGCGAAGCACGTTGAAGGTGCCTTTCAGGTTCAATCCTGACCACGCCGATCGAACTCGTCGTCGCTGTAATCGAGGATCTTCTTCCGGACGTTGATCGCCGGCGTGCACACCAGCGCATCGAGGCGGCCGAGGCGCTTCGGCGATCTTCTGTATCGCCGCGTCAACGGCAGCGCTGTCGACGATGTCGAGCGCGGCAGCGTCGGCAGCGCCTCCGCCGCTTCGAATTCGCGCGGCGGTTGGCTTCGGCGGTGTCTGGCTTTCACGTCCAGGCAGGCGACGCGAGCGCCCTGACCGGCTGCGCCGATCGCCACGGCCTCGCCGATTCCAGAGCCGGCGCCGACTACTACGACGACGCGATTCTCCAAAGAAAACAGATTGTTGGTCATGGTGAGGTCATAGTGAAAGCCATCACGGTCTCGTGAGCTCGAGAATCGCGTCAGGGCGATCACCTTCGTCGCGTTGATCAGATCCTCGATGCTGCACCACTCGTCGGGCTGATGTGCGACGTCCAGCCGGCCCGGCCCGTAGGCGACGACGTGGCGGATTCCGCCGATGCGATCGAAATGTTTCTGATCGTAGGTGCCGGGGCTGCGCCACATGCGCCGCGTCGCGTCCAAGAACCTCGCGCACGCTGCGCTCCATCGCGGAAACAAGCGGCGACTGCTCCGGCGCCGAGGTCGGATGGACCACCATCAGATCGCGAAGCACGCAGTCCAGGGCAGGCGTTTCGGCGGCCGCCCGCGACAGCAGGGATTCGATTTCAGCCTTGACCTCGTCGAAGCGCTCCTCGACCAGGAACCGGCGATCGAACGCCGCCCGGCGCGTGTCGGCCACGCACGGCGTTTGAATGCCGTCAACGGGCTGGCCGCCGGAAATGCCGTTGATGTTGAAGGTCGCGTGGCGCGCGGCATCTGGGCACGACTGGCATGGCGGTCCTGCGCATGGCGAGCGCGCCGGCGCGAGCTCCCGCCGGAACCGATCCAGCACGACCCCATGTGTCCTGATGGCGCTCACGCCCTGAAACGGCATGCTGCCGTGCGCGATGTGAGCCGCGCGTCTCGATCTCGAACCAGTACGACCCCGCGATGGCCGAGGCAGATGCGTTCCACGTCGAGCGGCTCGGGAATGATCACGTAGTCGATGTGCGCCGACGTCAGGCGTCCGCGCTCGGCGAGCCAGGCGACGCCGGCAAACCCGCCGCTCTCTTCATCCACCGTCGAGCAATACGTAACTT
>ERZ1370068.1528-contig-11429_pt1 | contig 40942 bp, 52 predicted proteins | sample MGYA00561227_ERZ1370068 | MGnify/ENA primary metagenome ERZ1370068 (study PRJEB38410, sample SAMEA6850437) | metagenome | study: Metagenomic assessment of the ecological functions of the soil: analysis of the soil microbiota associated with the... | reverse complement strand
TAGCCCAACTGATTCAGTTACGTATTGCTGCAATAGCCGCTCGGCCGCGATGCCGATCATCGCGGGCATGGACGCGGCCTACATCAAAAAGCAGGTGGAGTCGGTATGCCGCTGGCAAGCGCCCTCGCCCGAGATGGGGCCGTACGCGAAGCAGATCCTCGACATCGGCGTCGATCAGGTCGCGGCCTACTTCGCCGGTCAGAAGATGGAGCCGACGTCGATCAAGGCCGATCCCGCGGCGGTGGGACGCGGACGCGCCGCCGCCGCGGTGTGCGTGGTCTGCCATGGCCCGGCGGGGAAGGGCGATCCCGCGCGCGGCATCGCGAGCCTGGCCGGCCAGGCACCGGGCTACCTGCGTGACCAGATCCGGCTCTTCAAGCAAGACGCCCGAAATCCCGGCGATGCCGACGTCACCGCGATGAAGGCGCTCATGAAGACGGTTCCCTGACGAGCGGATACCCGAACCCGCCTGCCTCCCACCGCCAAGGCTTGCGGTAGAGATCCGATCGCCCCTGGGCGATCCGTGGCACGATCTGCCCGGGGGATTCCTGAACTCGTGCCCGAATGGCTCCTGGCTTTTCCCACCGGGCTGGCGCGGTCGGGCGCCTACGGCACGGTCATTGGCGCGGGCGGCGGCTTCATCCTCCTGCCTTTGCTCCTGCTCTTCTATCCGCACGAGAACCTCAGCGAACCGATCCGCGAGCGTTTCGGCTCGCCCGGTGACCCTCTTCAATGCCCTATCGGGGACCCATCGCCTATCGCAGCTCAGCCCAGCGTGGACTACGGCTTCCGGCATGCTGCTCGCGGCGGCGACCATTCCCGGCGCCATCCTGGGAGAGCGCCGAGCCACCTCCCTCATCCCGCGGCGCCCCTTCGACCTCTGCCCGTGGGCGTGCTCCTCACATCCGGGACCTCGGCCTTCCTGATGGTGCGACCCATCATGGGGACCGGGGAGGGAGAGGCCCCGAATTATCGCGCACGAGCCGCCGCACTCGGTTCAGGTTCCGGCGGCCAGCGCCGTGCGGGTGTGCCGAGCCACACGTCCCCGCGCTCTGGCGCCGGGCTCAGCGTCGTCATCCGGGTTCCTCCCGAAGCCCCTCGACGTCGGACCGGCGGCTTCATTCACGTGCCGGTCAACATGGTGAACCGTTGAACTTCCCCGTCAGCACGTCGCCGCCCGCCACGTCGCTGCCTCGCCCTTGACCGCCATCCTTCCGTGGGGCTCGATGGTGCACCCAAGCTCACGGGTACGCTCGCGGGCGCGGCGCGCGCGGCGCCGCTCGCCCTGCGTGTCGCGATCGGCGCGCAGCAGTGGGCGCCCGGCTCGCTCAGCGCGCATGCATCGGAGCCCTGGATCATCCGCGCCCTCTGTTCTGGCCCTCGTGCTCGTGGGAGCACGGCTCATCATCAAGGCGCTGCAGCCGGGACACTGAACCGGAGCTATCAATCGAGACCGCGCATGCGCCACGGTTTTCGTGATCGACCAGCGCAAGTGCATCGGCTGCCACGCCTGCACGGTGGCCTGCAAGGAAGAGAACCAGGTCCCGCTCGGGCGTCAACCGCACCTGGGTGAAGTACATCGAGAAGGGACGTTCCCGGACACGCGGCGCTACTTCTCCGTGCTGCGGTGCAACCACTGCGACAACGCGCCCTGCGTGACGATCTGCCCGACCGTCGCGCTGCTACCGCCGGACCGACGGCATCGTGGACTTCGACGGCGACCGCGTGCATCGGCTGCAAGTCGTGCATGCAGGCCTGCCCGTACGACGCGCTCTACATCGATCCCGACACGCAGACCGCGGCCAAGTGCCACTACTGCGCGCACCGGGTGGAGGTCGGCCTCGAGCCGGCCTGCGTCATCGTCTGCCCGGTGCAGGCCATCGTCGCCGGGCGACCTCGACGATCCCAATCGCCGCATCGCGCGGCTCGTCGCCGCGCAGCAGGTGCAGGTGCGCAAGCCGGGAGCAGGGGACGCAGCCCAAGCTCTTCTACCTCGGCGCCGATGTCGCCGCGCTGACGCCGGCGATGCAGCGGCGCGACGGAGCGGCTACCTCTTCGCGCAGGCGCAGCGATCACCGTGCCGGGCCGGCCGCAACCGGCCGACGGCGATCGCGGCTCCGCCGCCGGATGGCGGCGCTGGACCTGCTCGCCTGGCGCGTACGCGTCTACGACGTGGCGCACGCCGAGCGGCCGTGGGGCTGGAAGGTCTCGACGTATCTCTGGACCAAGTCGATCGCGGCGGGCGCGCTGCTGGTGGCGGCGCTCGCCGTGCTCGTCGCGGGCTCGCGGCCGGCGATAGCCCGCTGGCGGCGCTCGCGCCCTGTGGTCGCCCTGCGTCTTCCTCGCGCTCACCACCGGCCTCCTCGTCGCGCGATCTCAGCGACCCGACCGCTTCCTCTACATCCTGCTCAAGGCCGAACCGGCGGTCGTGGCTCGTCGTGGGGCGCGTGGATCCTGATCGGCCTACGGCGGCGCTGGCGCACCTCTGGCTCGTCGCCGGGCTGGGCCGAGCCAGGCCGCGCGTCGCTGACCTGGCTCGCGGCTGCCGCGTGCATGCTCGCTCGCCGCGGCGTCGGCCGGGTACCAGCGCCTTCCTCTTCGGCCAGGCGGAGGGGCGCGACTTCTGGCAGAGCCCGCCTGCTCCTGCCCGCATCTCGCTCGTGGCCGCGCTCGTCGCCGGCAGCGCGCGCGCTGCTGCTCGGTCGCGCCGCGCCAGCGTGGAGGCTCGGCGCGCGCCGTGAGACGCTGCCGCCTCGCGTCGCTGTCTGCGCGCTCGCTGCTGGCCACGGGGTAATCTGGTCGCTGAGCTGTTCGAGTCGCAGCCGACGCGCGACGCCGCGTCGTGCGCGCGGCATCGCCCGGCGGCCCGCGTGCGCGCGCCGCGCTGCTGGGGCGGCGTGGTCGGCGGCGGGCCTCCTGCTGCCCATCGGGCTGCTCACCACCTCCTCGCCGGCGGCGTGGACGGTAGCCGCCGTCGCTCGCCCTGATCGGCCTCGTGGATCTACGAGGACCTCTGGGTCCGCGCGGGCCAGTCCATCCCGCTGAGCTGAGGGAGACCATGACCGATCGCGTCACCGAACCGCTGCACCCGGTCGCGCGCGATCTCCGAGCGCCGGCGCGAGCGGGCTCGCGACGCTATCCCCCGCCGCGCGCTGGGACGACTGGGAGGAGTACGACTCGCGGGCCTGGCCGCGCGAAGGTGAAGCGCCGCTACTCGCTGATCCCCACCATCTGCTTCAACTGCGAGGCGGCCTGCGGGCTCCTCGCCTACGTGGACAAGCAGACGCTGCAGATCCAGAAGTTCGAGGGCAATCCCGACGCACTCCGGGCAGCCGCGGCCGCAACTGCGCCAAGGGCCCGGCCACCTCAACCAGATCACCGATCCCGAGCGCATCCTCTACCCGCTCGCGCGCGGGCAAGCCCGCGGCGAAGGCGAAGTGGGAGCGCGTGAGCTGGGACGAGGCGCTCGACGACATCGCCGGCCGCATCCGGAAGGCCCTGGTGGAGGGGCGCCAGACCGAGGTCATGTATCACCTGGGCCGGCCGGGCCACGAGCTGATCTACCTCCAGCGCGTCTTCCACGCCTGGGGCATCGACGGCCACAACAGCCACACCAACGTCTGCTCGGCCTCGGCGCGCGCGCGGGCTACGCCTTCTGGCACGGGCATCGACCGGCCCTCGCCCGATCACGCCAACGCGCGCTTCATCCTGCTGCTCTCCTCCCACCTCGAGGCCGGCCACTACTTCAACCCGCACGCCCAGCGCATCATCGGAGGCAAGATGCGCGGGCGCCAAGGTCTGCGTCGTCGACACGCGGCTGTCGCAACACCGCCTCGATGGCCGACTGGTGGCTCTCCGCCGTGGCCGGGCATCGGAGGCCGCGCTGCTGCTGGCCATGTGCCACGTGCTGCTGCGCGAGAGGCACCTGGGACCGCGACTTCGTGCGGCGCTGGGTCGAACTGGGAGGAGTACCTGCGCGAGGAGCGCCCGAGCTCGCCGGTGACCTTCGAGGCGTTCGAGCGGGCGCTCGGCGAGCTCTACGCCGCGTACACGCCGGAGTTCGCGGAGCGCGAGAGCGGGCGATCCCGGCCGCGCGCATCGAGGAGGTCGCGCGCGAGATCGGGCGCGCGGGCTCGGCGCCTGGCCACCCACGTCTGGCGCAACGCCGCCGCCGGCAACCTCGGCGGCTGGGCAGGTCGCGCGCGCGCTCGAGCTGCTCGTGCGTGCTGGTCGGGCGCGGTCGGCCACCCGGGCGGCACCGCGCCCAGCGCGTGGAACAAGGCGGTCCCGGCGCCGCCGATGATGCCGCCGCCCGGGCAAGGTCTGGAGCGAGCTGCTCATGCCGCGCGAGTACCCGCTCGCCTTCTTCGAGATGAGCTTCCTCCTGCCGCACTTCCTCCGCGAGAGGCCGCGGCAAGCTCGCGATGTACTTCACGCGGGTCTACAACCCGGTGTGGACGAATCCCGACGGCATGTCGTGGATCGGAGATGCTCACGGACGAGGCCACGGTCGAGCGCCACGCCTGCCTCACGCCCATCTGGAGCGAGACCGCGTGGTTCGCCGACTACGTGCTGCCGATGGGGCACGCCTCCGAGCGCCACGACCTCATGAGCGCAGGAGACGCACGCCGCGCGCTGGATCGGCTTCCGCCAGCCGGTGCTGCGCGTGGCGCTCGAGCGCCAGGGCAAGACGCTTCGACTGACGTGGCAGGCCCACGAGGCGGCCGGGCTCGGGCAGGTGTGGGAGGAGGACGAGTTCTGGATCGAGCTGTCGTGGCGCATCGATCCCGACGGCGTCGCTCGGCATCCGCAAGTACTTCGAGTCGCCGTACCGGCCGGGCGAGAAGCTGCGCATCGAGGAGTTCTACCGCTGGATCTTCGAGCACAGCGTGCCCGGCCTCCCGGCGGCGGCGCGGAAGCGAGGGCCTGACGCCGCTCGAGTACATGCGCAAGTACGGCGCGTTCCTGGTGGAGGACGGGCGTCTACGCGCACCCACGAGAGCGCCGCTCGCCGCGGCCGAGCGCGACGGGGGCCGCGGTCGATCCCGTCACCCGCGTGGTCAGCAAGGCCGGCGCCGCGGTGGGGGTCGAGATCGACGGCCGCGCCGCGTGGGCTTCCCGACGCCGTCGCGCAAGCTCGAGTTCTTCTCGAAGACGCTCAAGGACTGGAAGTGGCCGGAGCACGCGGTGCCGACCTACGTCCGGAGCCACGTGCACTGGTCCGAGATCGACCGCGCCCGGGGCGAGATGCTGCTGCTGCCCGACCTTCCGGCTGCCGACTCTCGATCCACTCGCGCTCCGGCAACGCCGAAGTGGCTCTACGAGATCTCGCACACGCAACCCGCTGTGGCTGCACCCCGAGGACGCCGGCGCGGCTCGGCGTCACGCACCGGCGATCTCCTCAAGGTCGAGACCGAGATCGGCCACTTCGTGGACCGCGTCTGGGTGACCGAAGTCGATCCGCCCCGGCGTCGTCGCCTGCTCGCATCACCTCGGGCGCTGGCGGCTGCCAGGAGTCGACGGGAGGCGAGCGCTGGTCCACCGCGCTGGTGGACCTTCGCGCGACACCGCGCGGGGCAGTGGCGGATGCGGCACCTCCACGGCGTGCGGCCGTTCGAGAGCGCCGACCCGGACTCCGCAGCGCGTGTGGTGGGAGGACGCGGGCGTGCACCAGAACCTCACCTTCCCGGTGCATCCCGACCCGGTGAGCGGCCAGCACTGCTGGCACCAGAAGGTGCGCGGTGCGGCCGTCCGGCGAGCGAGCGCTACGGCGACGTCGTTCGTCGACACCGACCGGGCGCACGAGGTGTACCGGCGCTGGCTGGCGATGACGCGGTCCGGCGCCCGGGCCGGGCGGGCTGCGGCGGCCGCTCTGGCTGCCGCGCGCCTTCAAGCCCGACCTCTCGACGTACCGGCTCCCGGAGCCGTGAGGCGGAGCCGCCGCCCCGGCGGCGGTCGCGCCCGTCGCCCGAGCGCGGCGCGGATGGCCGCGGTGACGTCGCCCGCGTCCCGGCGAGCGTTGACCCTTCAGCGCGCGTGCCGTAGGGTAGATGGTGAGCATGAACCTGATCAGCCACATCAATGCGGACGGCGACATCCTGCAGGCCTGGCTCGATCACTACGTCCGGCTCGGAGTCACCCGGTTCCACGTGGTCCTGCACGGTCCCGAGGAGGAGAATGCCATCCTGCTGGCCCTCCGGAGCCGCTACCCGATCGAGGTGCACGAGATGTACGGCGGGCCCTTTCTCGGCCGGGAGAAGAAGCTCCGGCTGGACCGGGTGCTCGCGCAGCTCACCGATCAATGGCTGCTCCTCGTGGACAGCGACGAGTTCCTCGAGCTCCCGGTCGGCTCTGTCGCCGCGGCGATCCGCCTGCTCGAGCGGACGGGCACCGACGCGCTCGCGGCGCCGATGGTCCAGCGCATCCGCGCGGACGGCACGCTGGAGAGCCCCGATCTCGTGCCCGATCCCTTCCAGGAGTTCCCGCTCTGCTCCTGGAACCTCTACTCGCTCATGTCGGTGAAGGCCCCGCTCTCGGAGTTCCCCTCTTCTATTGCCGGTCCGGCACCGAGATGACGGAGTCGGGCAACCACTATCCTCCCGCGGGAACGGTGGCGGCGCCGGACATCCTGCGAGGAGTCAGCCACCACTTCAAGTGGCGCCGGGTCGTGCTCGAGCGGCTCCGGCGGCGGGCGGCATCGAGGAGCGGACGGGGAGGACTCGGCGGGATTCCTCGGCTACCTCGAGCGGAACGGCCGGCGGCTGCCCATCCAGGATGCCTTCCGGGCACCCGCCACGAGCTGGAGCGCCGCCGCCTCCTGCGCCGCCCCAGCCCCCTGCAGATCATCACCGCGCGCCTTCGCCGGGCGATCCGTGTGCTGCCGCCCGGCGTCAGGACGGGCTGGGGCGGATATACCGGACCCTGCGGCGGAGCTAGTCGACGCCGAAGTCGAACATGCGCCCGCCGGCGGTGGCGCCGCTGAGCACGATGAAGCCGTATTCGCCCGCCGGGAGCGGGCTGGAGGGCGAGATCCGGTAGAAGCCATTCGCCTCGCGCTCGCCTCTTGACCGCGATGCGGTCCTCGCCTCCGGACGCCCTGGCGCGAGCTCCCCGTACGGATGATATCCGCCGCTGCCCATCTTGAGATTGCGATCATTCTTCTTGTCGCCCGGCGGAAGGCTGACGAGAGCGCCTCGGTCGGCGCGAAGTAGCTGTAGAACTGCGGCTGCTTGTCGGTGATGCGATACTCCGCCCTGCGCCCGCCCAGCACGACGTCGCTCTTCGACGAGACAAGCGGCGTTGCTGACCTCGATCTCGACGACCTGGGGCTGCATCTCGACGTAATTCGCGCCGTTCGGGTGAAAGATCAGATCGCGGGGCAAGGTCGCCGCCGCCCGCCGGCGCTGTTCCTCGCCGCCGCGGATACTGGCGGAGACTGGCGCGGAGGTGGCGGCGGAGGGCGCGGCCGGGTGCGGGCGGCGGGGGCCGCGGCGGCCGCGCCGCTCCGGGGCGCGCTCACCATGGCCTCGATGACCTTGTCGGAGACGCCGGCCTTCTTGAGCGCCAGCAGCAGATTGGTGCTGGTGTCGAAGTTGGCAGGGGCTGGAGCGGATGCGCGCGAGCACCACCGCCTCGCCGAGCCCGCCCTTGACCATGGAGATGACCGAGTCGTTGGTGAGGACTTCCTGTGCCACGGCGCTGGACGTCCCGCCGACCATAAGGAATCCCGCCAGCACGAGCACGGCGCCCAGCGCCCGCCAGAAGATCTTCGAAGTGCGCATCGTGGTGCCTCCTGCGCACAGAGAATACCGGGGGTAGAGGAAGTCAAGACCGCCGAGTCCAGCGCCGGCCTCGCCTTGACCTCCTCCCGGACGCCATGTTAGCGTAACGCGCTGGTTTCGACCCGTCGCCTCCCCTCCGAACGGGCGGGAGGCGATACGTCGTGTAGGCCAGGAAGCGCAGGTGTTCCGCGGGGTTCGCGGCAGCGGCCGGCGGCGAGGAGGCCCACCATGGCGGCAGACCAGATCAAGCGGCTCTACGAATCCATGCCCGATCGCCTCGAGCGGGCGCGCCGGCTTCGGTCGCCCGCTCACGCTGGCCGAGAAGATCCTGGTTTCCCACGCCGACGACTTCGACAAGCAGGAGTGGAGCCGCGGCAAGGCCCAGCTCCGCCTGCGGGTGGACCGGGTGGCGCTGCAGGACGCCACCGGGCAGATGGCGCTGCTCCAGTTCATGCAGGCGGGCAGAAGCAGGTGGCGGTGCCGAGCACCGTGCACTGCGACCACCTCATCCGCGCGCAGAGCGGGGCCGCGGACGGACATGGAGCGCGCGCTCGCCGAGAACCGCGAGGTCTACGACTTCCTGCACTCCGCCTCGAAGAAGTACGGCATCGGCTTCTGGAAGCCGGGCGCCGGCATCATCCACCAGGTCGTGCTCGAGAACTACGCCTTCCCGGGCGGCCTCATGATCGGCGCCGACTCGCACACGCCGAACGCGGGCGGGCTCGGCATGGTCGCCATCGGGGTGGGCGGCGCGGACGCGGTCGAGGCGATGGCGGGGCTGGCGTGGGAGGTGCTCGATCCCAAGCTGATCGGCATCCGCCTGACCGGCAAGCTGTCGGGCTGGACCTCGGCCAAGGACGTCATCACCGTAGCTCTGTCGGCCTCCTCACCGTCAAGGGCGGCACCAACAAGATCATCGAGTACTTCGGGCCCGGCGCGGAGTCGATCAGCGCCACCGGCAAGGGCACCATCTGCAACATGGGCGCCGAGCTGGGGGCGACCACCTCGCTCTTCCACGTTCGACGACCGGATGGCGGCCTACCTCCGCGCCACCGACCGCGCCGATGATCAGCCGCGCTCGCCGAGGCAGTACCGCGCAGCACCTGGTGGCGGACCCGGAGGTGCTGCGCGGATCCCGAAGAAGCACTTCGACGAGGTGGTCGAGATCAATCTCTCGGAGCTGGAGCCGCACATCGTGGGCCCGCACTCGCCCGACCGCGCGCGGCCGATGCTCAGCCTCGCCGCGGAGGTAGAAGGAAGGGTGGCCCACCAGCATCAAGGCCGCCCTCATCGGCTCGCTGCACCAACTCCTCCTACGAGGACATGCGCGCGCGCCGCCCACATCGCCACCCAGGCGCTCAAGGCGGGGCTCAAGCGCCAAGACCCGTTCCTGCGTCACCCCGGGCTCCGAGCGCATCTACCAGACCGATCAAGCGCGACGGCATCATGGCGCACCTTCGAGCAGATCGGCGGCACCGTGCTCGCCAACGCCTGCGGGCCGTGCATCGGCCAGTGGAAGCGCTCGCGACGTGGCCACGAACGAGGTCAACACCATCGTGTCCTCGTTCAACCGCAACTTCCCGGCCGCAACGACGGCAGCGCGGCCACGCATGTCCTTCCTGACCAGCCCCGAGATCGTGACCGCCATGGCCTTCGCCGGGCACGCTGGAGTTCGACCCGGTCCAACGGGACCATGCCGGGCCCGACGGCACGTCCGTTCCGCTTCACCGCGCCGGAGGGCGGAGGAGCTGCCGCGCGCAGGGCTTCGCCAGGGGCGAGGAGGGCTCGAGGCCCCCGCCGCCGACGGCGACCGCGTGCGAGGTCAGGATCTCGCCCCACAGCGAGCGGCTCCAGCTCCTCCAGCCGTTCCCGCGGTGGGACGGCCGAGACTTCGACCGAGCTGCCCCATCCTGGTGAAGACCAAGGGCAAGACCACCACCGACCACATCTCGCCCGCGGGGACGCTGGCTCCGCGTACCGCGGGCATCTCGACAAGATCAGCGACAACATGTTCCTGGGCGCGGTCAACGCGTTCACCGGCGAGGCGGGCAAGGGCGTCAACCCCGATTACCGGCGAGGCCGGCAAGACCTTCACCGCAGATCGCGCGCGACCTCAAGGCGCGAGGGCACCTCCTGGATCGTCATCGGCGACGAGAACTACGGCGAGGGGTCGAGCCGCGAGCACGCCGCCATGTCCCCGCGCTATCTGGGCGCCAAGGTCGTCATCGTCAAGAGCTTCGCCCGCATCCACGAGACCAATCTCAAGAAGCAGGGCATCCTGCCCTGACCTTCGCGGACCCCAAGGACTACGACCGCTTCGAGCAGCCGGACCGCGTGAGCGTCACCGGGCTCGCCAGCGCTCGCCCCGGCAAGCCGGTCGAGGTGACCATCCACAAGGCGGACGGCAAGACCGTCACCATCAAGTGCCTGCACACCTTGACCGAGGAGCAGATCGGCTGGTTCAAGGCAGGCTCCGCGCTCAACGCCCTCAAATAATTCTCAGGGAGGCCCCATGGCCGGCAGGCGTGAAGGTTCCCGCGGGCGAGAAGGTCACGATCAGCCACGGCAAGCTGCACGTGCCGGACCACCCGATCATCGCCTTCATCGAGGGCGACGGCACCGGGCGCGACATCTGGGCGCGCCTCGGTGCGCGTGCTCGACGCCGCGGTGGCCAAGGCCTACAGGCGGCGAGCGCAAGATCGCCTGGGCCGAGGTCTACGCGGGCGAGAAGGCGCAGGCGTGTACGGCAAGGACTGCCCGCCGAACCTGGCTGCCCGCGCGAGACCCTCGACGTCATCCGCGAGTACCTGGTCGGCGATCAGGGGCCGCTCACCACGCCGGTCGGCGGCGGCATCCGCTCGCTCAACGTCGCGCTGCGCCAGATGCTCGACCTCTACGTCTGCCTGCGGCCGGTGCGCTGGTTCAAGGGCGTGCCCTCGCCGGTGAAGCACCCGAGAAGGTCGACATGGTGATCTTCCGCGAGAACACCGAGGACATCTACGCCGGGCATCGAGTGGGTGGCCGGCAGCGCCCGAGGCCAAGAAGGTCATCGCCTTCCTTCAGAACGAGATGGGCGTCAAGAAGATCCGCTTCCCCGGCTCACTCGCTCCATCGGCATCAAGCCGGTGTCGAAGGAGGGGCTCGGAGCGGCTCATCCGCGCCAGCATGCGACTACGCCATCGAGAACAACCGCAAGAACGTGACCCTCGTGCACAAGGGCAACATCCATGAAGTACACCGAGGGCATGTTCATGACGTGGGGCTATCGCCCTGGCCAAGCGCGGAGTTCGCCGGACAAGCTGGTCGGCTGGGACGACTGCGGCGGCAAGCCGCCGGCGGGCAGATCCTGGTCAAGGACGTCGATCACCGACGCGTTCCTGCAGCAGATCCTCACCCGGCCCGACGAGTTCGACGTGATCGCCGTGCTGCAACCTGACCGGCGACCTACATCTCCGACGCGCTGGCCGCGCAGGTGGGCGGCATCGGCATCGCGCCCGGCGCCAACATCAACTACGACACCGGCCACGCGCGTCTTCGAGGCCACCCACGGCACCGCCCCCAAGTACGCCGGCCAGGACAAGGTCAACCCCGGCTCGGTCATCCTGTCCGGCGAGATGATGTTCCGCTACATGGGCTGGAACGAGGCGGCCGACCGTGATCATCGCCGGGCTGGAGAAGACGCTCGGAGCAGAAGGTCGTCACCTACGATTTCGCCCGCCTGATGGACGGGGCGAAGGAAGTGAAGTGCTCCGAGTTCGGCACCGCCCTCATCAAGAGCATGGAGAAGCTCTGATGGCGGCGCGCCCCAAGATCACGGTGGTCGGCGCCGGCAACGTCGGCGCCTCCGTGGCCCAGTACGCGGTGGAGCAGCGAGCTGGGCGACGTGGTCCTGGTGGACGTGGTGCGAGGGCATCCCGCAGGGCAAGGCGCTCGACCTCGCCCAGGCGGGGCCGGTGCACGGCTATGACTCCGCCCTGGTCGGGATCGAACGGCTACGACGAGACGGCGGGCTCGGACATCGTCGTCATCACCGCGGGCCTGGCCCGCAAGCCGGGCATGACCCGCGACGACCTCCTGTTCAAGAACGCCGAGATCGTGGGCGGCGTGGTGGAGCAGGTGGTGTCGCGCTCGCCCCAGTCCATCCTCATCCTGGTCACCAACCCGCTGGACGCCATGGTGCAGCTCGCCTGGAAGAAGTCGAGGTTCCCGCACCAGCGGGTGATCGGGATGGCGGGGTGCTCGACTCCGCGCGCTTCCGCACCTTCATCGCCCAGGAGCTCCGCGTCTCGGTGGAGAACGTCACCGCCTTCGTGCTCGGCGGCCACGGGGACACCATGGTGCCGCTCCCGCGCTACTCCACGGTGGCGGGCATCCCCATCACCGACCTCCTGCCCCCGGACCGCATCCAGGCTCTGGTCACGCGCACCGCTAACGGCGGCGCCGAGATCGTGGCGCTGCTCAAGTCCGGGAGCGCCTACTACGCCCCGGCCGCCTCCGCGGTGGAGATGGTGGAGGCCATCCTCAAGGACAAGAAGAAGATCCTGCCCTGCGCCGCCTATCTCGAGGGCCAGTACGGGACCAGGGGACTCTACGTGGGCGTGCCGGTCAAGCTCGGCCGCGCGGGCGTCGAGCAGATCATCGAGATCAAGCTCACCGCCGAGGAGCAGGCCGCCTTCGACAAGTCGGCGGCGTCGGTGCGCGAGCTCGTCGACAAGCTGAAGCTCCAGGAGCGCGCCGCCTCTCCATGCGCACCATCCACGTCTCGGCCATCACCGACGCGGTGAAGAAGCTCTGCATGGAGGCCAACTACGATCCTCGAGCCCGACGTGCTGCGCGCGTTCGACCGTGCGCTGGCCACCGAGCGCTCGCCGGCGGGAAGCAGGTGCTCCACATCCTCAAGGACAACGCCGAGCTGGCGCGCACCAAGAAGATCCCCTACTGCCAGGATACCGGCTTCGTGGTCTGCTTCGTCGACGTGGGGCAGGACGTCCACATCGAGGGCGGCCTCCTGGTGGACGCCGTCAACGAGGGCATCCGCGCCGGCTATACCGAGGGCTATCTGCGCGCCTCGATCGTGCGGTCGCCCTTCGATCGCGTGAATACCGGCGACAATACTCCCGCCGTGATCCACACCGAGCTGGTGGCCGGGCAGCACGCTGCGCATCCAGATCATGGCGAAGGGCGGCGGCTGCGAGAACCGCTCGAAGTACAAGATGCTCACGCCCGCGGAGGGCATGCGACGGCGTCAAGGCCTGGGTGCTCGAGTGCATCAAGACCGCGGGGCCCGACGCCTGCCCGCCGCTCATCGCCGGGGTGGGAGTGGGCGGCACCTTCGAGCAGGCCGCCATCCTCTCCAAGAAGGCGCTCTTCCGCGAGCTGGGCTGCGCCCAATCCCGATCCGGTCCTCGACGCGCTGGAGCGCGAGCTCCTCGAGCGGGCCAACCGCCTCGGCATCGGGCCCGCAGGGCTATGGCGGCGACACCACCGCGCTCGGCATCCACGTGCTCACCTATCCCTGCCACATCACCAGCCTGCCGGTGGCGGTCACGATCGAGTGCCACGCGCACCGGCACAAGGAAGCGGTGCTGTGATCCGGACGGCGGCGGATGGGATCAAGGAGGTGCTCGCCGCCGCTCACCGACGCAGCGACGTGGAGGCGCTCGCTTCCGGCGACCGCGTCCGCATCACCGGCGCGCTCTACACCGCGCGCGACGCGGCCCACGCCCGCCTCCAGCCGCTGGTGGACGCGGGCCGGCCGCTGCCCATCGACGTGCGCGGCCAGATCATCTACTACACCGGGCCCTCGCCCGCGCGGCCGGGCCAGGTGGTCGGCTCGGTGGGGCCCACCACCGGCGGCCGCATGGACACGTACACCCCGAGCCTGCTCGCGCTGGGGCTCAAGGGGCACCATCGGCAAGGGCGCGCGGTCGCAGCCGGTGAAGGACGCCCTCGCCCGGCACAAGGCGGTGCTTCGGCGCCATCGGCGGAGCGGGCGCGGTGCTGCTCGGGATTCGTCAAGAAGCTCGAGGTGGGTGGCCTACGAGGACCTCGGCACCGAGGCCATCCGGCGCCTCGAGGTGGACGGCTTCCCCGCCATCGTGATCAACGACTGCCGCGGCGGGGACCTGTACCAGGACGGCATGAAGCAGTATTCCCGGGAGCAATCATGAGCCAGCGGATTCTCGGCAACCAGCGCGGCGAGGTCATCCCCGGCGCGACCCTGCGCACGGACACCTGGTGGCTCCTGCCCGCCGCCGTGGTCATCGTGCTGGGCGCCTTCATCGTGCTACTCCACGTGGGCCGCGTTCCAGAACGCGCACTACTTCGTGGCCCCGTATCTGTCGCCGTTCTACTCGCCCTGCCTCTCGAAGTCGTGCCTGCACCCCACCTTCGGGGTGGGCCTGCCGGACATCCGGATGCCCATCATCGGCCTGGTGTCTCCGCGCCTTCCTCATCCTCTGGGGCCCGGGCCTCTTCAGATTGACCTGCTACTACTATCGGAAAGCCTACTACCGCTCCTTCTGGCTCTCGCCGCCCTGCTGCGCGGTGCGGGACGCCCACGGCAGGCTACGGCGGCGAGACGCGCTTCCCGCTCGTGCTCCAGAACCTCCACCGGTATGCGTGGTACGTGGCGGTGATCTTCATCGCGCCTGCTCACCTGGGACGCGCTGCTCGCCTTCCGGTTCCCCGACGGCTTCGGCATCGGCGTGGGCACCCTGGTGATGTGGGTGAACGTGCTCTGCCTGGCCGGCTATACCTTCTCCTGCCACTCCTGCCGGCATCTCTGCGGCGGCAGCGTGAACGCCGTTCCACAAGGCGCCCCTGCGCTACCGTCTCTGGCGCGGCATCACGAGCCTCAACGAGCGCCATCCCATGTTCGCGTGGCTCTCGCTCTTCAGCGTGGGCCTCACCGACCTCTACATCCGGCTCGTCTCCATGGGTGTCATCCGCGACCTGAGGATCCTCTAATGGATGCGTACACGACCTACGAGCTACGACGTGATCGTGATCGGGGCGGGCGGAGCGGGCCTGCGCGCCGCCATCGAGGCGACACGCGCCAGGGCGCGAAGGTCGGCCCTCGTCTGCAAGTCGCTCCTCGGCAAGGCGCACACCGTCATGGCCGAGGGCGGCATGGCGGCGGCGATGGGCAATGTCTGGACGGAGGACAACTGGCAGGTCCACTTCCGCGGACACCATGCGCGGCGGCAAGCTCCTCAACAACTGGCGGATGGCCGAGCTGCACGCCCAGGAGTCGCCCGACGCGCGTGCTCGAGCTGGAGGAGTGGGGCGCGCTCTTCGACCGCACCAAGGACGGCCTCATCTCCGCAGCGCGACTTCGGCGGCCACCGCTACGCGCGCCTCGCCCACGTGGGCGACCGCACCGGGCTCGAGCTGATCCGCACGCTGCAGCAGCGCGTGCGTCGCGCTCGGCATCGACGTCTACATGGAGTGCAACCTCCAGCGCCTGATCAGGACGGCGACCGCGTCGCGCGGCGCGGTGGGCTACTGGCGCGCCACCGGTGAGCTCGTCGCCTTCAAGAGCCAAGGCGATCGTGCTCGCCACCGGCGGCGTCGGCAAGGCGTGGAAGTTCACCTCGAACTCGTGGGAGTGCACCGGCGACGGCATCAGCGCTCGCGCTGGACGCGGGGGCCGACGCTGATCGACATGGAGTGCATCCAGTTCCATCCCGACCGGGATGGTGTGGCCGCCGAGCGTGCGCGGCATCCTCGTCACCGAGGGCGTGCGGGGCGACGGCGGCACGCTCAAGAACTCCAGGGCGCGCGCTTCATGTTCAACTACATCCCCGAGTTCTTCAAGGCGAGACCGCCGACAACGAAGCAGGAAGCCGACGGCTGGTACGAGGACAAGAAGAACAACCGGCGCACGCCGGATCTGCTGCCGCGCGACGAGGTCGCGCGGGCCATCAACTCCGAGGTGAAGGCGGGGCGGGGCAGCCCGCACGGCGGCGTCTTCCTCGACATCGCCTCGCGGCGGCCGGCCGACTACATCCGGAAGCGCCTGCCCTCCATGTACCACCAGTTCAAGGAGCTGGCGGGAGTGGACATCACCAAGGAGGCGATGGAGGTGGGGCCGACCTGCCACTACCTCAACGGGGGGCTCCGGGTGGAAGCCGACAGCGCCGCGACCCGCGTGGCCCGGGCTCTTCGCCGCCGGGTGAGGGTGGCGGGCGGGCTGCACGGTGCCAACCGGCTCGGCGGCAACTCGCTGTCCGATCTCGTGGTCTTCGGCCGGCGAGCCGGGACTCTACGCGGCGGAGTACGCCAAGTCGCTCCGGAGCGGCGGAGCGCTGGACGGAGGCTCGGGTCGAGACGGCCATCCGCACCCTGCTCTCGCCCTTCGACAGCAACGGGCCGGCGAGAACCCGTACGCGATCCACGCCGACCTGCAGGGAATGCATGCAGACCCTCGTCGGGATCATCCGGACGTGAGGGCGAGCTCCGCAAGGCGCTCGAGGAGATCGCCGTCCTCCGGCAGCGCGCGCGCAAGGTGCGCCAGAGGTGGGCGCGCGTTCAACCCCGCCTGGCACCTCGCCCTCGACCTTCACCCGCATGCTCACGGTGTCCGAGGCGACGACGCTGGAGGCGCTCGAGCGCAAGGAGAGCCGCGGGCGGGCACACCCGGGACGACTACCCCTTCGCCGACGACCGCTACGGGACGGTCGAACATGGTGATCAGCGCCAGGCGACGGCGTGCTCGCGGTCGGCGCAGGAGCCGATTCCGCCGTTGCGCGAGGATCTCAAGGCGCTGCTCCAGGAGAAGAAGTGATGGCCTCCCCGAACGTGACGATGCGGGTGTGGCGCGGCGACGGCAAGGCCGGCGCCTTCAAGCGACTACCAGGTGCCGGCGGCCGAGGGCATGGTGGTGCTCGACGTCATCCACCACGTCCAGGCCACCCAGGCGCCCGACCTGGCCTGCCGCTGGAACTGCAAGGCGGGCAAGTGCGGCTCCTGCAGCGCCGAGATCAACGGCAAGCCGCGGCTCATGTGCATGACGCGGATGGACACCTTCCAGCCGAGCGAGACCGATCACCGTCTCGCCGATCAAGGCCTTCCCGATCATCCGCGGACCTCGTCACCGACGTCTCCTACAACTACGAGAAGGCCAAGCGAGATCCCTGCCGTTCAAGCCGGGGCCGACGGAGGCCGGACGGCACGCGGCGCATGTGGCAGGAGGACGTGGAGCGCGGCCAGGAGTTCCGGAAGTGCATCGAGTGCTTCCTCTGCCAGGACGTCTGCCACGTGCATCCGCGACCACGCCCGAGAACAAGACGCAGTTCGCGGGGCCGCGCTTCCTCATGCGCATCGCCGAGCTGGAGATGCACCCGCTCGACGTCAGCGACCGGCTGCGAGCTGGCGCGGACCAAGGCGGGCGTCGGGCTTCTGCAACATCACCAAGTGCTGCACCGAGGTCTGCTCCGGAGCATATCCACATCACCGACAACGCGATCATCCCGCTCAAGGAGCGCGTGGTCACCGAGAGCTACGACCCCATCGTCTGGCTCGCCCGCAAGCTCACCGGCAAGTCCTCAGCTCCAGTGAAAATCCACGAGTACCAGGGCAAGGCCATCCTGAGGGAGTTCGGCGTCCCGGTGCCGAGCGGGGACGTGGCGGACACGCCCGCGCAGGCGCGCGCCATCGCCGAGCGCTCGGCGGCAAGGTGGTGGTCAAGGCCCAGGTGCACGCGGGCGGCCGCGGCAAGGGCGGGCGGCGTCAAGCTCGCCGACGATCCCGCCGGCGCCGAGGCGGCGGCGAAGCAGATCCTCGGCATGATGCTCAAGACGCCCGCAGACCCCGCCCGAGGGCATCAGGGTCCTCAAGGTGCTGGTGGAGGAGGCCTCGCCCATCGCCGGCCGAGCTTTACCTCTCGATCACGCTGGACCGCGCCCGCGGCACGCACGCGGTGATGGCCTCGCAGTCGGGCGGCATGGACATCGAGGAGGTCGCGGCTTCCCATCCCGGAGAAGATCATCCGCGAGTGGGCCGACCCCGCGCTCGGGCTCCAGGCCTTCCAGGCGCGCAACCTCGCCTATCGGCCTGGGCCTCGCCGGGGACCAGTTCAAGGCCGGGGTGGGCCTGATCCTGACCCTCTTCCGCGCGCTACCTCGCCAAGGACTGCTCGCTCGCGGAGATCAACCCGCTGGTGGTCACGCGCGACGGTCGCGTGTCTGCGCGCTGGACGCCAAGCTCAACTTCGACGACAACGCGCTCTTCCGCCACCCCGACGTCGTCGGCCCTCCGCGACGTCAACGAGGAAGACCCGCTCGGACGTCGAGGCCTCGAAGTACGGCCTCAACTACATCAAGCTCGACGGCGACGTCGGCTGCATGGTCAACGGCGCCGGCCTCGCGATGGCCACCATGGACATCGTCAAGCTCGCGGGCGGCGAGCCGGCCAGCTTCCTCGACGTCGGCGGCGGCGCCTCGCCGGAGCAGATCGAGCACGCCTTCCGCATCCTCTCGTCCGACCCGCGCGTGAAGGCGGTGTTCATCAACGTCTTCGGCGGCATTCTCCGCGTGCGACCGGCTGCGCCGAGGGCATCATCATCGCGGTGAAGAAGCTGGGCCTCAAGCTGCCCGGTGGTCGTGCGCGATGGAAGGCACCAACGTGGAGCTCGGCAGGAAGATGCTGGCCGAGTCGGGCCTCGACCTCGACCAGCGCCGACGACATGGGCGAGGGCGCCAGAAGGCGCGTCGAGCCCTCGCCCGCGGCGGCGCGCGCGCATGAGCATCCTCGTCGACACAGCGACACCGCGCGTGCTGGTGCAGGGCATCACCGGCAAGGAGGGCGCCTTCCACGCCGCGCGCTGCAAGGAGTACGGCACCCAGGTCGTGGGCGGCGTGACGCCGGGCAAGAGGGCGGCACCGACCCACGAGGGCTTCCCGGTCTGGAACACCGTCGGAGAGGCGGTGAGGTGCGACCGGCGCCGACTGCGCGCTCATCTTCGTGCCGCCGCCGCGCGCCGCCGACGCGATCATGGAGGCGGCCGACGCCGGCATGCCGCTCGATCGTCTGCATCACCGAGGGCGTGCCCGTCGCCGACATGGTGCGCGTCAAGGCGTTCCTCGGCGCACGCCGGAAGCCGGCTCATCGGCCCGAACTGCCCCGGCCTCATCACGCCGGGCCAGGCCAAGATCGGCATCATGCCCGGGCCACATCCACAAGGTGCGGCGACGTCGGCGTGGTCTCGCGCAGCGGCACGCTGACCTACGAGGTGGTGCACCAGCTCACCCAGCGCGGCCTCGGCCAGTCCACCTGCGTCGGCATCGGCGGCGATCCGGTCAACGGCACCAACTTCATCGACGTGCTGAAGCTGTTCCAGCGACGACCCGAGCACCGACGCGCATCATGATGATCGGCGAGATCGGCGGCACCGCCGAGGAGGAGGCCGCCGCCTTCATCAAGCAGCACGTGACCAAGCCGGTGGTCGGCTTCATCTGCCGGCCAGACCGCGCCGCCCGGCCGCCGCATGGGCCACGCCGGCGCGATCATCGCGGGCGGCAAAGGGCACGGCCGCGCGAGAAGATGAAGCGCCATGGAAGCCGCCGGCATCACCACCGTGCAAGAGCCCCGCCGACATGGGCGCCACCGTCGCCCGCGTGGTGGGCAAGAGAAGGGAGGACGACGCCGCGATGGCCGTCGAGCGCACCCTCACCATCATCAAGCCGGACGCCGTCGCTGAAGGGCGTGCCCGGGCCAGATCATCGCCCGCTTCGAGGAGGCGGGGCTCACGGTGCTCGCCGCCAAGCTCGATCCACCTGAGCGCCGAGCCCAGGCCGGCGGCTTTACGCCGTCCACAAGGAGCGGCCCTTCTACGCGAGCCTCTGCGCCTTCATGACCCAGGGCCGTGCATGCCGATCGTGCTGGAGGGCGAGGGCGCCATCCGGCTGCCTGCGCGATCTCATGGGCGCCACCGATCCGCCGAGGCCGCGGCGGGGACCATCCGGAGGACTTCGCCGGCGTCGATCGAGGCCAACGCCGTGCACGGCTCGGACTCGCCGGAGTCGGCGGCCTTCGAGATCGGGTATTTCTTCGGCGCCCTGGAGATCCACGCGAGATAGCTACGCGCGCGGGACGGGACGAGGACCTCTACTTCCCCGCCGCACAGGGACCCGCCAGCGTATCCTGGCGGGGATCTTCGGCCTGGGATTGGGTGTGGCGGTGCCGTTCGCACTGTCGGTGCTGCTCGTCGCCACCACCAGCGATCCCTGTTCGTGATCTTCCCGCTGCCGTTTCTGGGCGTGGTGTGGGCGATGCAGGGCCTGGCGCCTTCCGGCTACACCCTCGAGACGCGCGGCATCCGTCTCGAGCGGCGCTGGCTGTCGCGGCGTCTGCCGTACTCGGCGATCCGCTCGGTGGACCGGACCCCGCGTCCCATCGGCGGTCTCACTGGCGCTGGGGCTCAACGGGCTCTTCGGCTCGCACTGGCCTGCGCTGGAATCCCCGGGTCGGGCTCCACTACCTCGCCATCACCAATACCACGGACCTCGTCTATCTGGAGACCAGCCGCGGGCTGGTGGTCATCTCGCCCACGAAAGCCCGACGATCTCGTGACGGCGCTCCGGGCCGCCTGCCCGCGGCGCGGGAGGGAGAGCTCCATGCTGAGCTCGCGGATTCCCCTGGCGGTGGCCATCCCGCAGACCTTTCTCGACGGGCGCGTGGACCCCGCGCGCCCTCCGCTCGCTTCCTCGTGCGCGCCGAGGCGCTCGGCTTCTCCGAGGGCCTGGGTGGTCGAGCAGGTGATTGGCACGGTGGCGAGCCTCGGGCCCATCGAGGTGCCTCACCTACGCGGCGGCGGTGACGGAGCGGATGCGGCTGGGCGTGGCGGTGCTGCTGACCGCTCTGCGGGCCGATCCACACCGCCAAGAGCCTTGCCTCCCTCGATCAGCTGAGCGGCGGCCGGCTCGACGTGGGCGTGGGTCTGGGGGGCCAGCCCGCCATCTACCCGGCCTTCGGGCTCACGGCGGCAGCGGCGCGCCGCCCGATTTGGGGAAGGCATCCGGGTGATCAAACAGCTCTGGACCGAGTCCCGCGTGACCTTCGCGGGCGATTTCTATCGGCTCGACGGCGTGGTCATGGAGCCGAAACCTCTCCAGCGCCCGCACCCGCCCCTCTGGTTCGGTGCGCACCACCCGAACGCCATCCGGCGCGCGGTGGAGCTGGGCGACGCCTTCATGGGCGCGGGCTCGGCCTCGACGTCGGCCTTCGCCGAGCACGTGGCGGTGCTGCGCCGACACCTGGAAATGGCGCGTCGCGACCCCGCGACCTTTCCGTGGCCAAGCGCGTCTGCGTGGCCCATCGACGCTGATCGCGCCCGCGCGGGCCGTCGGCTCACGGGGTGGTTCGGCGCCTTCTATCGGCGGCCCGAGCTCGCGCCCGAGGTGGCGGTGTGGGGCTCGGTGGACGAGGTGGCCGACGGCCTTCGCGCGGTGGCGGCGGCGGGGGCCGGCATGCTCATGCTCAATCCCTGTCTTCGACGGAGGAGCAGCTCGAGGCGGTTCGCCGACGATCTCGCGCCGCGGCTCCGATGACGGTCGCGGTGTCCGTCCCCGAGCGCTTCAACGCCGCGCCTTCTTCCTCGACCGCCACCTCGCCGAGGGCCGTGGTGACCGCATCGCCTTTCGTTATCGGGGCCGGAACGTCACCTATGCGGAAGTGGCCGCGCGGGCGAGCCGCGCCGCCCGGGGCGCTGCGCGCGCGGCGTGGACATCGAGCAGCGCGTGCTGCTCGCGCTGCCCGATTGCCCCCAGTTCGCGGAGGCGTTCTGGGGGCCATCCGCCCTCAGGCGGTGCCGGTGCCGCTCGACCCCGGCCTGCGCGCGGCGGACTACGCCTTCTTCGTCGAGGATAGCCGCGCGCGGGCCGTGGTGACGCATCCGGCGATCGCCGCCGACTTCCCTCGCCGCGCCCTGCCGCGGCGGGCGGCAGCCCGCCCGTGCTGGTCGTGGGCGCCCGCCGTCCGATGCCGAGTCCTACCAGGACGCCCTCGCCGCCGCCGCGCCGGTCGGCAGGCCCGCCGTACACCAGCCGCGACGACGTGGCGCTCTGGCGGCTACACGTCCGGCTCCACCGGGAGGCCCAAGGCCGCCGTGCACTCCAGCGCGATCTGGTATGCGCCGCCGAGCTGGTGGGGCGCGGCATCTTCGGCATCGGGCCCGACGACCTCATCCTCTCCGCTTCCAAGCTCTTCTTCGCCTTCGGCCTCGGCAACTCGCTCTACTTTCCCGCCGCTCGCCGGCGCCGCCTCCGTCCTGGTTCCCGAGCGGCTCGACGCCGAGCGGACCTCCTCGCGCATGGTCCAGGCCGCGGAGCCTCGACGCATGCTGCTTCGCGGTGGCCACCGTCTACGCCCGGCTCCTGCAGGTGCCGGACGCGCGCGCGCCGGCTTCGATCTCGGCTCGCTCCTGCGACTCTGCGTCTCCTCCGAGGAGTCGCTGCCGGCGGGCGATCTACCAGGGCTGGCGGGACGCGGTTCGGCCTCGAGCTTCTCGATGTCGTCGGCTCCACCGAGGCGCTCCACGACTATCATCGCCAACCGGCCCGGCGCCTCGCGCGCCGGCCGCGAGCGGGCAGCGTGATCCCGGGCTTCGAGGCGCGGCTGGTGGACGGCGAGGGACGGCCGGTGCTGCTCGGCGCCACCGGCGAGCTGTGGATCAAGGGCGAGTCGACCGCGACCGGCTACTGGAACCGTCACGCGCGGAGCCGGCGCACCATGCAGGGGAGTGGCTCCGCACCGGGGACATGTCACTGCCAGGACACCGACGGCTACTTCTACTTCTCCAGGGCCGCGGCGACGACGATGCTGAAGGTCGGCGGCGGTCTGGGTATCGCCGGTGGAAGTCGAGGGGCTGCCTGGGCGAGCATCCCGCCGTGCGGGAGGCCGGGGTGATCGGCCGCCGGGACGCGGACGGCCTCATCCGCGCCCACGCCTTCTGCGTGCTCCGGGAAGGCGTGGCGGGGGACTGCCGCGCTCGCCGCCGCGCTCACCGAGCACGTGCGCCGGCGGCTCGCGGGGATACAAGTCGCCCCCGCTGGCTCGACTTCGTCGACCGCGCTGCCCAAGACGTCCACCGGCAAGCTCCAGCGCTTCCGTCTCCGCGCGGCGGCATCGGCGCCGTGACCGCCTCCTCATGACGAGCCCCGCGTGAGCGTGCCCGCGTGAAGGTGCCCACGCGAAGGTGCCCGCGTGAAGGTGATAGTCGATCGCGCGGGCAAGCGCTATCAGGACCGGCGCGGCCGGGAAGTGATCGCGCTGGAGGCACGTTTCCTTCTCCGCCGCGTCGGAAGAGTTCCTCGCCATCCTGGGTCCCTCCGGCTGCGGCAAGTCCACGCTGCTCGGCCTCGTCGCCGGGCTCCTGCCCGCCTAGCGCGGGCGCAGATCTTCTTCGAGGGCGAGCGCGGCGCGGGCCGGCCGCTCACCGCGACGGTCTTCCAGGAGTTCGCGCTCTTTCCCTGGCGCACCGCCCGGGCCAACGTGGAGCTGGGCCTCGAGGAGCTGGGGCTGCCCGCGGCTGCGAGCGGGCGGCGCGCACCATCGGCACTACCTCGACATGACGGGCCTCCGCGGCTTCGAGGACACGAGTACCCGCATCAGCTCTGGGGCGGGATGCGGCAGCGCGTGGGCATCGCGCGGGCGCTGGCGGTGGAGCCGGCGGTGCTGCTGATGGACGAGCCTTCTCGGCGCTCGACGCGCAGACCCGCACGCTCATGATGGAGGAGCTGCTGGCCCTCTGGGAGCGGACGCTGCAAGACCATCCTCTACGTCACGCACAATATCCAGGAGGCGGTGTTCATGAGCCGACCGCGTGCATCGTGCTCTCGCGGCGGCCGGGCGCGGGTGCTGGACACGGTGGTGATCCGGCCTGCCGCGGCCGCGCACCGAGGCCATGCTGGGCGATCCCGCCTTCGTGCGGGCCGGCCGATCGTATCTGGGGGCTGATCCGGTCCCAGGCCGAGGCGGCGCTGCTCGAGGGCGGACGCGATGACGGACGCGCGGCTGGCGGTGGAGAACCGTGGACGACGCACCGCTTTCTCGTGCGGCGCCCGAGTACCGGCTGCTCCGGGTGGCGCGCCCTCGTCGCGATCGTGGTGGGGTGGGAGGCGCTGCAGGCCTGCCACGGGCTGGCGTGTCGTCGCTCTTCCTGCCGCTCGCCGCTGCGGCGTCCTCGCCGAGGGCTGGACATGGCGCGCTCCGGGCGAGCTCGGCGCTGCACGTGGCGGCCAGCCTCGAGCGGCTCGTCATGCGGATTCGCGATCGGCGGCGCGGCGGGCATCGGGGTGGGGCGTCGCGGTGGGCTTCTTCTCGGTGGCGGAGGCGGTGGTGCAGCCCCGGTGATCGCCGCCACCTTCCCGATTCCCAAGATCGCGCTGCTCCCGCTGCTCATCCTCTGGCTCGGGATCGGCGGAGACGTCGAAGGTCGCGGTGATCGCGCTCGGCGTGTTCTTCCCCATCGCGCATGAACACCTACGCGGGCGTCCGCCGAGGCTGACCCGCTGCTGATCCGGGCCGCGGTGTCGTTCGGGGCCGGGCGCTGGAGCGTGATCCGTAAGGTGGTGCTGCCGGCGTCGCTGCCCATGGTCTTCGCCGGCCTCCAGCTCGGCGCGGGACACGGCGCTGCTCCTGCTCGGTGGCGGCGGAGCATGATCGCGGTGGACGCGGGCATCGGCTTCCTGGTGCTCCACGTCCGGCCAACCTGATGGCGACCACGCAAGCTCATGGTCGGGATCGTCGCTCCTCTCGCTGCTCGGGGATCCTCTCGCACTGGGCGCTGACCGGCCTGGAGCGCGCTGGTCATGCCGCTGGCGTCGACACGGTGATCGGAGGCCCTGTGATAGGTTAGGCGGCGACCCTCGTCAGCGGAGACGCCATGTCGCGCGTGCTCGCCGTCGTCATCCCCATTGTCTTGCTCCTTGGCCGGCGCGCCCGCTCAGCGCCCAGAGCAAGGTCAAGGTCGGCGTGCTCAAGCTCACCGTCCGTCCGCGCCGATCTTCGTGGGCGTCGAGAAGGGCTTCTTCGGGCGAATTCCGGCGTGGAGCCGGAGCTGGTCTACTTCCAGGCGGCGGCACCCATCGCCACCGCGCTCGCCGCCGGAGCCGCTGAGGTCGGGGCCACCGGTCTCACCGCCGCGCTCTAGCAATATCGTGCTGCGCAGAGAAGCTCTGGATCGTCGCCGACAAAGGGACGCGAGTGGGCGGGCTTCCCGCTGGTGGGCATCGTGGTGCAGAAGGAGCTGTGGGACATCGGGCAAGGCCTGCGCTCGATCAAGGACCTCAAGGGCCGGACCGATCGGCGTGACCCAGCTCGGCTCCACCTTCCACTACCACATCGGCAATATCCTCGAGAAGGAAGGGCTCGCGCTCGGCGACGTGCGTATCGTCCCGCTCCAGGCCATGCCGTCCACGGTGGAGGCGACTCGAAGGGCAAGTCGGTGGACGCCATCCTGGTCCCGCAGCCGTTCCCCGGCGCCACCGAGGCCCAGGGCTTCGGCAAGGATGCTCTTCGTGGGCGGGCGATCTGTATCAGTGGCAGATCGCCGCCGTCTTCTACGCGAAGTCATTCGCCGCCGATCGCGAGAAGGCGGTGGCCTTCATGAAGGGCTACGTGAAGGCCTCGCGCTACTACCACGACGCCGCGCTGATCATGAAGGACGGCCGTCTCGCGCCCGGCGTGAACTACGACGAGGTGGTGGAGATCACCGCCGAAGTACACGGGGGCCAGCCCGAGCTGATCCGGGCCGGGCTGCCCTACCAGGACCGCAACGGCCGTCTCTGGCGTCAGCGACGTCGAGAAGCAGATCAAGTGGTGGGTCGAGCACGGCTTCCTGAAAGAGCCTCGCTGCCGGTCAAGGAGGTCGTCGATCCCGCCTTCCTCGAGGAGGCGGTCAGGCAGCTCGGCGGCTAGACGGGCCGGCGTTCGGCCAGGTCGCCGAGACATCCATGCGCCAACCTGCTATGATTTTCTTCTCGTGACGCCCCCCTTCTCGAAGATCCTCATCGCCAATCGCGGCGAGATCGCCGTCCGCGTCATCCGGGCCTGCCGCGAGCTGGGGATCAGCACGGTGGCCGTGTTCTCCGAGGCCGACCGCGAGTCGCTGCACGTGCTGCACGGCCGACGAGGCGGTGCGCCATCGGGCCGCGCCCGCGCCCGCGAGAGCTATCTCGCCATCGACGCAAGATCGTGAAGGCCGCGCGCGCGACGGGGGCCGAGGCCGTGCATCCGGGCTATGGCTTCCTCGCCGAGAACGCGCGTTCGCCGAGGCCTGCCTCGCCGCCGGGCTGACCTTCGTGGGACCGCCGCCCGCCGCCATCCGCGCCATGGGCGACAAGGTCGCGGCCCGGCGCACCGCCATCCGGGTGGGCGTGCCGGTCGGTGCCCGGGCACCGAGGCGCCGGTCGCGGACGACGCCGAGGCCGCGCGCGTGGCGGGCGAGGTGGGCTTTATCCGGTCATGGTCAAGGCGGCCATGGGCGGGCGGCGGCAAGGGGCATGCGCCTGGTCGCGCGCGCCGGCGAGCTGGCCGGGCGCGCTGCGCGCGGCGCGGCCGAGGCGGGCGCGCGCGTTCGGCGACGCGTCGGTCTACATCGAGCGCTACGTCGAGGCGCCCGCGCCACATCGAGGTGCAGGTGCTGGCCGACGCGCACGGCGACGTGGTGCACCTCGGCGAGCGCGAGTGCTCGATCCAGCGGCGGCACCAGAAGCTCGTCGAGGAGAGCCCGTCGCCGGCGGTCGACGCCCGAGCTGCGGCGCGCGGATGGGCGAGGCGGCGTGCCGGCTGGCCGCCGCCGTCGGCTACGTCAACGCGGGCACGGTCGAGTTCCTCGTCGACGCGCGCGGGCGACTTCTACTTCCTCGAGATGAACACGCGGCTGCAGGTCGAGCATCCGGTCACCGAGCTGGTGACCGGGCGCGACCTCGTGCAGGAGCAGCTCCGGCATCGCGGCGGGGAAAGCTCGGCTTCGGCCAGGACGACGTCGTCTGGCACGGCTGGGCCATCGAGTGCCCGGATCAACGCCGAGGATCCCTTCGCGGGCTTCGCTGCCCGTCGCCGGGCCGCATCGCGGACCTGCGCGCGCCGGGCGGGCCGTGGGTGCGCGACGACTCCGGCGTCTACGCGGGCGCCACCGTCTCGCGCTACTACGACACGCTGCTGGCCAAGCTCGATCGTCTGGGGCCCCGACCGCGAGGCGGCGCATCGCCCGCATGACCCGCGCCCTCGCCGAGTACCACGTGGCGGGGTGTGCGCACCACCATCCCGATGCTCGCCCGCATCATGCGCCATCCGGACTTCGTCGCCGGGCGCCTGGATACCGGCTTCATGGAGCGGCTGCTCCCGCCGCAGGCTCGGCCGATCTCCCCGATGGCGGCGGCGCACGACGCACCATCGCGCTGGTGGCCGCCGCCATCGCCGCGCTACGACGCTGCCGGCCGTCGCGCTGCCGGTCGCCGCCGGCGGCGGGCCGAGCCGCCTGGACGCGGTCCGGCCGCGAATGGCCCCGGCCGCGATGAAGCTCGAGGCGGAGGTCGAGGGCCGGGTGATTCCCCTGGAGGTGACGGGCGAGGCCGGCCGGTACCGGGTGACGCTCGCGGGCGAGACGCTGGCAGGTGGACGCGCGCAAGCGTGGGGGAGAGCGGCTGGTCCTGCTGCTGGGCGGACGAGTCGTACTGCGGCCGACTCTCGCCGAGGAGGATGGCGTCACCGTGGTCTGCCGTGGACGGCGAGGTGCATACGGATCCGCGTCGAGGAGGAGACGCGCTATCTCATCCGCACCCGCGGGCGGCGGCCATGACCACCGCCGGACAGGTGCTCAAGGCCCCCATGCCTGCGGCGCGTGGTCCTCATCGAGGTCGTGGTGGGCCAGCGCGTGTCCCGGGGCGATGGCCTCGTGATCCTCGAGGCCATGAAGATGGAGAACGAGTTCCAGCGCCGCCGCGGAGGGGACGGTCAAGGAGATCCGGGTGCAGGCCGGCCAGGCCGTCAATCCCGGCGACGTCCTCGTCGTCATCGAATAGCCATGCCCACCGCCATCGAGTTCATCCACGTGGACAAGTGGTTCGGGCCCCTCCACGTGCTCAGCGACGTGAGCCTCGCGGTGGCGGCGCGGCGAGGTCATCGTGGTATGCGGGCCGTCGGGCTCCGGCAAGAGCACCCTCATCCGCTGCGTCAACCGGCTCGAGCCCATCCAGAAGGGCGAGATCCTGCGTGGACTGGCCGGAGCATCACCGCGCCCGGCGTGAGCCTCTCCCGCCTCCGCGCCGAGGTGGGGATGGTCTTCCAGTCCTTCAACCTCTTCCCGCACATGACCGTGCTGGAGAACATCACCCTGGCGCCCACCAAGGTGACAGGGCCTGGCGTCCGCGGAGGCGGGAGAAGATCGCGCGCGCGCTGCTCGAGCGGGTGCGGCATTCCGGACAAGGCGGACGAGTATCCCGCCAGCCTCTCCGGCGGCCAGCAGCAGCGGTGGCCATCGCCCGCGCGCTGGCCATGCAGCCGAAGATCATGCTGTTCGACGAGCCGACCTCCGCGCTGGACCCGGAGATGATCAACGAGGTGCTCGACGTGATGACCGACCTCGCCAGCGAGCGGCATGACCATGATGGTGGTCACCCACGAGATGGGCTTCGCCCGACGGGTGGCCCACCGCGTGGTCTTCATGGACGCGGGTCAGATCGTGGAGGTCCAGGCGCCGCAGGAGTTCTTCGCCGCGCCCTGATCCGAGCGCGCCCGGGATTTCCTGTCCAAGATCCTGTCCCACTAACCGAAACCCAGGAGGTAATGCACTGAAGAAGACACTCGTCATCGTCACGTGGCCTTGCTCTGGCCGCGATGGGGCTGTCGCCGGCCGATCGCGCAGCAGGCGGCGCCGGCCGAGACGGCACCTCGAGAAGATCGGCCAGTCCGGGCACCCTCACCATCGGCACCCGCACCGGCTCGCCGCCCTTCGCCTACGTCAATAGCCAAGAACGAGTGGGTGGGCTTCTCCATCGACCTGGTGGAGGAGCTGGTGCGGCCGGCGCTCGAGAAGAAGCTGGGCAAGCCGATCAAGCTCGAGAAGAAGGAAAGCACGCCGCCCACCCGCATCCCGCTGCTGACCTCGAACGCGGTGGATCTGATCGCGGGGACCATGACCGACACGCGGACGCGGCGGGAGAGCGTGGACTTCTCCATCACCTTCTTCGTCACCGGCGCCCAGTTCCTCGTCAAGAAGGGGAGCCCGATCAAGGGAATCCAGAACATCGACGGCCGGCGCATCGCCGCCCAGCAGGGCTCCACCAATGCGCGCATCATCCGCGAGAAGGCGCCCACGGCGCAGCTGCGCGAGTTCCCGGACCAGCCGGCGGCCTTCCAGGCGCTGCCGCAGGGCCAGGTGGACGCCTACACCAATGACGGGATCCAGCTCGCCGGCCTCAAGGCGAAGGCGCCGAATCCCGCCCAGTGGGAGATCGTGGGCGACTTCTTCTCCTACGAGCCCTACGGGATGGCGATGCGGAAGAACGACTCCGACTTCCGCAGCGGTGGTGAACGCGGCCCTCATGGAAGGCATCGAGAGCGGCAAGTACTTCGAGATCTACGACAAGTGGTTCGGGCCCAAGGGCGAGCTGCCCTATCCCATGAGCGCGGCGGTGCGGCAGTTCATGATCTACCAGGTCGTGCCGAAGTAGCATCCGCGTGAGCGAGCGCACGGCGGCGGGCGGGGGCACACTCGCTTGCTCAGTACAGCATTCGCCGCGAGCGCGCCCCCGCCCCCGCCCTGCCTCCGGTCGCGTCTGCCTCCGCGCCGCTCCCGGCCCGGCCTGGCGCTTCTCGTAGCTCAGCGCTCGTGAACTACAAGTTTGATTGGTCGGTGCTGTGGACGGGGCAGTCGGGGCAGTGGCTGCTCAGCGGGCTCATCACCACGCTCGAGCTGTCGGCGCTGCGCGTGGGTGCTGGCGGTGGCGCTGGGGATCGTCTCCGGCGCGCTCCGGACGGCGCCGCTCCGGCCGCTGCGGGCGCTGGCCACCTTCTACGTGGAGTTCTTCCGGAACGTCCCGCTCCTGGTCTGGATGTTCTTCTGGTACTTCGGCGTGCCGCCGATCCTGCCCGCGGCCGTGCAGGAGTGGCTGTTCGGCCACGGGCTCGAGTTCTGGGCGGCGGTGTGCGCGCTCGGCGTGTACAGCGGCGCGCGCTTCTCGGAAGTGCTCCGCTCCGGCATCCAGTCCATCCCGCGCACCCAGCTCGAGGCCTCGGTGGCCTCCGGCCTCACCGTGGCCCAGTCGTATCGGTACGTGATCCTCCCCATCGCGCTGCGGCTCATCATCCCGCCGGCCACCAGCGAGTCGCTGCAACCTGCTCAAGAACTCCTCGGTGGCGCTGACCATCTGCGGTGGCCGAGCTCACCTTCCAGACGCGCCAGATCGAGACCTATACCGCCAAGGCCATCGAGGCGCTCACCGCGGGCACCGTCATCTACCTCGTCCTCTGCGTCTCCCTCGCCTCCGTCATGGCATGGGTGGAGCGGCGGACGGCCATCCCCGGGCTCATCGTGGGCGGACGGCGGCGGGCATGACCTTCGACTTCTCCGTCATCTGGCGGAATCTCGACTTCCTTCTCCTCCAGGGGTTTCTCGGCTTCGGCAATTTCGTGGGCGGCACGCTGCGGCTGGCCATCCCGTCCATCGTGCTCGGTTTCATCCTGGGAATCTTCATCGGGCTCGGACGGCTATCGAGCCGGGTGTGGCTGCGCGTCCCGGCGACGCTCTACGTCGAGTTCTTCCGCGGTGTCCCCCTGGTCATGGTGATCTTCTGGATCTGGTTCATCATCCCCATCCTGCTCAAGACCAAGATCCCCGAGTTCGGCGTGGCGCTGACCGCCTTCGTCATCTTCGAGGCCGCCTACCTGGCCGAGATCGTGCGCGCGGGCGTCCAGTCGGTGCCGCGCGGCCAGGTCGAGGCCGCCACCGCGGTCGGGCTCTCCGGCTCCCAGACCATGCGCCACGTGGTGCTCCCGCAGGCGCTCAAGAACATGATCCCGTCGCTGGTGACCCAGTTCATCGTGCTGCTTCAAGGACACCTCGCTGGCCTCCATCATCGGGTTCATGGACCTGACCAAGGCCGCCCAGGTGGTGAACAACCGCGAGATCCGCCCCTTCGAGCTCTATCTCTTCATCGCGGTGGTGTACTGGGTCTGCATCGTAGCCTGATGTCGCGCTACGCGCGCGCGCTGGAGAAGAGGCTGGGCCCTGCCTGAGACGGTGCTGGCGTCCGGGGTGCGCCTGCACTGGCGCGAGGCCGGCGATCCCGTCCGGCCTCCGCTGGTGTGGATCCACGGGGGCTCGGTGGAGGATTCCTCCGTGATGCTGCCGGACGTCGAGCCCTTCCTCCACCGGATCCGCGCGCTGCTCCCGGACACGCGCGGCCACGGCCGGTCACAGCGGTTCGAGCGCCCGGAGGACTATGGCTATGCCGCCAAGGCGATGGACCTGCTGCCTGGCTGGACGCGCTGGGCGTCACTGCCGCGGTGTTCGGCGGCGCGTCCATGGGCGCGGCGCTCTCGTTGTGGCTGGCCGCCCACCATGCCGCGCGCGTCCGCGGCGTCTTCTCGATCAGCGGGCCGCCCCATGCGCCGCCGGAGGAGGACCGGCGCTGGTGGGCCGCCCACCGGCCGCTGGTGGCGGCGGGCCGCTTCGACGAGTACTTCGACGCCAACGTGCGCCTGCGCATGGGCGAGGAGGCGCTGGCCCGGCTCAAGGCGCGTCCGGAGCGCTACGCCGAGCTGACGGAGGGCCTCCGGCGCCACTCGGTGGCCTCGCTCCTGGCCCTCCTCGACGAGACGTACTCGCGCCCGGAGTGGCTGGCCGACTGCGCGCGCATCCGCTGCCCGGTGCAGATCGTGGCGGGCGAGCGCGACCACTTTCCCACCGTGGAGATGTCCCGCCGCCTGGCCGCGACCATTCCCGGCGCGCGCCTGCACGTGGTGGCGGGTGGGCCGCACTTTCCCAACCGCAGTCACCGAGCCGAGGTGCAGGGGGTGATGGACGCGTTCCTGTCCTCGCTCGGTATCTGAGGCGCGGACCGGCGAGCCGCCCGGCTTGGTTGCGACCTCCTCACCCGCATGCTAGCCTGCGATTCCATGTGCTCGAAGCGAGAAGGAGCGGGGCGGTGAGCGCCCTCAGCCGGATGGCCCGGTGGGAGACGTGGGTGACGGTGGCGGGCCTGCTCGTGCTCGCGCTCGTCGGCGTGGACATCGCGCTCTTCGAGGCGCAACCGGGCCGTGCAGGTCGAGCTGGCGTGGCCGCCAGCAATTCCTCCAGCAGACCCAGCAGCTGGAGACGCTGCAGCGCGAGCTGATCGCCGCCATCTCGAACCTCGCCGCGCCGCAACAACGACGATGCCCTGCGCGCGATCTTGACCGACCACGGGATCACGCCGGGCGCGGCGCCGCGGCCGACGGGCCGGCCATGACCGACGAGCCCGTCGCCGGCCCCGATCCCGCGCGGGAGTCGTTCCGGCCTCGCGCCGCGATCAGCCCCTGGCCGCTCCTGGCGGTGCTCGGTGGTGGTGTGCCTGTCCTGGTTCGGCTATCCAGTCCTGGCAGCTCCAGCGGGAGTACCGGAGCCTCCTCGAGATCCGGGCCCGGACGGAGGCGCCGCTCGACCAGGCCCGGAAGCGGCGCGCCCAGCTCGAGTCGATCATGCGGCGCACCTTCGAGCTGGCCCAGAAGGGAAATCCGGGCGCATCCCTCATCCTCCAGGAGCTGGCCCGGCGCGGCGTGACGATCAACCCGGCGCCGTCCGCTCCCGGCGCGCCCGCGCCGGCGCCGACGAAGTAGAAGAGCTCCGCTTCCTCAGCGGTCCGCGAAGCGGGCACGATCTCCCTCCGCGATGCGGTCGAGCTGCTCCAGGTCGTAGTCGAGCGGCGCCAGCACGAGGTACTCGATGCCCGCCCGCTCGAGATCGCCGATGCGGTCCACGATCTCCGCAGTGGTCCCCATGAAATAGGATTCCTGCAGCTGGTCGAAGGACCGGTATACCCCATCACGCGCTCGAAGCGCGGGCGCTGGGCGGCCAGCGCGGCGGCGCGATCCCGAGCGTCCACCAGGTGCAGGAAGTTGATGTGGCCGTAGCGGAGCGTGGCGGGATCCCGGCCCTGCGCGGCGAGATGCGCCCGCACCGCCTCGATGTCCACCTTCACCATGGCCTGCGTGCCGGCGGCGCGCGCAGCCAGCCGTCGGCGCCGGTGATGCGCCGGAGCACCGCGGGATCGAGGTACGTCTTGTCGGGTGAGAGCGCCGTCCGCACCTTTGCCGCCCCCGCCCACCCAGACCTCCGGGATGCGCGGCAGCAGCGGCTCCATGGTCAGCCCTTGGAAGCGGTAGTAGCGGCCCTCGAAGGTCACTTCGCGCTCGGTGAGGAGCCGGCGCGTGGCAGGCCGGGATCTCGTCGGTGCGCGGCCCTCGCTCGGCGAGGGGATGCCCAGCGACTCGTACTGCGCCCATCCCACCCGGACGCCACCCCGAGGACCACGCGGCCGCCGGACAGGTGATGGAGGCTCTGGATCTCGCGCGCCAGCGTCACCGGGTGATGGTAGGGGAGCACCAGCACGCCGGTGGCGAGACGGGATGCGGCGGGTGACCGCGGCCGCGTGGGAGAGGCAGAGAAGGGGCGACATCCACACCGCGCCGTAGAGGCCGGGCGCTACCAGGAAGATGCTCGCACACCCACAGCGCATCGAAGCCCAGCGCTTCCGCCTTGCGCGCGAAGTCGCGCATGCGCCCGGCCTGCTCGAAACCGAGATCGGGCTACGCGTAGGTGGGGAGATAGAGGAGCGAAGCGCAGGGAGGGGATCAGCCGCGGGCGGCGCGTACGCGGGATGCGGCCTCGATGGCCGCGCGCACCCGGGCCGGGGAGGCCGGGAGCGCGGTGATGCGCACGTCGAGGTCGCGGAGCGCGTCGCACACCGCGTTGGCGATGGCGGCCCCGAGTCCCGGATTGCCGCACTCGCCGACCCCGCGGAGGCCCAGCGGGTTGGTGTGGGCGGGGATTTCCTGGTAGAAGGCGTCGATCGACAGGCACGTCGGTGAAGAGCGGCAGGGCATAGTCGAGGAGGGTCCCGGTGAGGAGCTGACCCTCGGCATCGTACTCGAGCGACTCGAGCATCGCATTGCCGATGCCGAAGACGGCCCCACCCGCGAGCTGGGCCTCGACGAGGGCGGGATTCACCGCACGGCCCACGTCGGCGCCCACCACCACCCGGCGCACCCGCACCTGGCCGGTGGCCTCGTCCACCTCCACCACCACCGCCACCCCGCCGCCGCGCATAGGTGAGCTTGGGCACGCTGAACGACGCGCCGGCGGCCAGCGGGCCCGCGGCGGCCAGCTCGGCCAGGCCGACCCGGCGCCCGCGCGCGGCGCAGGTGCCCGCGGCGTAGGCGACCTCGGCCGCGGGGACGCCGAACAGCACGGCGGCGCGCGCCGCGCGCGTCCTCCACGAGCTTGTCCGCCGCCATCTGCGCGGCATTGCCCGCGGTGACGGTGCCGCGCGAGCCATAGGTGCCCACGCCGCTCTCGATGGCGGCGGTGTCGGGATGCCGCACGTCGAAGCGGTCGGCGGGAAGGCCCAGCGCCGATCCCAGGATCTGGGCCAGCGCCGTCTCGAGGCCGGGGCCCATGGAGGAGGCGCCGGTGTCCACGCGGAAGCGGCCGTCCGGCCGCGCTTCCACGCGCGCGGTCTCGAAGGGGCCCAACCCCGTCTTCTCCACGTACATGGCGAGCCCGATGCCGCTGCCGGACGCCGCGCGCCGCCGGCCGCCCGCTGCTCGGCGCGCGCGCCCGCATAGTCAGGCGCTCGAGCAGGCGCTCGAACAGCGCGGGGAAGTCCCCGGAGTCGTACACGGTCTTCACGCCGAAGGAGACGGTGCCGCAATCCCACGGCATCTCGTCCGCGCGAACAAGGTTCCTTCGCCGGATAGTCGCGGGATCGAGCCCGAGCCGCGCCGCCGCCGGTGTCGAGGAGCCGCTCGCGCGCGAAGTTGCACTCGGGCCGGCCGGGAGCGCGCAGCGTGCCCACCGGCGTCTTGTTGGTGACCACGCTCCAGAGGTCGCAGGCGTAGTCGGGCATGCGATAGGGGCCGGGTAGCAGCGCGGCGCCGAACTCGGCGGGGACCAGCGCGGCGGTGCGCACGTAGGCGCCGATGTCGGCCCGGATCACCGCGCGCACGCCTCGGATCGTCCCGTCTCGGTCGAAGCCCATCTCCAGCTCGTACACGGTCTCGCGGGCGTGGTTGGCGGCCATGAGGTTCTCGCGTCGCTCCTCGATCCAGCGGACGGGCCGGCCGCAGGCGAGCGCGGCGAGCGGAACCAGGATGTCCTCCGGGTAGAGCTCGCCCCGCACGCCGAAGCCGCCGCCCACGTCCACCTCGGTGAGACGGAGCGCGCCGGGCGGCAGGCCGAAGATGGGCGCGAGGATGCCGCGGTTGATGTGGATGCACTTGGTGGAGCCGATGAGGTGGAGCTCGCCCCGCTCGCGGCCGGGCGGCACCGCCACCAGCCCGCGCGTCTCCAGCGCGGCGGCCGTCTGCCGCGGATGGGCGAACCGCTCGCGGAGCACCAGCGCGGCGGCGGCGAGCGCGGCATCGGCGTCGCCCACCCGCATGCCGATCACGGCCACGTTGTTGGAGTCGGTGCCGGGGAAGAGCCGGGGCGCTCCCGGCGCCAGCGCGGCCTCCACCGAGGCCAGCACGGGGAGGGGCGCGTACTCCACCTCGATCTGCTCCAGCGCGTCCTCGGCGATGTACCGCGTGTCCGCGACCACCAGGGCCACCGGCTCGCCGACATAGCGCACCACGCCGCGGGCGATGGCGGGCTGGAGATAGCGCGGCGTTCCGTCGGGCACCGGGACCCGGTTGGGAATGATCGCGCTCGCCGGCACGTCGTCGGCGGTGAGGATTACCCGCACGCCGGGCAGGGACCGGGCGCGCCGCGCGATCAAGCCGGACGATGCGCGCGTGCGCGTGGCGGGAGCGCAGCACCACTGCTTCCAGCATGCCCTCCGCGCGCACGTCGGCCACGAAGCGGCCCTGGCCGGTGAGGACGGCTCGGGCGCCCAGCGCGCGTGAGGGCGGCGCCGATCATGCGCCGGCTCGGCCGGGACCGCCGGAGGCGAAGGAAGTCACCGGCGGATGATAGCCTCTGCCCGGAGAACGGGCAACGGCCCTCGGCCCGGTTCGGGATGGCGAAACCACGGGTGGTGGAGCGGCCTAAGGGCGCGGCGTGCCTTGACAAATCGGAGGTCGGTTGTTACCAATGGCTCCCACGGGGACTCGCGATGAGCCTCTTCAAGGCCTTCAATCACGTCAGCATCACCGTCACGTCCATGACCTCGTGTCCACGCCCACCGGCCTGCGGCAGGCTCTTCGTGAAGGACTCCGACGGCAATATGCTGGAGTTCATCGGACCCACCAAGGCGCCCCGCGTTCGCCGGATGGAGTAGCCGCGTGTTTCCGCTCCCCCGCTGGACCCGGAGCAGCGGGGCCTCGTCGACACCGGTGTCGGCGCTGTCCCGCGACCGCTTCGCCGCGCGCGCCGCCCGCTACGACAGCGCCGCCGCCTTCCCGGCGGAAAATTACGCGGACCTGCACCAGGCGGGCCTGCTGGGCCTGGTGGTGCCGCGCGAGTACGGCGGGCGCGGGCGCGGACCCGCTCACCTACGCGGTCTGCCTGCTCGAGATCGCCCGCGGCTGCGGCGCCACCGCGCTCACGTTCAACATGCACTCGAACGTCCTGACCTTCATCGACGCGCTGGGCACGCCCGCGCAGAAGCGCCACTACTTCGGCGAGGTGGTGGAGCGGGGCCGGCTCTTCGCCTCCATCACCAGCGAGCCCGAGTCGTCCTTCCGCGACAAGTTCGTGCTCCAGACGGTGTTCCGGCCCGCCGAGGGCGGCTATCGCGTGAGCGGGCTCAAGCACTTCTGCTCGCTGGGCGACGCCGCCGACTACTATTTCCTCTCCGGCGTGCTCGAGGGCAGCGCCAGCGCGCGACGGCCTCCTCTCCGCGGTGATCAACCGGGGGACCCCGGGCGTCAAGGTCGAGGGGACCTGGAATGCGATGGGCATGCGGGGGACCATCAGCCACACCATCCGCTACGAGACCTTCGTGGGCGCGGACCAGGTCATCAGGGGGCCCGCCGGGCTCCTGGCCATCGATCTCTCCGGCTTCGCCCTGGGCTATGCCGCGACCTACCTGGGCATCGGCGAGGCCGCCTTCGACTTCATCCTGGACTTCGCGCGCACCAAGACCTTCAAGCCGTCCCCGCTGCCGCTCTCGCACCATCCGCTCACCCAGCGCACGCTCGCCGAGATGGGGACGGCCATCCGGGCCGCGCGCTGCTCCTCTGGGAGGCGGCGCAGATCAAGGCCACCGGCGACCGCGCCGCCGCCACCCTGGCGGTGAACCAGGCCAAGTATCTGGGCGCGGAGACGGGCGCCCGCGTGACCACGGAGGCCATCCGCCTCGCGGGCGGGCGCGGTATCCTCCGGGAGCTGCCCCTGGAGCGCTGGCACCGGGACTCCATGGCGGGTCCCGTGATGCCGCCCTCCAACGATCGCTGTCTGGAAACCGTAGGGCAAGGCCCTGTGCGGACTGGAGGCCAGGTGCGCTGGAATTCGAGTAGCGGCCCCATCGTAAGGCTCACTCAACCAGCCAGTTCAAGGAGGCAAGACGATGGCGTCGATCACACGTCGGAGGTTCCTGGCCGGGACGGGCGTCGCCGCGGGCGCGGTGGCGGCCCAGGGCTGGTTCCCCGCGGTGCTGCGGGCCCAGACGGACCCCTCCGCATCGGCTGTCCGCTGCCGCTGACCGGGCCCTTCGCGGCCCTCGCCGCGCGACATGCAGCGGGGCGCCCAGCTCGCGCAGGACGAGCTGAACGCGAAGGGCGGCATCATGGGCCGCAAGGTGGAGGTGCTCTTCCGCGACGACCAGCTCAAGCCGGCGGTGGGCGCCCAGCGCACCAAGGAGCTGATCGAGAACGAGAAGGTGCAGTTCATCGTGGGCGGGCTCGCCGCGCACGTGCAGATGGCGATCAACGAGCAGACCAAGAAGTCCAACGTGCTGTTCATCTCCACCAGCCAGTCCGACGAGATCAGCGCCAAGCCCGACACCAGCCCCATCACCTTCCACGAGGCGCTCAATCCCACCATCACCTCCCGCGTGATGGGGAAGTGGACGTGCGACAACCTCGGCAAGAAGTGGTGGATCATCTACGCCGACTACGCCTGGGGCAAGCAGAACAACCAGGTGCTCCAGGACACGCTGAAGGCGAACGGCGGGACCCTGCTCGGCTCGACGCCGTACCCGCTCGGCAGCGCGGAGTTCTCGGCGCACCTGCCCAAGATCCAGGCCGCCAAGCCCGACGTGCTCATGTCGGTCACGCCCGGCGCCGACAATATCGCCTTCCTCAAGCAGGCGCGCAGCTTCGGCATGGACAAGACAGATGAAGCTCGCCCAGCCGCTGCTGCTGGATCGCGTACCTGAAGGAGGGCGGCCCCGAGCTCTACCAGGACGTCCACGGGGCGCTGAACTGGTACTGGGAGCTCCAGGACAGCATTCCCACCGCCAAGAAGTTCGTCGAGGCGTCCATGAAGAAGTTCAACATGCCGCCCGGTGACTACGGCGCGTACTCGTACTCGGGGCGTGATGGAGGTCGCGCGCGGGGTGTCGATCTGGCCAAGTCCACCGACGCCGAGGCGGTGGCCAACGCGCTCCGGAAGAGCCCCACCTACGATCACTTCAAGGGCAAGCAGTGGTGGCGCGCCTGCGACAACAAGTCCTTCCAGGATATGTGGATCATGAAGGGGCGCGGCCCCGGCAAGACCAAGGGCGAGTGGGGACTGGCCGACATCGTGGCCAAGGTGCGCCGCGGACGAGAAGTACGACCGCACCTGCGCCGAGAAGGGACACGCCGATTGGCCGGTGCAGTCGACGCGCGCCGATGGACTGATACCTCTCGCTCGCCGCTGTCCTGCCCCAGATCTTTACCGGGCTCGTGCTGGGGATGATCTTCGTGCTGCTCGCCATCGGCCTGTCGCTTGATCTTCGGGCTGATGACGGTGGTGAACTTCTCCCATGGCGCGCTGTACATGCTGGGCGCCTACTTCACCGTGTTCGTGCTCACCTATACCAGGAGCTTCTGGCTGGCCCTGGTGGTGGCGCCGCTGCTCGTCGGGACGCTGGGCCTCCTCGTCGAGCGCTTCCTCATCCGGAGGCTCTACGGTCGGCACCCGGACGACCCCTGCTGCTCACGTTTGGACTCTCGCTCGTGCTCATCGAGACCGCCAAGCTCATCTGGGGGAAGGTCGGGCTCACCCTCGATCCCCCGTGAGCTGAGCGGAGCCGTGAACCTGGGCTTCATGGCCTTTCCCGCCTATCGCCTCTTCGTCATCGGCGTGACGGTGGCCGTCCTCATCGGCCTCTGGGCCTTCGTCACTCGCACCAATGTCGGCCTCATCATCCGGGCCGGCTCCCGCGACCCCTCATGGTCCGCGCGCTCGGCATCAATCTCAACCGCATCTGGCTGCTCGTCTTCGGGATCGGCTGCGGGCTGGCCGGCCTGGCCGGCGCGCTGGCCGGGCCCATGCGTGGCGCCTATGCCGAGATGGGCGTGACCGTGGTGATCGAGTCCTTCGTGGTGGTGGTGGTGGGCGGCATGGGCAGTCTCCTCGGCGCGGTGGTGGCGGGCATCATGATCGGGCAGGTGGTGGGCATCACCACCTTCTTCGCGCCCAAGCTCGCCGAGATCATGGTCTTCGTGGTGATGGCGTTGGTCCTCCTCGTCCGGCCCAGCGGCATCTTCGGCGAAGCCGGGCTCGTCGGAGTGAGCATGCGCGTCTTCGCCACCCTCGTCGCCGCGGTGGGCCGCCATCCCGTTCTCGCCTTCGCCGTCTTCTTCGCGGCCTTCCCGTTTCTCGTGCCCTACAAGGCCCTCGCCGCGCAGGTGCTGATCTTCGGGCTCCTCGCCCTGGGCTTCAATCTGCTCTACGGCTACACGGGCCTCCTGTCGTTCGGTCACGCCGCCTACTACGGGCTGGGCGCCTACGGCACCGGCATTCTCCTCGCCAAGGTCAAGGTGGGGTCGCTGTGGTTGGGGCTCGCCGGCGGCCCGCTGCTGGCCATGCTGGGGGAGCCGTCATCGGCTTCTTCTGTCTCCGCCGGCGCGGCATCTACTTCGCCATGCTCACCCTGGCCTTCTCGCAGCTCCTCTACTTCGTCGCCTTCCACCTCGCGGACGTGACGGGGGCGACGACGGGCTGCGGGGATCCCGCTCCTGCCGCTCAACCTCTTCGGCTTCACCTTCAAGCTCGACGGCACCCTGGCCTTCTACTACTTCGCCTACGCGCTCGTTGTCCTCGCGGTGGCCGGACTCAAGCGCATCCTCGACTCCCCCTTCGGCACCGTGCTCCAGGCCATCCGCGAGAACAGCGACCGCGCCGCCGCCTGCGGCTACAACGTCAACCGCATCCGGCACCTGTCCTTCGTCTTCTCCGCGATGTTCGCCGGCCTCGCGGGCGGGCTGGACGCCCTCCGTCTCGCGGTGGTACCGGTGGAGTCGCTTGTACTGGACCACCTCGGGGCAGATCGTCATCATGACGCTCCTGGGCGGCGCGGGGACCTTCTTCGGTCCTTTCGTCGGGCGCCGGCACCTATCTCGTCCTCGAGGACCGGCTGGCCGTCTACACCGAGTCGTGGCCGCTCGTCATCGGGCTCATCTTCATGGACGTTCGTCCTCTTCCTGCCCAAGGGAGTCTGGGGCACGCTGGTCGCACGACCTGTCCGTCACACCCGCGCGCCGGCGGCGTCCGCCGCCCGCCGCCGCGCCATCCCCAGCACGGAGGACCTGACATGGCCGTCACAAGTGCTCGAGGCTCCATCATCACGGCATTCGCGTGAATCCCGACGAGACCGAGAAGTGCCTGGGCTTCTATCGTGATGTCCTCGGCCTGACGCCGGATCGGGGCCGGCCGAACATCCCCGGCATTCCCGGCTACTGGATGGACTGCGGCAACGACACCCAGATTCACATCATGGGCTGCGAGGGCCAGTCACGCTACGCGAAGGGACCCGACAAGGATCCCACCCATCTCCACGTGGCCCTCGCGGTGGCGGACGTGCAGGAGA
>ERZ1370068.7205-contig-6136_pt1 | contig 40951 bp, 64 predicted proteins | sample MGYA00561227_ERZ1370068 | MGnify/ENA primary metagenome ERZ1370068 (study PRJEB38410, sample SAMEA6850437) | metagenome | study: Metagenomic assessment of the ecological functions of the soil: analysis of the soil microbiota associated with the... | reverse complement strand
CTTACGTATTGCTTGGGCGTCACCGACATCGACACGATTCACGTCGAAGCGCACGCACTCGGCGAGGACGTCGCCCGCGCGGCGATCGAGACGCGCGACGCAGAAAGCGGCGATGTTGGCGCGCGAGGCCGGGCGGCAGCGCCGCTGGCGGCTTGATACGTTGAGCGTAGGACTGCCTCCGCGCTGACAGCGGAGAGGACGATGCCCACCGAAGCAGAATGGCAGGACTCGCGGCCGCCGCGCGGTACGCGAGCGCTCACTTCGCCTATTGCCCTGTACAGCCAGTTCCGGTCGGCGCCGCGGATACATCGGACGGCCGGGCGTTCGCTGGCTGCAACGTCGAGAACGCGTCGTTCGGCCTCACGATTCGCGCCGAGCGCAACGCGATTTTCCAGGCCGTCGCGGCCGGCGCGCGCGACATCGCCGCGCTCGCCGTTTACACGTCGACACCTGGCTGCGCGACGCCGTGCGGCGCGCATGCCGCCAAGTCCTGATCGAGTTCGAGCGAACGCGGAAGTGTTGTCCGTATGCGACGGCGACGAGCGGGCGCGATTCACGGCGGCGTCGTTGCTGCCGCACGGATTGCAGCGTTGCCCAAAGTCCTGATGCTATAGGTTCGGCGCCAAACGCCGGCGCGTCGCCTCGAGCGTCGATCCCGGTTCGCGTCGCGAAATCCGGCGAGCTGATCGTCGCCGATCTCTGCCGACGGCGAAATAGCGCGCTTCGGGATGGGACGAAATAGAACCCGGAGACCGATGCGGCCGGGCAGCATCGCGAAGTTCTCGGTAATCGTCATGCTCGATCCGCTGCGCCTGCAAGAAGCCGAACAGCGGCGCCTTCACCGCGTGGTCGGGACACGCCGGATAGCCCGGCGCCGGGACGGATGCCCGCGATACTCCTCGCGGATCAGCGCCGCGTTGTCGAGCGATCCTCGCCCGGCGCGTAGCCCCACAGCTCGCGGCGCACCGTGCCGATGCAGCCATTCGGCGAACGCTTCGGCGAGCCGATCGGCGAGCGCCTTCAGCATCGATGCGCCGTATAGTCGTCCTTCTGCGCCTCGAACTCCGCGAGCTTGCGCTCGATGCCGATGCCCGCGGTCACGGCGAACGCGCCGAGGTAATCCGGCGACGCCGACGCTTCGGGCGCGACGAAGTCGGCGAGGCAGTAGTTCGGCTTGCCCGGCGGGCCGCTCGTTCTGCTGGCGCAGGTTGCGCCAGGTCAGCGCGAGCGCTCGGCGCGCGCATCGTCCGCGTAGCAGCACGATGTCGTCGCCGATCGGCGTTCGCCGGCCAGAAGCCCGACGACGCCGTTCGCGGTGAGCCAGCGGCCGTCGACGACGCGCTATCGAGCATCGCCTGCCTTCGCTCGTAGCAGGCTGCGCGCCGCTTCGCCGACGATCGCGGTCGTCGAGGATCGCCGGATACGGTCCCGCGAGCTCCCACGCCTGGAAGAACGGTGCCCAGTCGATGCATGCGCGATCGAGCACGCTCAGATCGACATTGCGCGAACGCGCGGCGGCCGACGCAACGTCGGCAGCCGGCGGCGCGTAGCGCGTCCAGTCGGTCGCGAAACGCGTTCGCGCGCGCGGCGGCGAGCGGAATCAGCGCCGGGCCCTTTCTTGCTCGCGTGCTGCGACGCGGATCTTCTCGTAGTCGGCGGCGACTTCGGCGACGTACGGCGTCGCGCTGGTCGGCGGACAGCAGGTTGCTCGCCACGCCGACCGCGCGCGACGCGTCCGGCACGTAGACGGTCGGTCCCGGCGTAGTGCGGCGCGATCTTGACCGCCGTATGCACGCGCGACGTCGTCGCGCCGCCGATCAGAAGCGGCAGCGTCAAGCCTTCGCGCTGCATTTCGCTGCGCGACGTGCGCCATCTCCTCGAGCGACGGCGTGATCAGCCCGGACAGTCCGATCGATGTCGGCGTTCTGCTCGCGCGCCGTGTGCGAGGATCTTCTGCGCCGGCACCATGACGCCCAGGTCGATCGACGTCGAAGTTGTTGCACTGGAGCACGACGCCGACGATGTTCTTGCCGATGTCGTGGACGTCGCCCTTGACCGTCGCCATCACGATCTGTGCCCTTCGGCTTGCCGCGACGTCGCCCGAGCGCCTCTTCTCCTCCTCGATGAACGGCACGAGGTGCGCGACCGCCTGCTTCATCACGCGCGCGCTCTTCACGACCTGCGGCAGGAACATCTTGCCGGCGCCGAAGAGGTCGCCGACGACGTTCATCCCGGCCATCAGCGGGCCTTCGATCACCTCGATCGGCTTGCCGCCGCGCGCAGCGATCGCGAGACGCGCCGCTTCGGTGTCCTCGACGATGTACGTTGGCGATGCCCTTCACCAGCGCGTGCGACAGCCGCTCCTCGACCGCTGCCGCTCGCGCCACGCCGAGATCCTCCGTCCGGCTTTCGCCCTGTCGCCTTGTACGACTTCGGCGAACGCGACCAGCGTTTCGGTCGGGCTCGCGCCGTCGGCGCGCGTCGGTTCAGCACGACGTCCTCGACCGACTCGCGCAGCGCCGGGTCGAGCTCGTCGTAGACGCCGAGCTGGCCGGCGTTGACGATGCCCATCGTCAGCGCCGGCGCGGATCGCGTGATAGAGGAACACCGTGTGGATCGCCTCGCGCACCGGCTCGTTGCCGCGGAAGCTGAAGCTCACGTTGGAAATGCCGCCCGAGACCTTCGCGTGCGGCAGGTGCGCCTTGATCCAGCGCGTCGCCGTCGATGAAGTCGACCGCGTAGTTGTTGTGCTCGTCGATGCCGGTGGCGATCGCGAACACGTTCGGGTCGAACACGATGTCCTCGGCGCGGAAAGCCGACGCGCGTCGACGAGCAGATCGTAGCTGCGCCGCGCAGATGCCGGTTTTGCGCTCGAGCGTGTCGGCCTGGCCTTTCTCGTCGAACGCCATGACGACCACCGCGGCGCCGTAACGGCGGACGAGCCGCGCCTGGCGCAGGAACTCCGCCTCGCCTTCCTTGAGCGAGATCGAGTTGACGATCGGCTTGCCTGCACGCACTTCAGGCCCGCCTCGATCACGTCCCACTTCGACGAGTCGATCATCACCGGCACGCGCGCGATGTCGGGCTCGGCGGCGATCAGGCTCAGGAAGCGCGCCATCGCCGCCTTCGAGTCGAGCATCGCCTCGTCCATGTTGACGTCGATCAATCTGCGCGCCGCTCTGCGACCTGCTGAGCGCGCGACCTCGACCGCGCCGGCGAAATCGCCGGCAAGGATGAGACTGCGCGAACGCTCTCGATCCGGTGACGTTGGTCCGCTCGCCGACGTTGACGAACAGCGAGTCGTCGCCGATGGTGAGCGGCTCGAGGCCGGCGAGGCGCATCACGCGAGACATGGAATGCGACCACTTCTGTCCTCTCCGCGAGCGAGCGGGCAGCGTCGCGAGCGCCTCGGCTTGCACTCCTCTCCAGCGCCTGCGGGAGCGGGTTGGGCAGGCCGCCGGACGATCGCCCAGCCGGTTCAGGCAACCGCGCTCTCGCTTCGACCGGCAGCACTCGCGGCGGCAGCTCACGCACGGCGTCGCGCGATCGCGCGAATGTGCGCCGGCGTCGTGCCGCAGCAGCCGCCGACGATGATTGACGAATCCGCTTTGCGCGAACTCGTTCAGCATCCGCGACGTCTGCTCCGGCGTTTCGTCGTAGCCGGTGTCCGACATCGGGTTGGGCAAGCCCGGCGTTCGGATAGCACGAGACGAACGTGTCGGCGACGCGCGCGATCTCCTCGATGTACGGCCGCATCAGCGCGGCGCCCAGCGCGCAGTTGAGGCCGACCGCGAGCGGACGAACGTGGCGCACCGAATTCCAGAACGCTTCCGGCGTCTGGCCGGACAGCGTGCGCGCCCGACGCGTCGGTGATCGTGCCGGAGACGATGACCGGCCAGCGGCGGCCGATCTCGCTCGAAGAACGTTTCGAGCGCGAAAAGCGCCGCCTTGGCGTTCAGCGTGTCGAAGACCGTCTCGACCAGGAAGAGGTCCGCGCCGCCTTCCGCAAGACCCGTCGATCGCCTCGCCATAGGCGCAGAGCGAGCTCGTCGAACGTGACGTTGCGCTGTGCCGGGATCGTTGACGTCGGGCGATATCGATGCGGTGCGGTTGGTCGGCCCGAGCGATCCCGCGACAAAGCGCGGCTTGTCCGGCGTCGCTGCGCGTCCACCGATCGGCAGATTCGCGCGCGATCGCCGCCGCCGCGCGATTGATCTCTTGCGCGCGCGTCTCGAGACCGTAGTCGGATTGCGCGATGCGCGTTGCGCTGAACGTGTTCGTTTCGGTGATGTCAGCGCCGGCCGCGAAATAGGCGTCGTGGATGTCGCGCACGACGTCGGGCCTGCGTCAGCACCGAGAATGTCGTTGTTGCCCTTGAGGTCGCCGCGGTGATCGTGCAGGCCGCACGCGGCGCGCCGCGGAAGTCGGCCTCGCCCAGCGCGCCGCTCCTGGATCATCGTGCCCCACGCGCCGTCGAGGATCAGGATGCGCTCGCGCATGAGGCGCGCGAGCAAGGCGGTGCGATCGGGTTGCATGGCGGTATCGGTCGGGGTTGCAATGGAGTGCGGCAGACGCACAAATTCTAGCATCAGGCGCTGCATTGCGACCGGCCGCGACGCGCGGAATATCGTTAGAGCCGAAAGCGCATAATGCGATTCTGCGTCGGCAGCGAGGAGCGATGCGCATGAAACATCTGAAACCCAAGGAAGCGCACGACTTCCTGCAGAAGCAATCCGCAGGCGGTGCTGCGTCGACTGCCGCAGCGAGATGCGAATACCTGTTCGTCGGCCATCCGATCGGCGCGCATCACGTCGCGTGGAACGACGGCCCCGACTGGGAGATCAATCCGCATTTCGTCGGGCAGGTCAAGAAGGTCGCGAGCATGAACCGGCCGGTCGTGCTGATCTGCCGCAGCGGCCAGCGCTCGGTCGACGCCGGCATCGAGCTCGAGAAGGCCGGCTTTTCCGACGTCTACAACGTGCTCGAAGGATTCGAAGGCGCGCTCGACGAGGACATCACCGCGGGGCGACTCGGCGGCTGGCGCAAGGAGAACCTGCCGTGGGAACAGACCTGAACCGGCACATGACCCGCGTTCGGCCCCTGCTGCGCGCGGTTCGAGCGACGCGGACATGCCGCGCGCGTCGGACGCCGAGATTCCCTGGTATCGCGACCGCTTGCCGCGCGATGCAGGCAGCGCGCTTGAATTGATGTGCGGTTACGGCCGTCTCGCTGCTTCCGCTCGTCGAGGGCGGCGCCAGCGTGCATGGCGTCGACGCTTCCGCGGCGATGCTCGCCGAATGCGAGGCGGAGCTCGCGCGCGCGGAGCTCTCGGTGCCGCTGTTCCGTCAGGACATTGCGGAATTGAATTTGCCGTTTCGCTACGGCGCCGCATTCATCGCCGGCGGCTCGTTCCAGCGCTGACCGACGCCGATCGCGCGCGCGCTGCGCTGACGCGAATTCGCGCGCATCTCATCGAGCCGGGGTTGCTGCTGCTGGACCTGTATGTCCCAGCCGAGCGCGTCCAGCGAATCGCCGCGCCGTTAGTAGAAGTCCGCTCGCGGCCGCTCGCCGACGGATCGCGGATCGCGCTGCGCTCGGAGACGACGATGTACCCGGAAGCGCGCCTCGCGCGAACCGAAACGCGCTACGTGCACCGGCGCGGCAACGACTTGCTGACCGAGGAAAACGAAACGCTTGCGCTCACGTGGTACGCGCCGGAGGATCTTGCGGCGCTGGTCGCCGAGGCGGGCTTTAGCAACGTCGCGATTGGGGCATCGGCGCGCGACGGCGGCGACGGGCAAAGCGTACTCGATCAGCGCGCGAGCTTGAGTCGCTCTCGCGTCACCAGCTTCCCGAAGAGCCACCGCCGCCCGAGCTGCCGCCGCCGCCGGAGAAGCCACCGCTGCTGCCGCCAGACGACCCGCCGAAGCTCGATCCGGTACTCATCGTCATTCCGCCGATGGTCGCCGTCCCTTTGGTTTTCATGTCGTGCTGCGCCTTGGCATACCAGTCCGAGCGCGACACGATCAGCTTCGCGATGGGGAATCCGATCACGTAGGTCCCGAGCAGCACCAGCGCGCCGCGCACGCCGAGAATGATGATCGGAAACATCGCCCAGAATGGAATCAGGAAGAAATAGAGGAACCATCCCATCCCGGGCGTGACGACGCCCATGAACGTGAACAGGCCGATGATGCCGAATATGAAGCATGCGAGCAGGATGCGCGAGCGGCCAGGGCGGCAATTGCGGATCGTTGATGCTCATCGGAAAGCTGTTGCCGCTCGATTCGCGCGATGCGCCTGCGTCCGCGAGCTTCGCGACGTCCGAGCGTTCCCTCGAGCTGGCCGATGATCGCGTCGACGCCATCGCTCACGCCCTTGTCGAAATCGCCGGCCTTGAACGCCGGCGTGATCACATTGCGGATGATGCGGGAGGACGCGACGTCGGTCAGCGTGCCTTCGAGCCCGTAGCCGACCTCGATCCGCAGCTTGCGATCTTTCGGCGCGATCACCAGCAGCACGCCGTTGTCCTTGCCCTTCTGGCCGAGCTTCCAACTCTCGAACACCTGAGTCGAGAATTGCTCGATGCTGTCGTCGCCGATCGTGGGAATCGTCAGCACCGCGATCTGATCGGACGTCTTCTGCTCGTGCGCCTTCAGCTTCTCGTTGACCGCAGTGCGCGTCGCCGGCTTCAGGATCTCCGCGTTGTCGACGACGCGCGCTCGACAAATACGGAACATCGGCGGCGACGGCAGATCCGGCAGCTGAGCAATGCCGCCGCGAAAACACAAGCCGCCAACCGCCGCAAAGACCCGCTCATGCCGCGCCCGCCTGATCGATCGGCCGGTTTACCAGTTCGTTGTCCGCGGCAGGACCGATGAAACCCTTGCCGCGAAGCAGCTCCTCCAAGCGGTCGAGCCCGCGCAGCAACGCGTCGCGTCCGCGGGGCGCGCGCCGGCGAGCAATGGCGTCATCGCATCGATCACCGTCGCCCAATCGCGCTCGACGAACTGACCGTGATAGCCGACGTCGGCGATGATGCTCGACGCGGCGCTCGAACAAGCTCGCGCAGAGCAGGATGCCGTTACGCGAGCGCGTGCGGAATAATTGGCGCTCGAGGAAGGTCGCCTGCGCATACTGCAGCACCTCGCCATGGCTCCGAACGCGATTCAGGAACAATCGTGCGTAGGCCGGCCACGCAATGGTGAGAACCGCGCTCGCGGCACCGCAGCCAAGGATCAGTGTGACGTTCGACCAGGCGGCGTGTGCCGACGTCCAATCGGGACGCACGTAGTCCTGCATAACAACGGCGAGCGCTGCGACGGCGACACCGAGCGCGAGCGCTTTCCAGAGGATTTCCGGATAGGGGTCCGATCGGCCGACAATGGCGGTGACTGCCTGAACGCCGGTACGCGCTTCCAGGCGCGCGACACAGGCTTTCGATCGCGTCGGCTTCCGCCGGCGTCAGGAACACTCTGGATCTCCCTTGCGCCAAAGCAATGGCGAAGAAATTATTGCACCGGGTTGGTGGCACTACGAAAGCCGTAACGCCATGTAGACGGTCCCGCCCAACGGGTTGTGATAGTACGCCGCGCATTCGCGAAATCCCAGCGACGCATAGAGCGCGCGCGCCTCGCTCATCGTCGAGAGCGTATCGAGCTTGAGCTCGCGATAGCCGATCGCGCGGGCGTGCGCGAGAACCGCGTGGGCAAGCGCGCGTCCGAGGCCGGTGCCGCGTGCGCCGCGGGAGACACGTACAACCGCTTCACTTCCCGGTCGGTGTCGATGCGTCGTCGCCCGGAAGCGGCCGCAGCGCGACGCAGCCGAACGGGCTCGCGACGGGGCCGGCGAGCAGCAACCGCCCGCGCGGCGGCGCGTACGCGCCCGGCAGATGCGCCAACTCGTCGGCGAAATTCTGGAAGCAGAGATCGACGTCGAGCGATGCGGCATACGCTTCAAACAGACGCACGCGCAGCGGCAATGTCGGCGGCGCTGACCGCCGGGCGGATCAGCTCGTCGCCGGACATGCGCCGACGCGGAGGTCGCTGCCGGAATACTGCTGCTGCAAATCCTTCAAGCGCGCGACGACCGGCTGTTGCGGATCGCGCACGACCAGCATCGTCTGCGAGAGGAGCTGCTGCCGCGGCTCGACGCGTGCGGTGCCCACGCCCTGCCGCGCCAACGCTTCGGCACGCGTGGCGGCGGCTTGCTCGGTGCGGAATACACCCAACGACACCGCATATTGGCCGCGCCCCGCGTCGACCGCGGACAGGTCGGTGACGCCCTGCGCGCGAAACTCCGTGATCCGCTTGTCGGCGGCGCTGCGGCTTGGAAACGGTCCGACGTTGACCCAGTACGCCATGTCGTAATCGACGCGCCGCTGCGACAGCAGACGGCCCAACTGGAGCGGCTCGAGATCGGCGATCGCCTTCGCACGCTCGGCCTCGGAGAACGGCCCCCATTCGACGCACACATCGGACAGCGCCGCCAGCTTCGCCGGACCGAGCGCCGCGACCTGCGGCGACGTCAGCACCTTGATCTTGTCCGGTTGAACCTGTTGCGCAAGACGCGCGGTCTCGGCGCCGCCGGCGCCGTCGAGCCGCGAATACGCGAATAGCATGAGATTGGCGAGCAGCAGGATAATGACGACGCCGCGCATTACGGCTCCCACCCCGAAGCGAGCACGAGCACGCCTTCGAGCACGAGATTATCCACGACCTCCACCGGCCCCGCCAAATGCGGCGCGATCTCGCGCGCCAAACCGCCGGCGAGGAAGCACTTCGACGCCGGCGTCGTCGTCGCGGAGCTTCGCCCGCATCTGCTCGATTGCACCGCAGACCGCCTGCATCGCGCCCGAATACACGGCGTCCGGGGTGCTGCTCGGAAAATCGGCGAACTTGCCGGGGCGACCTTCAGCGCGGCGGTGTTGTCGGAGAGCGCCCGCAGCATCAGCTGTATTCCCGGCAAAATGATCCCGCCTCGGAAAACACCTCCGGCGTCGAGTGCATCGATGGTGACGGCGGTGCCCGCGTTGACGACGATGCACGCGGAGGGGAACAGTTCACTTTCAATCGCCCGCTTGCGCGCCGCGATGAGCGACACCCAGCGATCGGCGCCCAGTTGCGCCGGGACAGCGTAACTGTTGACGACTCCGCCGGCCGCGGCGCCCGCGGTCAGCCATTCGACCGTCAATCGCCAGCGCGCGAGCTGGCCCTCGACCCGACCCGCGCTGGCTCGCCGGCAACGTTGACGCCGACCACGCGCGAGGGCCGCTGCAGACTTTGCCAATCGCGGACGGCGAGCGTGGCGAGCTCGGGGTTGGGGACGACGCCATGCGCGACCCAGCCGCTCGGGCCGAAAAGACCCCATTTGAGACGGCTGTTGCCGGAGTCGAGGACGAGGATCATCGGTAACCTGATGCTCGTGCGACAGTATTGCGACGTCCGGGGCCGATCCCCCGCGTTCCTTAGGCTCGCCGCAGCGAAATTTCACCGGCGAGAAAGCGCACGCGACGCGGCCCGTCGGCCAAGACCAGTGCGCCGGTACCATCCACGCCCGCGACGGTGCCTTTGACGCTGACGCCGTCGGGCAGGAGCAGCTTGACCAGTTTGCCCTGATACGCGTGGCGGCGCTGCCATTCGGCCGCGAATGGCGCGAAACCGTGCTCGCCGTAGGTGGCGAGCGTCACCGCAAGCTCGGCCGCGAGCCGCGCGAGAAGCCGGTTGCGATCGATCGGCGGCGCGCCGCGGCCGGCAACCGCGGTCAAGTCGCTGACGGGCTGCGCGATATCGCGCTTCACCGACAACGGCAACCGCACGTTGAGGCCGAGTCCGACGACCACCGTCGACGGACCGAGCGCATCCCCGTTCAGTTCGACCAGAATGCCGCCGACTTTCAAATGACGATGAATCAGGTCGTTCGGCCACTTGAGCTCGACGCCCGAAAGTCCTTCCGCCTCGAGCGCGCGAACCACCGCGACGCCGACGGCCAGCGACAAGCCCGCCATGAAGCCCGCACTCCTGCTCGAACCGCCAGCCGAGCGAAAACGTCAAGCTTCCCCGCGACCGCCGACCACGAGCGGCCACGCCGTCCGCGCCCTGCCGATTGCCATTCCGGCGGCAAGCAGCGCGCCATGGATGTCGCGGCGCGCCGCGCGGCGCAACAGCTCGGTCGACGTGGAATCGAGTTGGTCGACGATTTCGACCACCAGCGGCGGGCGACGTGGAATGCCGGGCGGGACGCCGGCCGGGAGCCCGAGGTCGTCGTCGTTGGCGGCAAGCATCACCGGCCGAGCATCGGCGTCGGCAACCTCGACATCGAGATCGGCCAACGCGGCGCGGACCGCATCGACGTCGAGAAAATCGGGGTTGCCAGCAGGCGATAACCGCGGCCGCGGACACGCTCCAGCGACAGCCCGGAGGTTTCCGCCTGCTTCAAAAGTTGCGACACGCGGGCGCGCGTCAACCCCACCGTCGCGGCGAGGTCTTCGCCCGAGTGGAATGCGCCGTCGGAAAGCTGGCGCAGAAGCGAGAATCCAAGCGGAGTAAGCACAAACTCACTTCATGTTCGACCAACGTTGAATCGTAGCACGACCGGCGGCGTTTGTGCACCTGCACGAGTCACCGGTTTGGTGCAAATGCGGGCCACGGAAGGCCTTTTCAACCTGTGGATCTGCCATGCGGCAGGTCTCCGCCCGCCTGCCGCCTTGTGCGGGCCGCTCGGCGCCGCGACGACGTAAGGCTTACGAGCCCTGCAGCACGCCGCGCCGGATCTGGTCCAATTCGATCGACTCGAACAACGCGCGGAAGTTGCCTTCGCCGAATCCCTCCGCTCCCTTGCGCTGGATGATCTCGAAAAAGATCGGGCCGATGAGCGTGCGCGTGAAGATCTGCAGCAGCACCTCGTTTTTGGCCGGCGCGCCGTCGATCAGGATGCGATTTCCCGCAAGCCGGGCCGCATCTTCCTTGTGTCCGGGCATGCGCGTCGGCAACGCCTCGTAGTACGTGTCGGGCGTGTCCTGGAACGCCACCTGTCGCGTGCGCAGCGTTTCGACGGTGGCGTGGATGTCGTCGGTGCCGAGCGCCACGTGCTGGATGCCTTCGCCGCGATAGTCGATCAGGTATTCCTGGATCTGGCTCTTGTCGTCCGAGCTCTCGTTGATCGGGATGCGGATCTTGCCGCAGGGGCTCGTCATCGCCTTGATTTCAATCCCGTCAGCTTGCCTTCGATGTCGAAATAGCGGACCTCGCGGAAGTTGAACAGCCGCTCGTAAAAACCCGCCCACTCTTCCATCCGGCCGCGGTGGACGTTGTGCGTCAAATGATCGATGATAGGTGAGGCCGGCGCCGGCCGGACGCTGCTCGATGCCGGGCAGCGGCACGAAATCGATGTCGTAGATCGAAACTTTCGAGCCCGCGTTCGCCGGCGGAGCCCGGATAGCGGTCGACCAGGTAGATGAGCGAGTCGCCGATGCCTTTGATCGCGGGGATGTTGAGCTCCATCGGTCCGGGATGGTTCTCGACGCCCCAGGCGCCGTTCTCGACGCATTTGCGATACGCCAGTGCCGCGTCCTTCACGCGAAACGCGATCGCACAGATGGAGGGGCCGTGCACGCGCGCGAACGATTGCGCGAACGACGACGGCTCGGCGTTGACGACGAAATTGATGTCGCCTTGCCGGTACAAGAGCACGTTCTTCGAACGGTGTCTCGCGATCGCGGTGAAGCCCATCTGCTCGAACAGACGGCCCAACGCCGCCGGATCGGGCGCCGCGTATTCGATGAACTCGAACCCGTCGGTGCCGAGCGGGTTGTCCCAGAGATCGTTCCGCGTTGCGCTGGCCATCATCGTCGTCCCGTGCCGTCAGCTTTCGTTTCAAAGCGTGATTATCGCGCCGATTAGGCTCCCACGCTTGCGGCTGTCGCCGCTGCGCTGCCCCCAGAGGGGGAGCAATCCGCACCGAGGGGCAGTGACGCGAGCAGCCGGCGAGGGGCCCCGCGACGCGGGGATCGACGGCCAATGCGAGTCGTCACGCGAGGCCGACTCGTTACCGCAACGATTCTCGTCGCAAGTCCAAGGAGGCCGAGGCCCGGCGGTGCTCATGTCGGTCAGGTGGCGCCGGCGAGAATCGCGCGCTCCTGATCGGCGCCGAGCACGTGCTGCCAGGCGCCGGCATTGTCGCGGGCGGCAAGCCAGGCGCCGGTGTCGACGATCGTCTCCGCGAGCGCACGCGTCCGAAGACCCGCCCGTTTCGCCTTCGAGCAATCGATCGCGAGGAATCCTGGCGCTGTCGGCCTCGCTCTGTGGCAACCACAATGGCAGTCCGATCCAAGGCGCGACGTTGCGTTGGACCAGAAGCGACTCGTCGATCCAGGTGTGGTTGCGGCGGCGCAGGGTGCTACGGCGAGCAATGCATCGATCAAGTCGCCCATCGTCCACTGGCCCATGGGGCTTGCGGCATTGAACGTCCCGCCGATGTCACGTTCGAGAAGCTCGACGATCCACGCCGCAAGGTCGCGCGCATCGATCATCTGGATCGGCCGCTCGCGCGGCGCGGGCACGACGGCATGCACCGGCCGCAAACCCAAGAGCGCAGGATACAAAAAGCGCGCGACCCAATAGCCGAAACGATCGGTCGCGTCGAACGGACCGACGATCAACCCCGGGCGCACATGCGTGGCGCGCACGCCGAAGGATTGCGTCACCGCCGTTTCGCACGCCGCCTTGAGCGCCCCGTAATGGGTGAGGATTTCCTCGGTCGACACGTCGGCGAGTGCAGCGACTTGCGCCGACTCGTCGAGACCGGGCCGGTCGGGATGCGCGTACACGGAGACCGACGATGACGAACACGTAGACGCGACGCGCGGCGCAAGCAACGCCGCCGAAGCGCCCACCACGCGCGGCACGTAGCCGCTCGTGTCGACGACGGCGTCAAAGCTTCCTCGCTCGAGCGCTTCGATCCCGGGCGCGATGGCCGGATCGCGATCTCCAACAAGAGCTCAAGACGCGCGAGCCCCACGGCACAGAGTTCTTGCCGCGCGTGAACACGGTGACGTGGTGTCCGCGGGCGAGCGCCGCATCGACGACATGGCGGCCGAGGAACCGGGTGCCGCCGAGCACCAGCAGTTTCACGCGCCGGCCATGCCTTCGAGCAGCGTCGCGTGCAGCGCCGGATCGCCGCACGCCAGGACGTCGCCGCCATCGTCGCAGCGGCCGCCCTGCCAATCGGTGATCACGCCGCCCGCGGACTCGATGAGCGGAATCAGCGCCTGCACGTCGTACGGCTGCAGGCCGGTCTCGATGACGATGTCGGTCAACCCCATCGCGAGCTGCGTGTAGCAATAGCAATCGCCGCCGTAGCGGACGAGGCGCGTGCGCCCTCGGTCGCGATGCGATACGCGGCCCGTTGTCGCGCGCTTTGAAGTGTCGCGGATCGGTCGTCGCGACGATCGCCTCCTCGATACGGGCGCACGCGCGCGTTCGCAGATCCCGCCGCGCCGTACCGCGCCGCCAGTACGACGGCGCGCCAATCGCGCCGGCGAACGTCTCGCCGACGAACGGTTGGTGCATGACGCCGGCGACGGCTCGCGTGCCGTCGTTCAATCCGATCAACGTGCCCCAATGCAACTGCCCGAGGATGAAGCTCTTGTCCCATCGATCGGGTCGATCACCCACGTGAAGGGTGACGGCCCTGCACGCGACCGTGCTCCTCGCCGAAGATCCCGTGCGTCGGATAGGCGCGCGCGATCTCGGCACGAATGACCGCCTCCGCGGCGCGATCGGCCTCGGTGACCGGGTCGTACTCGCGTGCGCCGCCCTTGTCCTCGATCGCAATGACCTCCCGGAAATGCGGCAGGATCGCCCTCCCGGCGGCCTCGGCGACATGGCGGGCGAACTCGAGATGCTCGGCGTACTGCGCTGTCATCGCGGAACGATTTTGACGCCGGCCAGCTTTTCCTGCGCCTCGATGAGCGACGGCACGTACTTGTCGCCGAAGCCGAGCGCGTTCGCCGTGACGAGGCTCTGGTGCACCGCCTCGCCGATCGGCGACAGCAACATCATCGACTCGGTGAAGTGCGTGTAATAACGCGAGATCCTTCGCCGCGTTGACGAGCGTGAACTTGAGGCCGGACAGGTCGCCGCTTTCGAGCATCTTGCCGACGATCATCTGGAACAAGCCGGAGTTCACCGCTCCGGCCGAAATCACCTCGTGGAGCTTTCTGATCGACAGCCCCGATTTGGCGGCGGCGGCGCAGGCTTCGGCGGTGGCCGTGCAAATCGCCTGTGCGACGAAATTGTTGATCAGCTTGAGGATGAGACCGTGGCCCGGCCGGCCCGGCGTGGAAAATGTTCTCGCAAAACGCCGCCAGGACCGGCTTCAATTCCGCGAACGTTGCATCGTCCGCACCGACCATGATGTTGAGGCGCCCCTGCTCCGCTTCCACGGGCGTTCGCGCGAGCGGCGCGTCGATGAAGCGCACGCCTTGCGCGGCGAGCGCCTCGCGCATCTTGGTGGTCGTCGCCGGCTCGCTGGTCGACAGATCGACGACGATCGCGCCCTTGCGCGCGCCGGAGCGCGATGCCATCGGCGCCGAAGACGATTTCCTCGACCTGAGGCGCGCCGGTGACGCAAAAGAAGACGATGTCGGCGCCACGCGCGAGGTCGGCGTTGGTCTTCACTTCCTTGGCGCCCTTCGCGAGCAGATCTTCGACAGGCGCGCGATTGCGGTGCGCGCGAACCGTCAGCGGATAACCCTTGGTGACCAGGTTCTTCGCGATGCCGTGGCCCATGAGCCCGACGCCACGATGAAGCCGATCCGTGGCTTGTCCATGCGCTTTCTCCCGACAAAAGTCGGAACGATAGCGAACTTTGGCGCCGCCAGCGAATCTCTACACAAGCACTTGCGTTTAGACTTCGCTCAATCGACTGCCGCGGGCTCCACCAATCGCACCGGTACCGGAACGGACCTCCGCTGCCGCTCGTAGATGGCCATCAGAAGCCTCGCTTCCGGCGATCACCGCCATGCCGGCCAACGCATAGCGGTCGGGGAACTCCGCAAATACGACCCAGCCGATCAGGGTCGCCCACACGAGCTGCATGTAGGTGAAAGGCGTGAGCGCCGACGCCGGCGCACGCTGGAACGCCAGGATGAACAGGAAGTGGCCGAGCGTCCCGAGCAGACCGCCGGTGCAGATCAATACGATGTCGAACAACGGCATTTGCGGCCGAATGTCCAGTATCGGCAACAACGGCGTCATGATCACCGCGCATACGAGCGACGGGTAGAACAGCGTCACGCGCGGGTCTTCGTCGGCGACCATCCGGGTCAGGATCTGGAACGTCGCATAGACGCCGGCGGCGCATAACGCGAGCAGCGAGGCGCCGCGGAAGATTTCCGTGCCGGGGCGCACGATCAGCAGCATGCCGACGATGCCGGCGATGACGAATACGATGCGGATGGGCGTCATCCGCTCGCCCAAGAATGCCACCGCCATTACGATCACGAGCACGGGCGACCGAGTAGTTGAGCGCGGTCGCGTCGGCGAGCAGCGGGTATTTCAGCGCCGTCATGAACAACAGCGCCGAGCAGACGATGATGAGCCTCGCGCGCCACTTGCACCTTCGGCCGCGGCGTTCGAATGAGATTGAGCTTCATCCGCGTGCGCCAGCCAGCAGCGCCGTCGCCAACGCCTGAAAGCGTCCAGCGCGCCCACACCAGCAATGCGACTCGGGTATTGCGCCGCGAGGTATTTGACGATCGAATCGAGCAACGAAAAGCAGAGCGTCGATCCGATGATGAACAAGATCGCGGACGTCGGGACGTGCGGCGATTGCATGAAACCACTCTACCCGCTTCAGGGACGCGGAATGGCCCGCCGGCGTGTCAATGCGAATATTCCGGCGGCGATCGGCGGCCCGGCGCGCACCGCGCATAATGTTGCATTGCGGCGCGGCAAACGGCTCACCGCGCTTGGTCTCATTCGAGGAGACGTCGATGTTCGCTCGCGGAATGCTCCGCTGGATGGCCGTCGCGGCGCTCGCGGTCGCCGCCGTCGTCAATGCGCAGCAGCTCGCGCCGCCGCAAAACCGCGTTGTCATGCAGGTGAGCGACTCCGATCCCGCGAAGTGGAATCTCGCGCTCAACAACGCGCGCAACCTGCAGGCGGACCTGGGAGCTAAGAATGTCGAGATCGAGATCGTTGCGTACGGACCGGGCATCGGCATGCTGAAGGCCGAATCGATCGTCGGCAATCGGATCGGCGATGCGCTCGGCGCCGGCGTCAAGATCGTCGCGTGCGGAAAACACGATGCAGACGCAGAAGCTCGTCAAGCGCGGACATGCTGGACGGCATCGGCTATGTCGGCGCCGGCGTCGTCGAGATCATGCAGCGCCAGCAACAGGGCTGGGCATATCTCCGGCCGTAGACGCGCGAAAATCTGCGGCCGCGCGGCCGCCTGCGTCAATCTCCCGTTCGGTCGAGCTCGGCGAGCGCGGGCAGCATCGCCACGCGAAGCGGTGACGGCGGCGTGGGTCCCCCAATCTCGCGCCACGGCGCGCGTCGCCGGGCACGCCCGCGTGCTGGGCAAAATTCAGTGACACGATCGCATGCGCGTCGCTCGTCCGCGGCGGCACGGCGCATCGATTGCATTGCATCGACGGCCGCGCCCGCCGCAAGCAAACGCCGCGCGTCGTGCGGAGCGCTAAAAGCAACGGCGGCGTGTCCGGCGTGCAAGCACAACGCAAAGTCGGCCACGGCATGAAATTCGTCGCGCAGGCGGCGCGCGAGATCGCGTAGCGCGCGCTCGATGCTGTTGGCCGCGGCAAGCGCTGCGCGACACGCGTCGGGGCAGCGCTTCGGTGAGACCGAACACCGCCATCGCGCCGCCATCGCTCGATTCGCCGTCGGCGCCACCGGCCGCGTGCACGGCGTTGGCGACAATCTCTGCGAACAAGCGCGACACGTAGACAACGTCCTGCGGCAAGTGCGCCGTCCCGAACGTCGCGCGGCTGCGCCAATCGACGAACAGCAACGCGACGTCGCGTTCCACCGGTGCGTCCTGCGAAGTCGCCGCGCTGCCGGCGCCGTGTGCGCCGCCAACAGCGGCACGACGGCGATATCGCCGCGGGGCCGAAGCTGGCAGGCGAGCCGCACGCCGTCTGGGGCGTTGATCCGCGCGAGCGTCGCACGCTCGTCTTGTTCCGGCGGCGGAGCAGACGTCCGCACCGGACGTCACCCGCACCCGGCACGTGGAGCAGCGCGCGCGTCCACCGCACATCGATGTGTGCGGAATGTGGAAGCTCGCGGCTCGCTTCGAGCACGGTCCACCCGCGCGGAACGCGTACGGTGCGCCCGGATAGGCAATCGCGACCAGCGCGTCGCGGCGGCGCTCGATGAGCGTGCGAATTTCCGCGCGCCGCGAACACGCCGGCGATCAGCGAGCAAATAGACGAAGAGTCCCGCCGTCGCGCATTCCGCGCGAGCGCGAGGCCGGTCGAGGGATCGGTCGTCGCCGCGGCGGTCAGCGCCGCGTGTTCGGCCACGCGCGACGCGAGCTCCTTCCCCATCGCGAGAAAGCCGAGTCCGGCCAGCACCGGCAACAGCACCGCTGCGGCGAACAGCGCGTAATGCAGCCGCTGGTAAGCGCGGCGGCGCGAGAACGCGAAGTGCAATCCCAGGCAGCCGTGCAGCCAACCGGGCGCCAAAAGTGCGAGCTGGCGCGTCCTTCGCTGTCCGACGTCCATAGGGCCCAGACCACGCGCGAGTACTCCGGCGACAGTTCGTAGGCTTCCCACGCGATCCGCGTGGCGATCGCATGGCCGATCAGCAGCAGCGGAATGCCGAGTCCGGAGCAGGATGCGCACGAGCTCGAGCGGCGGCATCCGCAACGTGCGCCGCTTGAAGATCGCCGCGAACGCGAGAGTGACGTGCATCGGCCGCGGCGCCGTGAGAGCAAGATCGTGCCGGGCAGGCTGTGCCAAACCGCCACCGCCACCGCGAGACTCGCGCTCGGCCGCCGCGACGGAAATCAATCCGAGCGCATGGTTCGCGAGATGCGCGGTCACGTACGCGAACAGGATGAGCCCAGAGCCGAGCCGCAGGTCGCGACCGCGTAACGCGCGACCAGGGCACGGCGCCACGCCGGGGGTCGGAAACGCTTGGCGAGGGGAAGGCGCCATGAGATGCGGGGCGGCCCCTCAATACTACCTGCGCCCCGGGACCCCGCCGGTCGATGATGTTGGCATAGACCTTGCCGTGATCAGGGTGAACCGCCACGGCGGCGGCAAAACAAGGGACGACAAGTCGCGGAGGGGCGATTCCCGCCGCTAACCGTCGGCGTCCCCAAAAGTATGGGCGTTGATGTCACTCGAGGCAGCCGTTTCGAACCGCCGCGCCGACGCGCTCGTCGTCGCGCTGGCGACTTGCGCCGCAATGATCGGCGGGCTCGCCATCGCCGGTTATGCGTGGAATCTGCCGGCGCTGATCCGGCCGCTCGACGACACGCCGGCAACGTGTCTTGCCATCGCCATCGCGACGATGTTGGCGGTGCCGCGCTCGTCACCGAAGGCGTCGGGCGCTTATCCCCGACCGGGTCTATGCTTCTCGGTGCGTCTGTTGCGCTCGTCGGCGTCGTCGGCGCCATCGAAAATCTGGCCGGGTGTGAGCCTCGGCATCGACGCGCCTGCGTTGCATCGAGCGCTCGGACTTATAGGCGCCACACCCGGCCGGCCGGCGTTGGTGGTATGCGCGTGCCTGATCCTTGTTGGCGGCGGGCTCATCACTCTTCCGCGCGCGAACAATCGGTGGGTCGCTCTTGCGGTGGCAGCTGCCGCAATCCTCGCCGCGTTGCTTGGCGCCATGTCGCTCGCCGGCTACCTCGTCCACGCCGGAATTTCCGTAAACTGGCCCGCGGAATCGCAGCCAATGCCACCATCGGCGGCATTCGGGCTCGTGATGCTCGGACTCGGCTTGTGGCGCGCGCTGCTGCTTCGCGTCCGGGCAACGGCGCGCCCCGACGCACGCGCCGAAGGCCGCCGGATCTTCTCACCGCGGTGTGGGTGCTGTCGCTGATTGCCGTCGTCGCCGGCATTTCGACGTTCGCGCTGGCGCAATACGAATATCAGAATGCCGCGCACGACAACGTCGCGCGGATGTCGCGCGAGCGGCGCGCGTTCCTCGAATACGCGATCCGCCAGCACATCGAGCAAGCCAGCCTGGCGGCGACAAAACCGATGCCGGCCGCGCTTGCGGCATCGAGGCGGCACGCCGGTACGCATGCAGAGGCGCAGGCGGAGCTCGCGGCATTCGCGGAATCGTTCGCCAAGGCCGGCTTTTCCGGCTGGCGCTACGAGCTCGACGGCTATGCCCCGATTTCCTTCGGCACATTCATTCCCGATTCCAGGCTCACGGTGCCGCTCATCGGCGCCTATCACACCGAGCTCTGTTTGAAAGATGGCTATTTCCTGCGCACGCGCATTCCGATTCGCGACGACCGCGGGCCCATCGGATTCGCCGTGGCGGAGGAGCCCTTCCCCGAATTGACGCGGCTCACTCTGGAAGCGGACGCGTGGGGCGACACCGGCGAAATGGCGCTGTGCTCGGCGAGTCGCCAATGAATTGATCTGCTTTCCGCACCGCTCCAAATTCTCTCGGTACGCGCAATCTGCGCAAGACACGGGAAACGCCGGTGCCGATGACGTTGGCGCTCGACCACGAGATCGGCGTTCGCGAAATGCTGGACTACCGCAACCATCGCGTGCTGGCGGCGTACGGACCGGTCGGATTCACCGGCCTCGGCATGGTGATCAAAATGGACGCGGCCGAGCTCAACCAGCCGCTCGGCAAGCGATTCGGCTACGCGATGTTGCTGCTGTTCGCGTTGGTCGTGGCCGGAGTGCTCTTGTTGCGCCGCCGTCTCGAGCCGCTGACCGAAGCGCTGCAGAACGCGCGCGAGGAAGCATCCCGCGTCGCGATGCAGTTCAAGTCGGCCGCGGAATCGAGCCTCGATGCCTACTTCATCATGGACGCCGTGCGCGATCGGGACAACGCGATTGGCGATTTTCGTGTTCGCTACCTCAATGCAAGCGGCGAAGTGCTGATCGGCCGTCCAAGCGAGGACGTACTCGGGAGGACGCTCTGCGACGTGCTACCCGCCGAGCAGGCCGCCTTTTTCATCGAGCGCTACCGGCGAATCGTCACCACCGGCGAAGCGCTGTCGGAGAATTTCCGGACCGCCGGCACACGACGTGGCGGCGTCCTGGGTCGCGCATCAGGCGGTCAAGCTCGGCGACGGCGTCTCCGTGACTGCGCGCGACATCTCGGAGCAGAAAGTCGTCGAGGCGCAGCTACGGAGCCGCGCGGAAAACGACGTCCTGACGGGCCTGCCCAATCGCACGCTGTTCTTCGAGCGGCTCGAGCAGGCGATGACGCGCGCGCGTCGCGATCGCGCCGGCGTCGGCGTCCTGTTTCTCGACGTCGACCATTTCAAGCGGGTCAACGACACGCACGGACACGCGGCCGGCGACGCCGTGCCTCGTCGAATTCGCGGAGCGGCTGCGGCGATCGATTCGTGCCGACCGACACCGTCGCCCGGCTTTCCGGCGACGAATTCGCCATCTTGCTTTCCGATGTCGACGACATCGGCAGCGCCGAGTCCGTCGCCGCGCACATTGTCGACGCGATCCGCGCGCCGTTCGACGTCGGCGGCAAAAGTCTGCTGATCGGAACGAGCATCGGCGTGGGCTTCAGTCCGCGCGGACTGGAATCGGCGCAATCGCTCGTCGCGCGCGCCGACCGCAAGCTGTATCAGGCAAAAGCCGCGGGACGCGGAGCGCTTTTCCAGCGCGTCGCGAGGCACGCGCGGCGTAGGTTGGAGCGGGTGAAGGGAATCGAACCCTCGTCGTAGGCTTGGGAAGCCTCTGCTCTACCATTGAGCTACACCCGCAATTTGGCGGCATCCTGATCGATCACCGCAGCCATTTGTTGACGATGCGATCGTAGTCGCCGCTGGCCTTGGCGAGATGGAACCACTGGTCCATCCACGCCCTTGAACGCGGCGTCGCCGCGCGGCAAAGCCACGCCATCTCGCCGTATTGCAACGGCTTGTCGGGATTCACCGCGCACAGCCCGGGCGCAGCTTCTGCTGGACGATGGTCTCCACCGATTCGAGATCATCACGTCGGCATTGCCCTTGAGGATCTCGTCGAAGATCGTCGTGTTGTCGTTGAAGATGACGATCTTCGCCTGCTTGAAGTTCGCTCGCGCGAAGCGCTCTGTTGCTGCCGCCCGGATTCTCGATCACCGTGACGCCCGGCTTGTCGATGTCGGCGACCGTCTGAAACTTGCTGGCGTTTCTCGCACTTGGTGATCGGCGCCTTGCCGTTGACCATGTACGGCGCGGTGAAGAACGCGCGCTTCTGCCGGTCGAGCGTCACCGAGATGCCGCCGACACGCGACGTCGCATTTCTCGACGAAGTCCTTCATCAGCGTCGGCCATGCCGACTTCACGATCTCGGCCTCGGCGCCGAGCGCCTTGGCCGCCGCCTGCACCAGGTCGACGTCCAGACCTTCGATAGCCGCCGTCGGCACGAAGCAGGCTGAACGGCTCGTAGTCACCCGGCGTGCACACGCGAAGCTTGCCGGACTTGATCACGTCGTCCAGCCGCGACGCCGGTGTTCCCTCGGCTCCACGCCGCGGACACTGACCAGAAGAGAGTGGCGACGACACACGAACGCGCTTATGCGGGAAATCATGGCGGACTCCAAACAATGACGATCGAGTCAAACGGCTGGCCGGCGCGATTCGCTAACGCCGGTCCGCGCCCAGTTGTTTCGGTTTGTTACTCGGTCGCGGCAGGCGGATAATTCATCGTAAACTCAATTGTTTGCAGGTTCGCCAATGTGCGTGGCCCTATGGAATCAACGCCCGGCCGCGCGGTCTTAATATTTTGTTCCAAATGCGCCCGATTTGGCGACGCGAGGCGAATCCGCCCGCCAAGGGAGGCAACACGATGTCCGTCCGCGACGCGCTGTCTCATCATGTTCGGATGCGCGATGCTGGTCGCAGGCGCAGGCGTTGTCGCATTCCGCTATCTGCCGGGGTCGCGCGCGGCGGCGCGGAAGTCGGTCCCCGCCGTGCCGGTCACGATCGCGCCGGTCGTGACCAAGAGCGTTCCGGTCAAGCTCTACGCGATCGGCAACGTCGAGCCTGTCACGACGGTCGCCGTCAAGGCGCAGGTCGACGGCCAGATCGTCACGGTCAAGTTCAAAGGCGGCGACGAAGTGAAACAGGGCGCCGTCCTGTTCGAGATCGATCGCCGTCCCGTTCGAGGCGCAGTTGAAGCAGGCGCAGGCGACCCTGCTGAAAGACAAAAGCGCTTCTCGACCACGCGCACCGAGCAGGAAAAACGCTACCGCGATCTCCTCGACAAGAAATTCATCTCCGGCTGACGGCTACGAGCTGGTGCGCACGAACGCCGAAACCGCTGCGGCCACCGTGGGCGCCGACGAAGCCGCGATCGAAAGCGTCAAGCTGCAGGTCGACTATTGCACGATCCGTTCCCCGATGACCGGCTATGCGGGCAGGATCATGATCCAGCAAGGCAACCTGGTGAAGGCGAACGACACCAATTCGCTCGTCGTCGTCAATCAGGTGCTGCCGATCTACACGTCGTTCTCGGTGCCGGAGCAAAATCTTCCCCGGACGTGTCGTCGCTATCAAGCCGACGGCGAAGCTGCAGGTGACCGCGGGGATCGTCAATTCGAGCCGTCCGCCCGTTCCCGGCAAACTCTCTCTCGTCGACAACAGTACCGATATCACGACGGGCACGATCAAGCTCAAGGCCGAGTTTCCGAACGTCGACTAAGGCGTTGTGGCCCGGTCAATTCGTCAATGTCGTGCTGACGCTGACGCAGCAGAAGGACGCGATCGTTACGCCGTCGATCGTCGGTTGCAGAACGGCCCGACCGGCCAATACGTATTCATCGTCAAGCCTCGACCAGACGGTCGACCTTCGAACGGTGAAGATCGCACGGACGGAAGGCGACGACGCGGTCGTCGCAACCGGTCTCGCGGCGGGTGAGCAAGTCGTCACCACGGGACAGCTACGGCTGGCACCCGGCATCAAAGTGACGCACGGAACCGCGGAAGGGCGCATGAGCGCCGGGCTGGCCTCCTTGTATCTGCGACGAGAATCGTTGCGACGAAGTCGGCCTCGGTATCGACTGCAGTCCGCGTCGATCACTCGCGTCGCGGGCCCTCGCCGGCCGCTCGCGTCACTTCCGCGGCGCGGATTCCACGTGAACATCGCCGCCCTCTATCGTCCGTCTGTCCGGTCAGCGTCGACGCTGCTCGTGACGATCGGCATCCAATCTTCGGCATCGCGCGACTATCTTGCTGCCAGTCAGCGCCGCCGAACGTCGACTTCCGACGATCCAGTGCAGAGTTGCTGCTTTCGGCCAGTCCACACGTTGGCTTCATGGTCGCGACGCCGCTCGAAAAGCAGTTCTCGACGATCGCGGGCATCAGACTCGATGACCTCCGTGTCGACTAACGGCGCCACGACGATCCACGATCCAGTTCGCGCTCGAACGCAACATCGACGCGGCGGCGCAGGACGTGCAATCGGCGATCGCCGCGCGGCCGCGCGCTCGCTGCCGTCGACGATGCCCACGCCGCCGACGCAGCGCAAGGTCAACCCGGCCGACGCGCCGATCATGAATCTGGCGCTCACGTCGCAGACGCAGCCGCTGTCGCTGGTCGACGAATACGCGGAAACCAATCTCCGCGCAGCGGATCTCGACGATCAGCGGCGTCGCGCAGGTAGTGGTCTACGGCTCGCAGCAGTACGCGGTGCGCATCCAGCTCGATCCGAACCAGCTCGCCACGCGCGGCATCGCGCTGACCGACGTCGAGCAGGCGGTCGGCAACGCGAACGTCAACCTGCCGACCGGCACGCTGTACGGTCGTGAGCGCGCGACGTCCGTGATGGCCACGGGCCAGCTCAACGACGCGAAGGCGTACGCGCCGATGGTCGTCGCGTATCGCAACGGCGCGCCGGTGCGGCTCGAGCAGATCGGCCGCGTGTTCGACAGCGTGCAGAACGACAAGGTGGCCGCCTGGTACAACGGAACGCGCGGCGTCGTGCTCGCCGTGCAGCGGCAGCCCGGCACCAACACGATCGAGGTGGTCAACGCGATCCGCACGATCCTGCCGTCGTTCCAGGCGCAGCTCCCGCCGTCGATCACGCTGTCGATCCTCTACGACCGTTCGCAATCCATCCGCGAATCCGTCCGCGACGTCCAGTTCACGCTGCTTTCAGCACTGATACTCGTCGTCCTCGTGATCTTCGTGTTCCTGCGTAGCGCGTTCGGCGACGTTCATCCCGAGCCTCGCGCTGCCGATGTCGATCGTCGGCACGTTCGCGGTGATGTACTCTGCTCGGCTACAGCCTCGACAACCTGTCGCTGATGGCGCTGACGCTGTGCGTCGGCTTCGTCGTCGACGACGCGATCGTGATGCTCGAGAACATCACGCGGCACATGGAGATGGGCAAGCCGCGGATGCAGGCGACGCTCGACGGCGCGAAGGAGATCGGCTTCACGATCGTGTCGATGACGCTCTCGCTCGTCGCCGTGTTCATCCCCGTGCTGTTCATGGGCGGCATCCTCGGCCGGCTGTTGCACGAGTTCGCGGTGACGATCATCGTCGCGGTGCTGATCTCCGGCTTCGTCTCGCTGACGCTCACGCCACTCCTGTGCAGCCGGATGCTGAAAGTCGAGCATGGCACGTCCTCGACGGAGCGCATGGCCGGTTGTACATGCTTTCGAGCGGATTTTCGACGGCACGCTGGCCGCGTACCGTCGAAGCCTCGCAGTGGGCGCTCGAGCGCCGCGCGCTGACGATGGGCGTGTTCGGCGCGATTTTCGTCGGCACGCGGCTTCCTGTTCGCGTACATGCCGAAGGGATTTCTGCCGAGCGACGACGTCGGCCAGCTCTTCGTCATCACCGAGGCGGCGCAGGACATTTCGTTCGAGGCGATGACAAATCTGCAACAGCAGGTGGCCGCGATCGTACGGCAGAATCCGGACGTGCAGAGCGCGATGTCGTTCGCCGGCGCCGGCGGCCCCAGCGCGTCGCTCAACAGCGGCCGAATTTTCGTTGTGCTGAAGCCGCGCGGTGAGCGGCCCACGCCGACGAGATCGTGCAGGAATTGCGGCCGGCGGTGCAGCGCGTCCCGGCATTCGACGCGTTCGTGCAGAACATTCCCGCGATCCGCATCGGCGGCCAGGTCACCAAGAGCTTGTATCAGTACACGCTGCAAGGAACCAGCACTGCCGAGCTCTACCAGTGGGCGCCTCAGGTCGAGGCCAAGCTCGAGACGCTGCCCGGACTCGTCGACGTCACTAGCGACCTGCAGATCACGCAGCCGCAGATCACCGTCGACATCGACCGTAACAGGGCCGCGGCGCTCGGCGTGTCCGGCGCAGGCGATCGAGAACACGCTCTACGATGCCTACGGCTCGCGCCAGGTGTCGACGATCTACGCGCCGACCAATCAGTATTGGGTCGTGATGGAGCTCGAGCCGCGCTACCAGACCGACCCGTCGGTGCTGTCGCTGCTCTACGTGCGCTCGAACACGTGGTGCGCTGGTCCCGCTCAACGCCGTGGCGACGCTGAAGCCGACGATCGGTCCGCTGCGCCATCACCACCTTGGGCAGCTGCCGTCGGTCACGGTCTCCGTTCGACTTGAAGCCCGGCGTCGCGCTGTCGCAGGCGATCGCGCAGATCCAGCGCGCGACGGCGGAGATGCGCCTGCCGGTGACGATCAACGGGACGTTCCAGGGCGCCGCGCAGGCGTTCCAGTCGTCGCTGCAAGGCATGGGCGTCCTGTTGGTACTCGCGATCTTCGTCATCTACCTGGTGCTGGGCATTCTGTACGAGAGCTTCATCCATCCGCTGACGATTCTCTCGGGACTTCCGACCGCCGGCTTCGGCGCGCTGGTCACGCTGCTCATGTTCGGCGCCGAGCTCGACATGTACGCGTTCGTCGGCATCATCATGCTGGTCGGCATCGTGAAGAAGAACGCGATCATGATGATCGACTTCGCGATCGAGGCAGAGCGCAACGAAGGCAAATCGCCGCAGCGACGCGATCTTCCAGGCGTGCATCACGCGCTTCCGGCCGATCATGATGACGACGATGGCGGCGCTGATGGGCAGCCTGCCGATCGCGCTCGCGCTGGGCGCCGGCGGTCAAGCGCGGCGGCCGCTCGGTCTCGGCCGTCGTCGGCGGTCTCGTCGTTCTCGCAGACTGCTGACGCTGTTCATCACGCCCGTCGTCTATCTCTATTTCGAGCAGCTCAAGACGCGCTTTCGCGGCACGGAAGGGTGGCGCAAGCGCGCCCGTTCCAGTGCCCTCTGCTGCAGCACGACTAAGAGCGGATCCGACCGAACTTTCTTAGCGTAGTGCCGCCAGGGCCTCATCCAGCGCCGGCACCGCGGCCGCGAAATTGAGCTCGATCCCGCCCCGTCGGCATCGCCTCAAGCGCAACGCGATCGGGAGCGCCTCGTCCGGCGGCTGCCAGCGCACGGCCCCGCGCCGCATAGAATTCCGACCACGGCAGCGGCTCCGGCTTCGCGTACGCCTCGAGCGCATCGGCGTAGCGTTCGGCTTCGGACCAATCTCGCTGCCCAAGCATCACGTCGATCGCCGCAGCATAGAATTCGAGGTGACAGTGGCCGACGCAACCTTGCGCGAGCAGTTGCTCGGCCGTCGCGAGCGCCCAACTGCGCTCGTCGTCGCTTTCCGCAATGATCGCAATGGTGCCGAGCGCCTGCGGACCGGCGAAGCGCGGGGCCGAATTGCTCGCACAAGTGTCCACGCGTCACGCGCCGTGCGGCGCGCCGCCTCCTTCGCGCCCTCGCTCCAAAGGACCCGCGCGAGGTTGGCGAGACAAGCCGCCTCGAACCGGCGCATCCCGATTTCGCGCGCGACAGCTTGAGTCCGCGTTCTATCGGTGCGCGCGCCTCACCGTATCGTCCGAGCGCGGTCAATATCCCAGCCCGCGCACTCGTCGGCCATCGCCTCGGCGACTCGGTGCTGCAATTCGCGCGCCGCGTCGCGGGCGTGCGCAATGCGTGCAAGCGACGTGTCGACCTGACCGAAATACGATTCGATGACCGCGAGCATCAAACCATTCTGGATCGCAAACCGCCTCAGACCGGCGCGATCGCAAATCTCGACACAGCGCGCGAACGCCGCATGCGCGGATTTCATTCGCCCTTGCGCATACAGCGCGTCGGCGAGCCCGCTCAACGCCTGGGCCTCACGCTCGGGGTCGGCGCTTCCGCTGCGCGAATTCGAGCGCGAGCTCGCGCTCGGTGCGGCAGGCGTCCACGTCGCCCATGGCGAAATACAGGGCGCGCGCGCAGGTAGTGGATCTGCGCCGCTTCGCGCTCGAGTCCGGCGCGCGGCCAGCGGAGCCGCGGCATCGAGCGCCGTGAGCCCCGACGCGCAGATCGCTCGTCAGCCGGTGGACCGACGCGATTCCGATCCAGGCGACGCACCGCTCCCGATCATCGCTCGCGAGGTCGCGTGCGCGCTCGAACGATGCGAGCGCCAGCGGCGCATGCCCGGTTCGCGGTGCAGTTTGCCGGTGAGGATCGCCAGCGCGTGACCAATCCGTCCGGTTGCTTTCAGTTCTCCGCCGCACTCGGCGAGACCGGAGTGCCGCATCGATGCGCAGCGCCGCATGTTCGGCACGCGCCGCGTCGAGATACGCCTCTGCCGCCCGCGGGTCCTCGGCGCGATCCAGGCGCTCCGCGCGCAGCGTCGGATCGCGGTTTTCGTACCAACTCGCGGCCACGCGATGCAACTCGCGGCGCGAGCTGTGCAAAAGCGACGCATAGGCGCCGTCGCGGATCAGCGCATGGGTGAACATCAAGCCGGCCGGTGCCCGCGGTCTCGAGGCGAACGAGATCGCGGGCGATCGGCACGGCGGGATCGTAGGAAACATCGTGAATCAGGTGGCGCAAGCAATTCGATCTCGAAGCGCTGTCCGATGATCGACGCCGCCTGCACCGCCGCCTTGTCGCGCGGCGACAACCGATCGAGCCGCGCCAGCACGACGCTCTGGATCGTGGCCGGGATCGACGGGTCGTCGGTGTCGCTTCGCAACAGCTGCACGAGAAACAGCGGATTGCCCTGCGCACGGTCGACGCACCGCTGCGCGAGATCGGGCGACGTCGCGAAATGGATGCGCGCAAGCGAGAGCGCGTCGGCGGGATCGAGCGGCGCCAGGTCGAAGCGGGTCACTACCCATCGACCGGCCAGGACGCGCTTTGCGCATCGTCTTCGCGGCGCGTCGTCATGAGAAGCAGCACCGGTCCGCGCTGTAGCGCAGGCAGCGATTTCGTGCAGGCACGCCAGGACCCAAGACGACGCCCAATGAATGTCCTCGACCAGCAGAACGCACGGCGGCGCGCGGCGGCCCGCTCGACAATGTCGGAGAGCGCTTGTGAGCTTCGCCGCGTTGCCGCGGCTTCGTTGTCCATCGCTTCGTAAACGCTGCCGGATCGCTGCGGTATTGCGAGCAGATCGGCGATGTACGTTTCGTTCTCCGCGCTCGCGCGCGCCTGCGCGATTGCACGTTCGAGCGTCTCGCGGCGTCGCCGCGCCCGCGCTCGGTGTGGCACGTCCAGCAGGCTGCACACTGAAGAGCGTAGACGGCGTCCTGACCTCGACCGGCGCCGAAGTCGAGCGACGATCGGCCGAGTGGCAGAAGGCCCCTTCCGCAAGCGCCGTCGCGAGAAACGCGTCGGCGAGGCGCGTCTTGCCCATCCCGGGTCGGCGCAAATCGCGCCGACGGAACCGGATACGTCGTGGTTACGGCCTGCGCCAGCAATTCGGCAAAGCGTCGGCGCTCCCGGTCGCGGCCCACGAGCGGCCGTCGCGCGGCGCCTTGTTCACGCAGGCCGCGCAGCTTCCACACGCGGACGTCACCTTCGAGTCCGCGGATGGCCACGGCGTCGACCGATTCGACGTCGGCCAGCGAGCCGACGGCGCGACGCACGTCGTCCGATATCGCAGTCTCGCCTGCGTGCGCCAACTCGGTGAGGCGCGCGGCCAAATTCACCGGCGTCGCCGGTCACCGTGTACGTGCGATGCGCCGCGCTTCCGTTGCGGCAGCGACGACCTCGCCGCTCGCGACGCCGATATGTGCGGCGAGCGGCCGCGCGAACTCGCGGGAGAGCGTCGCCATGGCGGCGTGAATGTCGACGGCGGCGCGGAGCGCGCGCTCGATGTCGTTGCCATGCGCGATCGGCGCGCCGAAAACGCCCATCACCGCGTCGCCGAGATGCTTGTCGATCGCGCCGCCCATACTGCTCGATCGCGCTGTCGGCGAGTCTCGAAGTAGCGCGTCAGCATGCGGTGCACTTCTTCCGCGTCGAGCGTGCTCGAGAGCCGCGTGTAGCCCGAGAGATCGGCAAACTAGGACTGCGCACCTGGCGCCGCTCGCCGGGCTGGCGCGGAAGCGGACGCCGCCGGCGCCGCCTCCTGCCCGGCGCGCGCCCCGCAGTGCGGACAAAATCGCGCACCGGCCGGAAGCGCTCCGTGGCACTGCGGACACACGTCGCCGTGATTGCCCATCACGCGGATTTTGCCATGGCTCAGGCGCGTGCCCTCGCGACCGGAGCCACCGGGCAACCGCGCCCCGCGGACTTTGCTATGCTGGACACCGCGCCGTCAATCGGCATCCCGGGGGAACAACAAATGAGAGATGCCTCGTTGCCCATTACGTTGATCGTGGTCGGCATCATCGGGTTGGTCTGGTATTTCCGCTGGCTGCCGGACATCGATTGGATCATCTCACTCGGCTTCATCGCCGGCGGCGTCGCCGCTCTCGTGATCGACGGCATCAACAAGAACTCGGTCGTCACCGGGCCATTTCTGATCGCGGTCGGCATCGCGTGGGCGCTACGCGACCGCTACCGCGTCAGCTGGTCACTGATCATTCCGGCGCTCTTGGTGCTGCTCGGCGCGCTGATGCTGCTCGCGCGCAATCCGAAAATCCCGACAAGCGGCCGCGGGCGCCGAAGCCTGAATAGACATAGTAGACGTAGCACTCGCCGTCGGCTTCGCCGCCACGCACCAATCGGCGTAACGTTGATGGCAACGCTAGGGGTCCCTGTTCGCGCCAACGAGCCAAACGAGCGCGCGGACGGGTGAGAAAACACCCTTGGAACCTGATCCGGATAATGCCGGCGCAAGGGAAGCGTGAGCCGCTAGCCGCTCCTCTTTCCGCCGCGAAGGCGCCTCGAAGAGGAGCGACATGAACGCCAACGACCAATTCTTCGCCCGCGACGCGCACGTCGACAGCGCCGCGATCGAGCCGCTGCCCGCCTCGCGCAAAATTCACGTCGAGGGTTCGCGGCCGGACATCCGCGTGCCGATGCGCGAGATCGCGCAATCCGACACGCCCGCGTCGTTCGGTGCCGAGAAGAATCCGCCGCTCGTCGTCTACGACACATCGGGGCCCTACACCGATCCCGCCGCGACGATCGACGTCCGCAAGGGCTTGCCGCCGCTCCGCGCCGCCTGGATCGCCGAGCGCGACGACACCGTCGCACTGGACGGGCCGACGTCGAGCTACGGCCGTGCACGATTGGCCGATGCGACAACAGCGGGATTGCGCTTCGATCTTCACGCGCCGGCCGCTCCGCGCGAAGCCGGGCGCGAACGTCTCGCAGATGCACTACGCGCGGCGAGGTCATCGTCACGCCGGAGATGGAATTCATCGCGATCCGCGAGAATCTGCAACGCGAGGAAATGCTGCGCACGATGCCGCCGCATCGTCATGCGCCAGCACGCCGGTCAGAGCTTCGGCGCGGCGATTCCCCAATCCATCACGCCGGAGTTCGTGCGCGACGAGGTAGCGCGCGGCCGCGCGATCATTCCGCAACAACATCAACCACCCGGAAACCGAGCCGATGATCATCGGCCGCAACTTCCTGGTGAAGATCAACGCCAACATCGGCAACTCGGCGGTGTCGTCGTCGATCGGCGAGGAAGTGGAGAAGATGACGTGGGCGACGCGCTGGGGCGCCGACACGGTGATGGACCTGTCCACCGGCAAGAACATCCACGAGACGCGCGAGTGGATCATCCGCAACTTCGCCGGTGCCGATCGGCACGGTGCCCATCTACCAGGCGCTCGAGAAAGTCGACGGCAAGGCCGAGGAGCTGCACCTGGGAAATCTACCGCGACACGCTGATCGAGCAGGCCGAGCAGGGCGTCGACTACTTCACGATCCACGCCGGCGTGCTGCTCCGCTACATTCCGATGACGGCGAAGCGGATGACCGGCATCGTGTCGCGCGGCGGCTCGATCATGGCGAAGTGGTGCCTCGCGCATCACAAGGAGAGCTTCCTCTACACGCGCTTCGAGGATATCTGCGAGATCATGAAGGCGTACGACGTCGCGTTCTCGCTGGGCGACGGCCTGCGTCCCGGCTCCGGCTACGACGCCAACGACGAAGCGCAGATGGCGGAGCTGGCGACGCTGGGCGAGCTGACGCAGATCGCGTGGAAGCACGACGTGCAGACGATGATCGAGGGCCCCGGCCACGTGCCGATGCACCTGATCAAGCACAACATGGACGAGCAGCTGCGCGCTGTGCGGCGAGGCGCCGTTCTACACGCTGGGGCCGCTCACCACCGACATCGCGCCCGGCTACGACCACATCACCAGCGCGATCGGCGCGGCGATGATCGGCTGGTACGGCACCGCGATGCTCTGCTACGTCACGCCGAAGGAGCACCTCGGGCCTGCCGAACAAGGACGACGTCAAGGACGGCATCATGGCGTACAAGATCGCCGCGCACGCCGCCGACCTCGCCAAGGGCCATCCGGGCGCGCAGATGCGCGACAACGCGCTGTCGAAGGCGCGCTTCGAGTTCCGCTGGGAGGACCAGTTCAACCTCGGGCCTCGACCCGGACAAGGCGCGCGAATTCCACGACGAGACGCTGCCGCAGCACGGCGCGAAGCTCGCGCACTTCTGCTCGATGTGCGGGCCGCACTTCTGCTCGATGAAGATCACGCAGGACGTGCGCGAATACGCGGCGAAGCAGGGCTTGTCGGACGAGGACGCGCTGCAAAAAGGAATGGAGACGAAGGCGATCGAGTTTGTGAGAGCGCGGCGCCGAGATCTACAGCAAGGCGTGACTCCGCGTCAACGCTCGCGCGATTGCACGCGGCGGCGTAAGCCGCTGCGAGCGACGCGTTCGGGTCCTCCTGCGCGGCGAACACGCTGTCGGCGCCGAGCTTGGCCATTGCGCCTGTCCGTTCGAGCTCCCGCCGAATCTCGTCGGAAACGTCCGCCAGCAGCAATCGATTGCCGGACATGCGCATCGCGTGCGCGAATCGCTCGAGAAACAAGAGGCCGGTGCTGCCAACGGACGTGTAGCCGCGAAAGCTCAGCACGAGCGCGGCATTGCGCGTGTCCAGCATCGGCAGCAGGCGATGCTCGAGGTTGTCGACGCCGGCGAAAAGAGCGGCCCGTGCACGCGTAGCGCGATCGCGGCCTCGCTCGCAAATCCGTCGGGCGGCGCGCCTTCGGCAAAGAGGCCGTCGTCACTTCGCACGAGACGCGCCAGTGCAACGGTGTTCGCGGAAGCCTGGACGAAACTGACGAAGCTCAGAAAGACGCCCGCCAGGATCGCGAGCGGCGGCGACATCACGAGCGTCAGCGCTGCGGTGACCATCATCGTCCACCGTTCCACGCGATTGATCTGCCACACAAGCCGCACGCGGCCGAAGTCGATCGCCGTGTAGCCGAGGACGATCAAGAGGCCGGCGACGACGGCGAGTGGAATGCGCGCCGCGAGATCGGCCGCGAGCAACACGATTCCCAACAGGGCAAGGCCGGTGAACACGTGGACCCAGCGCGTCTTCGCTCCCGCTTCGACCAGGTAGGCGGTACGCGACATCGAGCCGCCCGACGGCATGCACTGGAAAAATGCCGAGACGAAATTGGCGATGCCCTGCCCCAAAAATCGCGCGAAGGATTGCCGACTCGCCCGTCCGGCGACGGAAACGTCTGCGCGACGCCCGCGCCGAAACTGAGGCCGACGATCGTCAACGCGAATGCCGGCAGCAGGAGCTCCGGGATCGCCTGCAGGTCGGGCATTTGCGGCCACGGAATCCCGCCGCGACGCGCGCTCCCCGCCGGTCAGCGGAATGCCGCCGGCCGCGAACAGTGCGACGAGCGCACTCGCGCCCACTAACGTGATCAGGTAAGCGAAACGATGCAACGGGGAGCGCAGGAGGAGCGCTGTTGCGACGATCGATCCCACGCCGACACCGAGCGCCGTGGCATCGATACCGATCGGTTGCGCCGCAATCTGCGCTAGCCGCTGCAGGTCGTTACCCGCGAGATGCCCGTGGTAGCCGACGAGGTTCGCGACCTGTCCGACGATCAACAGGATCATCAGCCCGAGGACGAAGCCCGTCATCACGCTGTTTGAAATGAAGCGCAACACGCGGCCGAGGCGGAGCGCGCCGGCGAGCAAGCTGCGAACACGCCGACGAGCAACGTGAGCGTGCACAGTTTCTGGACCGTGAACGCGCCGTCCATCCCCTCCGCGATGCGGCCGATCGGAATCGCGAGCTCGTTCGTCGCGATGACCTGCATGAACACCGAGCCCGTCGTGAATGCGGCAAGGACCGGCGGCAGAAATCCGGTGTAGAGCCCGTAGACGGGACTGACGCCGGCGAGGATCGCGTAGCCGACGCCCTGCGGAACGTAGACGAACGCGTTCGAGACGCCGGCGGTCACGTCGTCGAGCGTCGGGCGAAAGCGGTCGAGCCCGGAGCGTCGTGAAGCGCGCTTCATGCGATCGCCCGATCGCCCGCCGTCAGTTCATGAACATTCGCACGTGCGACTTGACGTGGATGGCCGCCAGGATATCGACAACCGGCGCGAACGCCGCCATGTCGTCGAGCGTGGCGCTCGCCACGCGTCCGTACGCGTCACCGGCAACCGCATTGATGTCGAACAGGATCACTTGCGCGTCGAGATAGTTGAGCTTCATCAGGCGCACGGCCGCGCCCAGCATCATCGTGGCGAGCCCGTACTGGTGCGCGGCGAACGCTTCGCGCTCGTCCAAGCCGACGCCTTGAAACACCAGCGCCAGCCCGACCGGAAACGTGCCCGGCGTTTCGCCGCGCTCGATACGGAGTAGCCAGCACTCCGATAGCGGCGTTGGCGCCACGTGTTTCGCCAATTCGCCGAGCTTGCGGCCCATGCGCACCGTCATCGTCCGCATTTCCTCGTTGAGCTTGCGCAGGGATAGCGCCTGGTCCGCACGCACGATCCGGTCCAGATCCGCCGACAACGCCGCGCGATGCGCCTCCAGCAGCGCAATTCCGTCGGTCGTCGCCGCCTGAGCCAACACCGTCTGGACAAACTCGCGTAGCGAATCCGGATCGCGCACGACCTTTTGCTGAATCGCCGGTTCGAGCCCGTTCGAAAACGAGAACGATCCGACCGGCAGGACCGAATCGCCGAACTGCAACAGCCGCATGACATCGATGATCGGGCGCATCGAAGTCATCATCCCCTGCGCGCTCGCTTTGTTCGTGCCGGCGCGCCGCGGCGCGCCGAGATGCTCGGATCGCGCGCAATCTCTTCGCGCAACCACGCGCGAAACAGCGCGAGCTTCGGCGAATCGGCGAGCCGCGGCGGGTAGACGAGAAAATAATGCGCGTCCGACGGCACGGAAATATCGAACAGGCGAACCAAGCACACCGCTCACCAGATCGTTGCCGATGAGCGAGCTCCGCGCGAGCGCGACGCCGTGGCGTTCGACCGCCGCCTGGATCGTGTTCGACGCATCGCTGAAGATCGGCCCGCGCGTGGGCTCCGGCCAGTCGAGTCCGGCGGCGCGAAACCATGGCAACCAGAAGTCGCCTTCGGAGCGCAGCAGCAGGTAGCGCGAAAGATCGGCCGGACGCCGCGGCAGGCCGCCGTCGATCTTCGGACTGCACACCGGATAGTAGATGTCGTCCATCAAATGCTCGGAGACCAGGCCGCGGATAGTGGCCGCCGCCATAGCGTACGCCGACGTCCACATCTTCGCGGTGAAAGTCGGTGAGCGCGATCGCTCGAGCGCACATCGAGGTCGATGTCGGGATGCTCGGCCAGGAAGCGCCCGATACGCGGCAGCAGCCACGCGTGCGGCGAACGAAGGCATCACGCTGACACGCCACTGCCGCGGGTTGTTGTGCTCAGTCATCTCACGCACAGCCTCGGCAATGTCGGCCAGCGCACGCGCGAACGCGTCCGGCGAAGCGCGCGCCCTCGTCGGTCAACCGGACGCCGCGTCCGGCGCGCTCGATGAGCCGCACGCCCAGCTCGGCTTCCAGTGACTTTCAGCTGGATGGCTCACCGCGCCGTGCGTCAGATGCAGTCGCGGCGGCAGCCTTGGTCAGGCTGCCGGTCCGCGCGACGGCCTCGAACGCGCGCAACGCTTGCGTCGCCGGGATTCGCGGCTCCAACGCAGTTCTATAATGTGAGAGATAACTAACAATTACTCGTCAATATAAATCGATTGTGCGCCGCAGTCTACGCCCATAGAATTTCGTCCTCGCAAGCATGATCAGTGACTCGGAGGCACAAATGGCAACAGAACTCACATTTAAGCCCGGACGCGTGCCGGGAATTGCAGTAGCGACATCGGCGCATCGAGCGCCGATCGGCACGCATGAGCGCCGTCCAGCGCGAAGCGCTGGCGGGGTTGATCCACGAACCCGTCCGGACGCACGCGGATGGCGTGCGCGGCAACAGCGCCGGCGCGGTCACGGTCTGGTTGATCGCCACCGCGACAGCGCTACTCTGGTCGTTCGCCATCGCGTTCGTGCTGGTTGCAGGAAGTCGGATTGGTTGCGCACATCGATGCATTGGTCGGCAGGCGAAACCGCCGGCATCGCACACCGTCGCCGCGCCGGCGACGGCGCACGCGGACGCACATCAGTCGTCGGCGACGGTCAGCCGCACGATGTAACCGCCGGACTTCTCGTCGCGGTCGAGCGCGAGGTCACCCACGCTTCGCTGCCGCTTCGAGCAGGGCAGTGAACGAGCGAAAGCCGTAATAGGCCTCGTTGAACCCGGGATTGCGACGTTTGATCGCCTGCTTGACCATCGAGCCCCAGATCTTTCTCGTCCGCGCCCGCGCTCCGACAACAGCGCGTCGACGGTTTCGACGACCAGGTCGACCGCCTCGTCGCGGCGCTCTTCATCGCCTTTCGGTTCGTTCGCCACTAGCGCGACGGCCGGGTCGCCGCGCGGCGCTGATCGCTTCATCGGCGGGCTTTTTCGCGCCGGCACGCGGTTTGGCCGCTGCGGCCGGATTCCTGCCGGTTCCGCGCCGCGTGGCCGCTTTCTTCTTTTCGCGGACCAGGTCGTCGTAGTAGATGAACTCGTCGCAGTTCGCGATCAGGAGATCGGACGTCGAGTTCTTGACGCCGACGCCGATCACCGTCTTCGCGTTCTCGCGCAGCTTCGACACGAGCGGCGAGAAATCGGAGTCGCCGCTGATGATGACGAACGTGTCGACGTGCGCCTTCGTGTAGCAGAGGTCGAGCGCGTCGACGACCATGCGGATGTCGGCCGAATTCTTGCCCGACTGGCGCACGTGCGGGATCTCGATCAGCTCGAACGACGCCTCGTGCATCGGCGCCTTGAACGCCTTGTAGCGCTCCCAGTCGCAGTACGCCTTCTTGACGACGATGCTGCCCTTGAGCAGCAGCCGCTCGAGCACCTTGCCGATGTCGAACTTCTCGTAATTGGCGTCGCGCACGCCGAGCGCGATGTTCTCGAAATCGCAGAACAGCGCCATGCTTCGTTACGTCGGGCAAGTTGGCCATCGGGACTCCGGAGCTAGAAGGCAGTGCGCGCCGCCATCACCGACACGATAGCATCGGCCGCGCGCCGCGGTGTCCATTCGCGCTACACTCGCGGTCCCGCGTTTCGCCCCACCTCCACGAATGGCGCTGCCGACTCTTTCGCTGCTCGACACCCGCGTCCTCGGCGTGCTGATGGAAAAGCAGCACACGGTGCCGGACACTGTACCCGCTGACGCTGAACGCGCTCGTCGCGGGCTGCAATCAAAAGACCAGCCGGGACCCCGCGCTGAACGCCTCCGACGCCGAGAGTCCAGGCGGCGGTCGATCGACTGAAGGTGCTGTCGCTCATCGTCGAATCGAGCGGCGGACGCGTGATGCGCTATCGCGCACAACTTCTTGCGCGTGTTGTCGATCCCGTCGCAGTCAGCGGCGTTGCTGGCGGTGCTGATGTTGCGCGGGCCCGCAGACCGCGGGCGAGCTGCGGATCAATTGCGATCGGATGCACCGCTTCGCGGACATCTCCGCGGTCGAGGGTTTCCTGCACGAGCTGGCCGCGCGTCCCGACGGCGCGCTCGTCGTCGAATTGTCGCGCCTACCCGGAACGCGCGAGACGCGCTGGGCGCAATTGCTGTCGGACCGCCGGCCGCCGAAACCCTCGCTGCGACCGCCGACGACGAAGGCTCCGGCGACGAAATCGCCGCCACTGAGGCGGGACCTCGCCCGAATGCAGGGCGAGATCGATGCGCTCGAAGGCGACGATCGCGACGTTGTACCGCCGAGGCGGGTGTCGCGAAACCACCGGCCTAGCTCCGCCCTGGTGCTCCGGCGACGCGAAGCGCTCAGGCCGACGCTTTGCAACACCCGCTGCTCTCTTTCTCAGCCACCGCTTCGTTCGCCGGTGTGCAACAGCCTGCCGGCTTGCTCGCTGCCGCATGACGCCGCCGCCGGGACGCGGTCATCGCCGCCGCTAGAGTGGCACGTCGCCGAGCGAGCGAAAGCTCTCCCACGCGATGCCTTGCGGATCGGTCACCCAGTACTTGTCCGAGTTGGCATAGCAGCAGTGGACGCCTTTCTCGGCGACGATCGCGTGATCGGCTTGCGCAAGCTTGGCGTGGATGTCCTCGAGCTCCGTGTCGGTCTCCGCCTGCATGCCGAGATGATTGACCCCAACGGCCGAGTTCCGGTTTGAGATCGCAAAGTTGACCCGTGGATCCTCGAGCATCCATTTTGCGTAATCGGGCTTGATCACCGTAGGCGCCGAGCCGAACATCGCCGAGTAGAACCGGACGCCGTCCGGCAGGTCCTTTGACCGCAACGTGAACGTGGAACCGTTTCATATGCCCTCCGGATGAATGAACGACGTTTCCAATATTATCGAAATGTTACGGCTCGGTGTCAAGCGGTTTTGTGCGCGACCGTGATTCGCGCCGGATCGGCGTGTCATCGACCTGTCACAAAGGCACGGTAGATTGTTCTGCATTTCCAATATGATAGAATCTTAGAACGATTGCGATGGCGGCAGATCGCGGCTTCGACTACCCAGGGCACAGGCCGGGTCCTGGCGGCGTTGCCGGACGTCGATCCCATCCAGCCAGGCACATATGAAAACGGCACAGGCGGTGACAGGCATTGGCGGCGTTGGCGCAGGACACGCGTCTCGCGATCTATCGGTTGCTGGTGCAGCGCGGTCCCGGGGGCTCGGCCGCCGGCGTCATCGCGGAACGCCTCGGCCTGGCCGGCGCGACGTTGTCGTTTCACCTCAAGGAACTCACGACACGCGGGAATGATCGAGCCGCGGCAGGACGGGCGCTTCGTCTACTACTCGGCCAACTACGCGCAAATGAACGCGCTGCTCGGATACCTTTCCGAGAACTGCTGCCAGGGCGAGAGTTGCGTCACGGTCGCCGCTCCGAAGCCGCTGCGCAAGCGCGCTTAGCCGCTTTCCATCCGTTCCCGATGATCGCTCGCCTCTGCGGCCTGCGGCAGGGGTACGCACGTTCACTGCTTCGAACTTGAGACGCCGCATGGCGTCTCAACGCGTTCAACGTTCTCTTGCACGCACAACTCGGCGCGAAGCATCATGGCCGAAGTGATCCTCAACTACGTCGGGCCGCGGAAAATTCAAAGGCTACTTCGGCCGGCAGCCAGCCTCGCGCATCCGCGCCGAATCCGTTCGCGCTCGCGACATTGCAGCGCATGCGTTTCTCCGACCGACGGCTTCGCAGCAAGGACTGGGCGCGAATGCGCCAGCCCGCCGCGCCCGTGATGGATTTCGTCCTGACGGTGTGCGACAACGCCGCCGGCGAAGTCTGCCCGTTCTGGCCGGGCCAGCCGATCACGGCGCACTGGGGTGTCGAAGATCCGTCGCAGTTTCAGGCACGCGACGAGGAGAAGGCGCCGCGAGTTCGCTCGCGTCGCGCACATCTCTCAAGCGCCGCATCGAGCTTTTCGCCAGCCTGCCGCTCGAGAAGCTCGACCGCCTAAAGCTCGCGGCAACGGGTCAGAGGACATCGGCAAGCGATGACGCCATTCGCGCCGTCTCGCCGCCGAAGCGCTCGGCACCGCGTTCCTGCTGATACGGCGACCGGCGGCCTAGGTCAGCGCCGCGGCGATCCAGTGATCGACCGATAGGCGGCCCGGACCGTAGACTGCGATCCACGAGCATCAGCGCGCCCCACAAATAGTGGTCCTTGAGCCCCGCAGCGCTGAGGTTAGGGGTACGAAATCACCGCGACGATGTTGAACGACGAACAGCGCGAGCGCGGCGGCGCGCGTGCCGATGCCGAGCGCCAGCAGGATCGGCAGAGCCTAGCTCGGCCGTCGTCCCGAGTACTGCGGCCACCTGCGGGAAAGCACCGGCACGTGGTATTCGTTTTCGAACAGCGCCAGCGTCCCTTGCCAATGCTGCAACTTCAGCAGTCCCGACGTGATGAACACTTTCGCAACATAGAGGCGCATCGCCAGCGCAAAGACCGGTTGCAATTTGTCGAGCTGGTGCGCAAATGCGGCATACGAGCGTGCAATGCGCCACGAGCGCACCGGCGTCGGCGATAATCGTTTCCATCGTGATGGGCTCCGCGAAGAATCGGTAATTCGAGTTAGTCGCGCGCGCAGCCGGCGCAGACTGACATCAATCGTCTTGCACAGCGACGATCGTCCCCGCGGCGATGTGCGCACGGGAGCGCCGCGCCGAGGTCGAACGTCAGGTCGGCCCGTTGCGCCCGGTCGATCGCCGCGCCGAGCGACTCACCTTCGCCGAGCGCAGCGAGCCACGCGTGATCGCCGGCGGGGACACGCTCGAGCGAGATCCCGTGCGGGTCGCGACGCACGAGCAGCGCATCGCCGCCGGCGCCAAGCGCTACACGGTCATCACCACGCGTAGCCGTCCTGGTTCGTCTGCCAGATGCGCAGTATCGGGAACGGCGAAAGCCAGTAGACGGCACGAAGCGTCGAGGCGCAAGCGAAGCGCCGGCAGCCACGCCGGGTGCGGTCGACAGGGCGGCGAGCACCGCCTCGGGCACCCGCGGCGAATCCGGCGCGCGATGCGCCTCGTCGATCGCCCACTCCAGCCGCGCCGCCACGTCGGCGAGATGCGGCAACAGGGCGGCCGGCGGATACGCAGCAAGAAATTCTCCGAAGCGGCCGCCATAGATATTGAGATCGCCGCATGTCGACGGATGCGCGCGCACGAACGCATCGACCGCACCGCGGAAGAACCCGGCACCGACCAGTCGTTTCACGACCGGATACGTGGCGGACAGCGCATTCCGGTAATTCGCGGGTATCGTATTGCGGTAGATCCCGATCCGGTCTTCCACACGTGTGCGGTGCCCCGGCGGCGAAAGGACGACGCGACACCGGGTCCGGCGAACACCGCCTCGGCGAAGCGCTGCTGCAGTTCACGCAGCGACGACATCGCGCGCCTCCAGGATCGCCTGCGCGGTCGCCGCTTCGCGTTCGAGCACCGAAAATGCGGGGATGTCGGTGTCCCATTCGATCAGCGTCGGCCGCGTGGAGCAATACGTAACTGAACGAAGTAATACC